>AZID01016792.1_pt1 | contig 50777 bp, 69 predicted proteins | sample 359051 | NCBI WGS metagenome assembly AZID01 (sample SAMN02429712, study PRJNA222660) | marine sediment metagenome | biome: Sediment sample; isolation source: sample MGS-BIZ from oil contaminated site at the Bizerte lagoon located in... | place: Tunisia: Bizerte Lagoon | collected 2012-09-08...
CCCGCTATACAACAATTCAGAACGTCGAACTTATTACCTCTTCGAGGAGTTCGACGTTCTGAATGATCAGCGACAGGATTTACCTGCTGCATGCAACAAGTACATTTATAATAAAGTAAAAGGAATGAAAATGAAAATTGGTAGAAAAGATATAATAGAAGCCGTGTCATCAGGAAAAATTGTAATAGGTAATAGAGTCACTGTTTTCACTTTGTTTGGCAATCTTTACACGACAAATCTGAGACGTAAAACTATTTATAGCTTTGATGATCAAAGTTGGAGATTAAATACACGTGTGAGGTTTAAATTATTATACAAACTCCTTAGGTTACTAAACAGACAGGTCAAATGCTTGGGAAAATTTAAACACGAAGGTTTAGGGGTACTCCATGACTGAAGAGGAGAAGAGACAATTACTCTACGAAATGCGACAAGATATGAAAGAGCAACACTATAAAGACCAAATGCATGAGCGCCAACTACGATCTTCATTGGATTACTTTGTAGATGCCAAAGTTAAAGATGCCTTTATCGTCCAGTTACACCACCTTAATGTATTATGTGATGACTACGGTTGGTGTCTTGATGATGTGATTGAAAACATTTTGGAGCAGTAACTATGAATAAGCTTATGGCTGTATTACTCACGTTGTCCTTAAACTTAGCGGCTAGTTGTACTGATGTGTTTAACATCGCTAAAAAGTACTCAAACTACCCTACACTCATTACACAGATTTCCTTTACAGAGTCTACTTGTGGTGAGGACATACTAGGTGACGATGGGGATTCTTTAGGTATTATGCAGTTACAAGTGCCTACAGTACGTTATATAAGTTCTAAGGTACCTGAATTACGTATACTTGATTATTTATCCGACAGACAGTTACAAACTCTACTGTTACGAGACGATGAAGTATCTATAATTATAGCCACACACTACTTTTTATTTTTAAAGAAGTACTACGGGTATAAAGACGCAGTTATAAGGTACAACGGGTATTGGGCTGTTGACGCTGGTGGTGTAGCAATACGTGATTCTGAGGGTAGGCGTATGAAAAACGTTCAGTACTACGATCGTGTGGTCAATAACAAAGCGATCGTACAGGATTTAATTAAGCAAGGAAAATAATGCAACCACTAGTAAAAGAACAAGTAAGACAACTAGAACACGGTGATAAGCTTGTCTGTATTAGCATGGAAAACCATTATACTGGTAAACCAGAAGTAGGTAAAGAATACACTGTATCATCTGTCTCTAACAGCCATTGGGTAGGTATAAAAGAAACGAATAACAATTATGAATATTTTTGCTTTTCTTTTCCAAAGACCCCTAAGCAATCTGAGCTACCTACTAAATATACAACCAAAATTGTCACAAGCCACGATATACATAGTTTTGAGAAAGAGGTAGATACCTTAAAAGAGGTTGGTTATTGTGTACTGCCAGAGACTTTCCTAGTTAACGACAGAAGATACACAATACTTATGCAATTAAACAAACCAAAGGAATTATAATGACAAGCTTAGAGGAATTAACAGCAGAATACAACACACTAAAACTAAAAGCTTCAGACGCAACAAGTAAATTAGCATCGAAAGCTACTTTTAAGGGTATGGATTCAATTAATGAGATTGTTGCAGATGCTATGCAACAAGTGCAGCAATTTACAGCTAACGGAACAAAAAGCTCAACAACAGCTTCAATCAAAAACAAAGCTCTGGCTATAATTGATCCTAACAATACATGGGCAGGTAAGTGGCTTAGTGACGCTTCAGAAGCTGTTGCTAAAGAAACTTTAAAAGAAAAAACTATGACCGAAATTGCAGATAGTGTTATTAGCTCTATCAACAAGCAGCGCGAGGATGTTATAGCATACATGGAGTTTGTGGTGGAAGTTAGAACTTCGTTAGAAGAAAACTACCACCATTACAAAGAGCTTCTGAAAAAGGCTCAAGAACTTGAGCCAACATTGGGTAAAGACACGAGAGAGTTGTTAGACACCCGTCTAATGATTGGGCGATTTCAAAAATCTATACTGCAGACTGACTCAATGATCACAACTAAGATTAACCCTCTGATAACAGCAACGCACTTAGCTATTAACGAGATCGATTCACAGCTTCCTGACATTGAGCATGACCTTAAGTATGAAGGGTCTATAAAGGTTGCTCAACAGGCGTTGTCAGATCTCATAGGTATGGCCAAAACTGTAAAGTCGATGACCGAACAAGCTGGTGACGCTATTCGTGAGGACGTTCAGCGTACTACCCTTGAGTCTATAAAAATGGTCGGCGACGTGATGATTGATACTGAGAGGTTCCAGAAAATACAAGAGCAGGAGTCGGCGTACCTTTTAAAAGTTCGCTCAGCGTTGGATAGTACTAAAGAACGTATTAATACAAACTTTGATGCCATGAATAGGATTAGTCTACAGTACATTGAGGATAAAGCAAACAGTACAAGCACATTACTAACACCACCTACAGGAGAGTGATAATGTATGATATAGAGGAGTGTGAAGTTATTGTTGCAGATTGCCCAGGTGCGTTAAAACGTGATATTGATAGCTTCCTAAGTAAAGGTTATGTAATCTTACCTAATTCTTTGTGTAGTGAAAAACCTGAATGGATATATACTGTTTTGATGGGGAAACCTAGAACTACCTCTATAAAGGAGCTATAGCAATGTATGATATAGAGCACTGCGTTTTAGTTGGCGCAGACTATCCTAGTGATTTTTCAGAAAGGATTAGTAGATGGTTGGCTGAAGGTTATATAATACTGCCCAATTCTGCATACTTTGTGAGAGACAGTCATTATAAATACATAGCTATGGTCGGTAAACCTAGAACTAGTCCTATAAAGGAGTTGTGATATGAATGAAAACAAACAAATACGCCTTTGTAATAGGTGGGTATACTCCATTTACGATGATAATTTCGTACGTAAATTTACGCTTCAGGTAGGTGAGTATTACTACACTTTGGAACCTGGATTTCCGAAATTTAGTCGTGATAATATGTGTGATGTAACGCTCCCCAGTATTGCATACTCGGATATTCCAGAGGATGTAAAGATATTACTACACGAGTTAGAGGAGTCGTTAAATATATGGTACCAGTACCCGGACGACAGGTTTAGTTATGATCGGGTAACTATTACAGGATCTGCTTTAACTATTGAGTATGTCTCAGGGATACAAACGTACTCGCTGAACCATCTACTATTAGTACATTTTGAGATATCAACAGATATGACCACATTGGTATTCGCGGCGAATTACGATCTAACTATACGTATCTCTCCCGAGACTCGAGAAGAGATACTCTCTGTAATCTCAAAACAAACCAAACCGCGATCATTAAATATTTAAAGGATGTAAAAATGAAATCAATACAAGAAATGACACCGGACGAGTTAGAAGCTCTAACATCCTTTGTAGATGGTTCAAGATCTGAACGCTATTACTACTCAAAAATTAGTACCATCACTGAAGATGGTATTACATACAACGGAGAATTTTATAGAGGTACTAAAGATAGTATTGAAACTATAAAGACAGGTCTTAATCGATACGAGACTTACAAATTATTTAACGGAGGTATAGATATGGAGTATAAACTTAAAGCTAAGATTGATGAGATTCTTTCAGAGCATATTACAGAAAAGTTTGACAGCGTTTTGGGTAGTATCAATAAATTTTTAGATAATCTAGAAAGTTCGGATTCTATTATAAATCAAACAGTAAACATGACTGAATTACTACGTAAAAAAGTTCATAAGCTGAATCTTGATGAGTTATCTAAAGCAGCGACTGACGGAATCTCTGATATCAAGGCCATGACGGAAAAGTTGTCAAATGAAGCTAAGCCGGCGCTGAAAGAACTCACAGCTGTATTATCACAGCTCAAAAGGATTGTGACTCCAGAGGTGTCATAGATGCTTAAGTACTTTAGAACGAAGAAGATAAAAGAGTTGCTCATACGTAACTACGAATTATCTCTTGAAATCGATAAAGAAATTGAAGTACTAACCACAAAAAGTGATGAGATATCTGTCCTAGAGTTACAAGATCGCGTATTGGCCGCCGAAAAAGTTGCATTTGTTTACGATGAGTTGAAAAAACAATACCCAGATTTCACAACTATCAGAAGTGGTAAGGATGTGTGGAAAGTTAATAAGCCGAGACTCTCTGAAGGTTTAGTGTTCATCCTGCAGGATTTCGACTACAAGTTTCAACATCAACTGTTGGAAGTTACAGACAGAAGTTGGTATACTGACTGGCATTTTGACAACAAGTTCAGATATCTCAAAGAAACTTGTGCAGCACCATTATTGATAGATGCTATGAGGATTAACGAGGAAAATTTATTAGAACAGAGAGCTAATAAATTATTTCCATCTGCATGGATATCTAGTGAAATGAAGATAGCCGCAGTGTGTATGTATGAATACATGAAAGGATATAATACGCCAGTCTCTTTAGGCGGTCCACATTATATTATAGATAGCCTCGTTGCTAAAGTAGCTAAAACAAACCTAGTAAAATAAACTAGAGTCAATCATCAACAAAGGAAATCTTATGTCATTTAAAATATTCGCAGACTTAGTTAACAAAAAGGAAACAAGATGTACCAGATAAACCCGACACTGGCTATTGATAGCTATAAACTAGGACACATGACAATGTATCCAAAAGATACTACGAAAGTGTACTGTAACCTAACACCTAGAAATACAAGTAGACTACAATCCGCTATGCCATCGGGTTTCTATGATGGAAAGGTGGTAGTGTACGGCGTATCCGCAGCTATGCAAGAGATCCATGAGAGTTTTCAGACAGATTTCTTTGACAAAGACGTTGAAGATGTTATTGAGGCGTTCATACAAAGTGTGACACCATTCGTAGGTGATAATTCTACAACTACTCTAGAGACAAACTTAAGAAAATTACACACTCTGGGGTATTTACCATTAGTCGTTAAATCACTTCCTGAGGGTTCTAGAGTAAATGCAGGTATCCCATTACTTACAATTACAAATACGCATCCGGACTTTGCGTGGTTACCTAACTACTTGGAGACTTTTATCTCAGCTCAGGTTTGGAAATTATCCACAGCCGCAACTATTGCAGATGTCTATAAAGGTATTTTCATACACTTTGCAAAGCTTACAGGAGCTGACCTATCTTTCTGTGATTTTCAAGGACATGACTTTAGTTCTCGTGGTATGTCTGGTATTATAGATTCTGCTAGAACTGGTTCATCTCATTTAACTAGCTTTATGGGTTCTGACTCGGTTAGTTCTGTTGATTACTCTAAACAGTATTATTCAGCTGCAGGGTTCATTGCGGGATCAGTCCCAGCAACAGAACACAGTGTAATGTGTCTAGGGTCTAAAGAAGGAGAGGTTGACACATTCCGTAGGTTATTTGAAATATACCCTAAAGGTGTTGTGAGTATTGTATCTGACACTTGGGATTACTGGAATACCCTCACAAACATAGCTTCAGAACTTAAGCCTGAGATTATGTCCCGTCAAAAAGATTCTTTAGGTTTATGCAAGACTGTCTTCCGTCCTGACTCAGGTAATCCTGTGGATGTTATTGTTGGTACTGGTGTACACGGTAAACGCTTAAAGTACGTTAGTGACGATTTAGATACGTGGAAATCTTACGTAGCAGAAGACATTCACGATACTTTCTGTACTGAGCTTATTGTCAAGGAACCAATGTTTAGTATGAGTGATACATATTGGTTTGGCTCTGAATTGTATATGGTTACTTATACCCCTGACCTAAACCGACATGACAAAATATACTATTATGTTGATAACTATGGGACTACTCTAAGCAAATGTGTTTTTAAACAACTAGAAGTAGCACCAGAAACTAAAGGATCAGTCCAATGTCTCTGGGAAACATTTGGTGGTACTAAGACACATAAAGGCTATAAAGTACTTGATGAGCACGTTGGTCTTATTTACGGAGATTCCATCACACCGCAGAGAGCTGTTGACATCCTTCAAGGCCTTGCTGATAAAGGTTTTGCTTCATCCAACATTGTGTTAGGTATTGGATCTTACACGTATCAATATGTCACACGAGACACTTTAGGATTCGCTATGAAAGCGACTTACGCTGAAATTGGTGGTAAAGGTGTACAGATCTTCAAGCGGCCAAAAACCGACTCGGGCAAAACATCTGCAAAAGGTATGTTAAGAGTTGATTTGGTGAATGGTGAATACGTGTTGACCGACAAGTTAAATAGTGATGATGGTGGCGAGTTGGCCGTGTTGTTTAAGGATGGTGAGTTTTACAACAAACCAACGCTTAACGATATTAGAGGGAGATTAAATGGTAATCGTTAAAAATGAAAATGGTGTAGAGCTGGAAGTACTACACTCAACATTCCCTGCTGGTGAAGTTTACGTACGTATAGTCAACACAAGTCTAGTTACAGGCCGTATGTACGTAACACTACAATCTGCAGACGCTGATAGTATTCTTAGAGCTATTATGGTAGCGAATGCTATTAGTGAAGTGAACGATAATACATATATAACACTGATGTCGGATTACCTACCATACTCAAGACAGGATAGAGTGTGTAAGGTTGGAGAATCTAATAGCTTAAAGGTTTTTATAAATATGTTAGATGCTGTATTTAATGAGATAGATACACTAGACATACACAACCCTAATGTTTTAAGCGAATCCAGTACACACATTGAGAGTATGGGTGTGGATTACGCTCCTCTGATTTCGTATATAGAAGGTTTAGTTATCGTGGCACCTGATGCTGGTGCTAATGAAAGATGTCAACTTGCTTCACAAGGTAGAGTACCGGTTGCAAACCTCATAAAAACACGTACCTCTTCTGGAGTTGTACAAATACCTTTATCTATAAGAGACGCGGACCTTATAGCAGACGCTAAACAGTTATTAATTGTTGATGATATTTGTGACGGTGGTGCTACCTTTTTAAGTGCAGCAGAGGTTCTGAGAGGTGTTAACCCCATAGCTGAACTGCACTTATTAGTGACGCATGGTATTTTCTCTCAAGGTTTCGAAAAGTTAAACGAAGTATTTGCATCTGTTAGGTGTGTCAACCCATATTACAAAAGGAAACAAAATGGAGTATAAACAGCTACCTTTAACCGGTGATACTAATGATCACGCCCACTCTGAAGACCTGTTACTAGGTCTTCAGGATTTAATAAAATAAACAAAAAGGAAACGAAATGAAATTAACAGAAGAAAACCTACGATCTTTAGGGTTGAGTCCAAACAGTGATACAGAAATAACAATGTGTATATCTGCTGATATAAACGATGGGGATTACCTGACAGACGTACATACTATAAGCTCGTACAAGACTGCGTTAAAGGCTTATGAAATCGCAAGAAAAATAATGAGTCACCGCGGAGATTGGTGTGATCCTGAAACGTATTTGACAGAGGATGAGATCGAAGAGTTTTCGGATTATATACCGTATTTAGATAACGAATCTGTACACACTATTGAGTCAATCACATTTTCTGCTATTTTAGATGGTCAGGCCTACAGCTAAAATATAGACAATCACCCCCCTTACTTGAATTACGGACTAGTAGAGTAAGCGTAGTTTCGGAGTCGTTTCCGCTGGACTACCGTGGAGATGGAAATTCTCTCAGGTACAGTACGAAGTTTACAAGCTGTATCCCGTTTAATTAAACAGATACAGGGCAGTTCTTGGGTAAGGCCTTAAACTCCCTTGAACCACGAAAAGTGAGTTAGGGGTGCGGAGTAGAGCGTTTAGTAAGCCCAAGATGGTTGAATATTGCCACCGTCCTAGCCCCATTAGGGACTTGTAGCTTAAATGGGTAAAAGCCCTCGCCTCATAAGCGATGAGATTTCGGTACCCAGCCGAATGAGTCCACCATTTTAATTTTGATACGGTGTATATAATCACCGATTAAATCTGCACGGGGTATACATCGTACAAAGAGTTAAATATGCCGCAGCATTCCGGATTAATCGGCTAAACGCCGAGCTGTGGCGTCAAATATGAACACTTAGCTCAGTTGGTTAGAGCACAGGAAATTTAGTATTGGTGTCACTGGTTCGAGTCCAGTAGTGTTCTCCAGTCATGTAGATATAGCTCAAGAGTGAGCGGAGCAAAAAGAGTATCGAGGTTAGGAATTAAAAACTCTATCCTGTTAGCTTGCGGACGTGCAAATCGTCAAGTCTACACTATAAAAATAAAAGGAGTTATCTTGAAGAAAATTCTATTTACAGTTTTCGCTCTTGGAGCCGATTGTATTATCAGCTGTGAAAGGGATAGTTAATGTATCCTATGGATATTAAAAGACCTACTTTACCTGAGTGGGGTGAAGAAGACTAATAGTATTAGGACTAGTGCTTGGCGGAATTCGTGGGTGTACACCCAAAAGACGCAACCAGAGCTATTTGAGAAAGAGTACTTATTTACGATGTACTATAGTAGGTAGCTCTGTATTGTGAGTTGGAAAGCAAGTCCCTAGGTGGAAGTCCTAGGGAGCATTAACCGCAAAACACTCTTGCAGATGGCGGGATATAAATAGACAGTCTACGAGTAAAGGGAGTTTAAGGCCTTAAACTCCCTTGAGCCATATGTGTATCATCGATTGACAAGGCATATTCTAACCCTAAGTAAAAAGCGAAAGTCAATAGCTAGGGTGAACAGGTGTAATTCCCATGCAGGTTCGAATCCTGCTGATGCACACCTAAAGGTTTTACGCCTACGTACTTTTTGGATATGAATATCTCCTTTACGCCCACGGGTCGAGGTCCTTCCGATAAAACAGTACGAGAAGACAGAGGAGTGGAAGTCTCCTCACATACGAAGGTACTTGGTGTACGTATAAGGTTCGATTCCTTTTTATTTGCTTGGTGCAAAATAAGACTTAACATAGAGGGTTCGATTCCCTCCGCCTTCATCGAACATAAAGGAAACTCATGGATCTCATAGAAGGGGAGTTTGCAGGAGGTTACGGAGCTAATAGTCCGGAACCTAGGAGTATTGACGAAGAGCTATATAAACTTCGGCTTATTCAAAATCTAACACAGACTAAAGTCAAAACACGTTGGGCTCTCGCATTGGGCCTTATTTTAAAGCAACCATCAGGTGCTTATACAGTCACACCAGAGGGTGTAGATTATTTTAAAACAGAACTTTAAGGAATAAGTATGAAAACAGCAAAAGCAAAAGTAGTAAAACTATCAAGTAAAACGGCGCGTAGCCTGTCGAGCTTACCAACACTTGAGAACCTCAATCCTAAAGGAAGTCGGGCTATGTTTAGCCTCAAAGATAAACGCAAATTTATGAAAAAAGTTTGTGACAAAAATTTACCAATTCCGCTTGTAGCTAAAATGACACCAAATGTTACACAAGCCATGCTCTACGCTTGGAGAAAAGACTATAAAGCTGGCAGATACCACATCAAAAACGCGGTAGCAGTTAGTAGAGGGTACTAAGGAGTCTTATGTCAAGTATTAAGGAAATAGTTGATAAAGTAAGACTAACCAGAACTAAAGCTAAAGAGTTACTTACGCAAGGTAATCATAAGCTATCTACGAACATCTACAGCTGGTCTTTACCAGCCTCTGAAGGTGTTTGTGGTAGAATATGTGACGGATGTTATGCTATAAAAGCCCAGCGCATATACCCAGCGGTTTTACCATCTAGAGAGAATAAGTTAAGCTTATCTCGTGGATCTGATTTTGTGGACAAACTTGTTGAAGCTGTAGAGGTGCTTCAGCCTAAGTTTGTCCGGATACATGACTCTGGTGAGTTTTATTCACAAGAGTATGTCAACAAATGGGTGGAGATCGTCAAACGTTCGCCAAAAAGTGTCGTATTTTTTGCTTACACAAAGCGTTTATCTGAGTATGACTTTTCTAGGCTTAAAGCTTATAAAAATGTTGTAGTGATTGACTCTTTACATAACGGCAAACTTAACTTTGGAAAACTTGATAAACGACCTTTAACAATGTTTTTGTGTCCTGACCATAAAGAGTCACCAATCAGGTTGACAAAACCAAAAGGACCTATATGTGGGATTGATTGCTCATACTGTATGACAAAAGACGCTGAGAATACGGGGGTGTACTTTGTTAAACACTAGGGACATAAAGACACCACATCTCGTTACAAGAGATCGTTCAACTATCACTATATACGACGAGTTCGAGTTATCAGAAAAATCTGTTCTAAGGTACTATTACTTTACAACAGACGCCGATAAGCGACGTAAGTGGGTTATAAAATACGATTTCGACGACGGCTCTAACGACTTCACACCTATTACAGAGGAGGCAGCGCTTGAGCTGTGGGTAACTAGATCGTGTAAAGTTACAGCATATTATGATAATAGGTTGAAAGTGTATGTGAAAGAGAAGCGTTACGAGGATGGTGAAATCACCGTTAAACACTTAAAGCATAATATGGTACTATGCGCGTTAACATACGAAATTAAACGACCGTTAAAAGATAAACTAAGAGGAGTTATAAAATGGCTAAAAGCAGTACTAAAGAGTTAAGCAGATTTAAACTGTTAGATACGATCCTAGACATAGAGGGGACGTATTGCGTAAAGTTTAAGAAACAAGACGGCACGATGAGAGAAATGCGGGCGCGACAAAACGTACAACATAACCTAAAAGGTTATAAGAACACGGTAGCCAAACCTAGTAACTCATACTTAGCTACATTTGATGTTGATAAGTTCGCCTACCGCACGATCAACTTGGCTACGATCACTGAGCTTACTATAGGCAAAGATACCTATAAAATAGTTTAAAATACATTACAAGCCCGGATACTCGTATCTCGTGGCGTAAAGGAAAAATATGATTCAACAAGAGACACATAGCACGTTAAGCGGAAATACACCAATACAGAATTTTGGAATTGAGCTTAACGCCACAATGTTCGATATGATCGTTAGTAAAGTTTACACAAACAAAGTAAAAGCAGTTATCAGAGAATGGTCAACAAATGCTGTTGATGCTTGTATAGACGCTAAACGTCCTATAAAGTTCTTTGTACACCTCCCAACTATCCTAGAACCTTGGTTTAGCGTTCGTGATTCTGGGACAGGGTTAAAACCTGAAAGCATGCTAGGACTATTTTCAACACTTGGAGTAAGTAGTAAGCGAGAGTCAAATGACTTTAACGGGTGTTTCGGTATCGGTCGTGGTGCAGGCTTGGCGTATACATCAAGTTTTCAAGTAGATTCGTTCTATGAAGGTATGAAGTATTCGTACGTTGTTTCGACTGACTCTGGACTCCCTACAATGGTTTCGTTAGGTGAGACAAAAACGGATGAAGAAAATGGCTTGCAACTCAAAGTAAACGTAGACCCAAAAGATATAAACAGATTCAAAGATACAGCTGAAGAAGTCTACAAATACTTTGATGTTAGACCTACAACGAACATCGAGCTTACGTATCGTGACGATGAAATCATTGCATCAGAGGGTAACTGGAAAATATTAGCGTCTGGAGGTGGCACAAGTACCGTGGTTATGGGTAATGTTGCTTATAACTTAGAGTTAGACCATTTTGAGAAAGCATATACTACATTAAGGTATGTAAACTTGGAGATAAAAGTACCTCTTGGGTCTGTGGGAATAACGCCAGGACGTGAGTCATTATCAATGGATGATAAGACTATTACGTTTTTACAGGGGCAGTTAGATAGAGTGATAAAGGAGTTTTCAGCGTCCTTCACGAGAAATCTAGATAGTATAGAGGATATCACTACAAAGTTCTGTGAATACAACGAGTTATATAGAGCAATGCCTAATACGCTTCGTGATATGTTAGAATGGAAATGGAATGTACCTCACACATCTATAAGAAGACTCGCGTATTATAATGTACACGTTGACAATACATTCTCTATAGTACACTTTAACTATCAGCGTGTAAAGCGCAATATAGAAGTTTTTAACGCAGAATTCAGCCCAAAAATTAGATTCATTGTTGCCGACACTTCTAGAGGTTTAGATGACGCAGTGCGCTCATATAAAGCAACGCTACAAAGCCTTGATACCGTGGTACTTATCCGTCCAAAGAAACTCACAAAGGTTGGCATAAAAGAGTTTAACGATAACTTGAAAACAATCTTAGAGATGTTCCAAAACCCTCAGCACGTACTAACATCGTCTTACACAGACACTACACCAAGCGTGTCAGGAAGTCAAAAGTATGTTAAGCGTACGTCCGCTAAAGACTTTATGGTACTTCAATTAACAGAGTCATTAAGGACTCGTCAAATAGGTATGTTGAGTGAGGTTTCAAAAAGCTTTGACAAGTTCTACTATGTTGAATGCTATTCAGGTACTCCACTACTCCCAAAAGATGTGAGTAAAGAAGAATACACCACTATAATGGGTATGTTGAATAGGGGCCTAACACTTAAAGACCGAACCAAAGTGATAGGTGTGCCTCAGTATGCTGTAGCTTCAGTGAAATCCGATAAGCGTTTCATCCCTTTAAAAGAGGCGTTTAAGGAATTTGCTAAAACACAGACTGTTATGGGAGGTGATTTTGAGAAAGCATATACTACATTACACCGTTTCGCGTACAGTAATGCAAAGCAAAATCTGCAAAATCTTAGTTTTGATAAGGCAGTCACAAAAGACATTATGAGTGTTTTGGAAAAGTTTGACAGCTTTCTTAGGGAATCTCCGCACAAAACCACAAAGATAGATAAAAGCTTTATCGACAAGTACAAAATCAAAACTCTTAAGGTTAAATTAAGCGGAGACTTATTACAATTTATATGGGAGAACCCTGCATTTGAGATGACAGTGAGAGATGTCGAAGCGTTTAAAAATGTTAATGAGTTGCTCGCACGAGCCGGTATAAAATATGAAAGAAAAGTAAAGGTTATACAATGAAGTATCCATATATCCTAGGTGCGGATAGCATCACAATATACATAAATGGTGAACAGTACACAGCTGACAAAACACATCAGAATTTTAATAAGATCCTGAAAGCTGTTAAAAAAGACAAGCCTGCTGAAAAGTTAGTTGAACTTTTCGACACAACCAAAGCTGTACTTGATTACTGCGGTGACACCATTAAAATCAGGGATGGCGTGTTATATTACGAAGACGCACCACTGCACAATACGTTAACAAATAAGATCATGGAGATGATGAGTGATGGGTTTAATATTAAACCTCTTGTTAACTTTCTAAAAAATCTCAAAGAGAACCCTTCACGCACCGCTCAACAAGAGCTTTACGGATTCTTGGATGTTTGTAGCTTGCCTATTACAGAAGATGGTCACTTTTTGGCCTACAAAGCTGTGAACGCAGATTACACCGACTGGTTTAGTAGAAAAATAGACAATAGTATAGGCGCACGTGTTGCAATGAATCGTGGTGATGTGTGTGACGACAGAAATATTACATGCTCTGATGGTCTACATTTCGCACAGAAGTCGTATGCTGAGTCTTTTGGATCAAGAGACGGTCATTTGATGGTGCTTAAGATCAATCCAAGAGACGTTGTAAGTATTCCAATTGACTATAACAACACAAAAGGTCGCTGTTGTGAGTATGTGGTTTACGACGAAGTAGAGAACAAGGGTAGAGGTAAAGATAAGTATGAGAACTTATCTGTGTCGTTGAGCGATGGTTGTGAAGCGTGTAATAACGGTGATAGTCTCAACTACTCTGACTGTCCAAATTGTGGTTATTCGTATGACCACGACGAACCTTTTTGTTCAAATTGTGGCGAGTATCTTTAAAATACAAAAACAAGGAGTTTGAATGGTTGAAGCCGGTTATTTAGTTTATGGATTACCTACCAGCTATAAAGGTATTGGGTATTCCGAAACTGGCCTACCAAAGGCCAAACAGTTAGAGTTGCAGGACAAAGTACCACGTGCGCCTAGGTCCGGCACACTAACTATACAGGGTAGTGCGGCGTGCGTTATAAACCACTTCATTGATCTCGACCGCAAGGTGAGAGGTATTGACTTTACGAAATTAACCTCAACGGCGTTTGAGGAGCATAGTTACCCACAAGTGGATGTTGTGTTATTGTATAACGTCGGAACTGAGGTGTCTGTGAACACCAAAGTAAGCTCTATGGTTTTACAAAAAGTTTTGAAGCACTATAACGGACGTCCAACGCTCGTTGTAATTGAGACAAGATACACAAAAGGCCAAATGTTGAGTCAATATGACTTTAATGTGACGAATTTTATAAAAATTCCAGAAAAAGCGGAGGAAATATGGGTGTAAATGTATTTGGAGAGTTAAAAGTTTGGAGACAGGATAGGGGTTTAGGTCTTCAACCAGATAAAACTAAACACTTTGCGTATATCAATGAAGAAATCTCTGAGGGTCTGCGAGCCGATAGCGTATACGAAGTTATTGATGCATACTGCGACATTATAGTATTCGCTATTAATGCAATTGAACAGCACGGTTTTGATGCGGAAATGTGTATGAGTGAAGTCATAAAAGAAATTAGTTCAAGGACTGGAGCAATAGACCCAGTAACAAAAAAGTTTGAGAAAGATAAATCACCAGAAGCTGTAGCTAAGTGGTACAAAGCGGATTACTCAAAATGCGTGACGGAGTAGAAAGACCTAAAGCGTACTTAACAGGTATGCTGTGGGTTGATCTCAATAATCTATCACAACAAACGCTCGAAGCATTGATGGCTTCTTATACCTATCCTCACCCTAAAGAGCCTGATATTAAATTCACAACACTTGTATTTTTAGACAACGGACGTGTTGGAATCCCCTCAGGTGATTTAGATAAAGCGTTTAGCATTATTGGACACAATTTTTATGTACAAGACACAACAGTCTTAGAGCCCGTTAAACGTCCGATTAGCTTAACAGGTCTAACGTTACGAGATTACCAAGAAACATCGCTACAAGAAGCCTCAGAGCATCTAGGTGACAGTTCTGTGATTGATAAACGATCGTTCAACTTATCTGGAGAACCTTCTTCAGGAAAATCCATATTACTAGCCGGGCTACTCGCTGAGCTTAATGTTAAAACGCTAATTATTGCACACTTATCAATGCTCACAACACAACTCTTCGAAGAAATTAAATTTGCGACAAACGCTGACGTTAAAATATTGACAAAAGGTGATGATGAATTGGCGGATGTGAATATAGCAACATCACAATTTATCTCTAAAAATCCTGATCTGTGGTACAAGATAAAGAAACACATTGGTTTAATTGTAGTTGATGAGGCTGAGTCAATCGCATCAGAAACAACTATGAGAATCCTACAACGTGCTCATGCAAGGTATCGTATAGCGATCACAGCAACCTTTACACGATCGGTTGACGGACGTACGAAAGCGTTAACAGATATGATAGGCCACAAAGTAGTGCGTTTGGTAAATGATAAGCTTCTGAAACCGTCTGTTGTGGTAGTTTATTGCGATGAAAGATTTAGAGCACCAACAAACAAAAACCGTTATAAGTTAGCGTTAAATAAATTCTTCAGGGATAACGAAAGTATTGATCAAAAAATTGAGCAAATCGTAACCTCATCACTTGCTAAAGATCGCCAAGTGTTAATCGCAACAGATAGTATAGAGATGCAGGAACGTTACGCTCAACGGCTTGAGAGGTTAGGTATTGTTTGTGGTATCATGAATAGTAAAACAAAAACATCAGACCGCAAAGAAATACTCGAAAAGTACGATTCAGGTGATGTTAAAGTATTACTAGGTATGGGTGTTTTGAACGCCGGGCTCTCTATACCGAAAATTTCAACTATTGTTAGGGTTTCAACACCCTCAAGTATTGAGAAATTAGAGCAACTTGTAGGAAGAGGTAGACGTTCGTTCGAAGGTAAAGAAGGTTTCTGGTTCATAGATTTAGTGTTCACAGGTTTTGAACATCAAGCAAATAACAGAAAGAAGTTTTACAGGGCTAAAAAGATTGAAGAATCTTGGAAAGTAGTATACAAAGAATGGCGAGAGTTTGAAGCTTTGATCTAAAAAAAAAAGTAGTATTATGGAATACAATAAAAATGGGATAGTTTGTACAGATGAGTCTGGGCGACGTGTTGAGTTATCGTTAGAAGAGATAACCGCAGAGGTTAACAAAGTGAGAGTTGCTGGCCACGCACTAATGACGTTAGAGTGGCCAGAACATAGAGGTTTTGATGGTATAAAAGAGCAGACGGTTTTGTTAAAAGAAAACGCAGAAGCATTTAAAGAACGTTTTGCTGGTATAGAAGTTTACTTCGGTGAAATAGCGGGCAAACACTCCGAGATATTTGGTGACCTTATGGAAGATGAAATAACAATAAATAGTGATCCAGAAGCTGTCGCTAACTTCTTAACGATGCACCCGTCAGGTTCTCATTATAATTATTCGTTCATCGATCGAATCTGGGACAAGCTTTATGAGGAAGATGAAGCTACATTACAGGAGTTTAAGGTACTATTAGAGACTACCTTAACAACTCCTTAAACTTTTAAACTAATTTGATTCGCTACTTGACAACTTAAGCTACATCTCAGTATAATAAAAGCATATGTGACGGAGGTTACATATGTATAAAACGTATAGAGAAAGTTAGACGTGGAGTTCTAGAGTAGATAAACCATTATATTTAAGTAGGTAAAAATGAAACTGTATTACACAGAAGAAGAGGTTCAGCAAAAGTTTCCAGACCTTATACACAATCCGTACATAGTACAGCAAGTGTACCAAGACTTACTCACCGAGATTAATTCACAGATCGATGTTGAAGTTAAAACTGTGTACTATCTTAAGCACAGTATAGGGTTTTGCGGCAGGTTATACAAACATATCTGGGTGTTAGAAGGTTTTAGGAATTACGTATTTGATTTACACAACATAAAGTACACAGGAGGTGAATGTGAATAAGATAGAGGCATTTAATACGGAAGCTGTAGAACAGATAGAAAGGGTATTCGACTTACCTATAGACGCCCCTATAGGGGACTTTAAAGACTTCATGAGGTACAATCAACACTTCCAAGATGAGTTTAGGTATCTGTACGGATTCCTACACGGCGTTAAAGAGGCGTTAGACGTGAATCACGATGAAATGGATAAACGTGTTAACGGTATTATTGATTTGCTAGGAGATTGGTTATGAAGCAGATTGAAGTACTACGACGTGAAGGCGCGTCTAATTTTAAAGTTACTATAACTACAGACGGAGATCTACGGATTAAAAGTTTTGTTGGTGCTGATACAAACGAAGAACGTAAGTTCATTGATAGATGTAAGCTTATTCAAGAGTACTTTACTAAAAACCCTTACCCAACTACATTAAGAGGTAAAATAACCTCTAGCGATAGTAATATACACTTACTTAATAGTGAAAAACTTACAATTTTTAAACTAGTTGACAATACTTTAATTAAAAAGGATAGAGATGAGAAAATTAGCAACAATTAGGGAAGTAGGTGACATTAAACCTATAGAAGGTGCTGATAAGATTGAATTAGCAACGTTTGGCGGATGGCAAGTTGTCGTGGAAAAAGGGTTATACAAGTCTGGTGATGAAGTCATTTATTGTGAAATAGATTCATGGATACCGAATGGTATCGCACCATTCCTATCTAAAGGGAAAGCTCCGCGGGAGTTTGAAGGTGTCAAAGGTGAGCGTTTAAAGAGTATTAAACTACGTGGAGCTTTATCTCAAGGTTTAGTTCTGCCAAAGGCTGTTCTAGGCGGTACGGCTAGCTTTAAGGTTGGTGATAATGTTACTGATGAGCTTGGTATTATAAAGTGGGAGCTACCCGTACACCCGCAACTGGCTGGACGTGTTTCTGGAAATTTTCCGCATTTCATACCTAAAACTGACCAAGAAAGGGTACAAAACATCAACCTATCTACAATAGCTGATAACTCGCCTTACGAGATTACAGAGAAGCTTGACGGATCTAGTTGTACAATCTATTATAACGATGGAAAGCTTGGAGTATGTTCTAGAAATTTAGAGCTTAAGATCGACGATGATAACGCAGAAAATGCTTTCGTAAAGCAGGCACTGCTGCTTAAAGACGCGTTAGAAGCGAGACAGCTTAACGTAGCTTTACAAGGCGAATTGGTGGGTCCAAAAATTCAAGGTAATCCTTACAAGTTAGAGGATCACAAATTATATATCTTTGATGTATGGGATATCGACAAGCAGGGGTACTTTACGTCAGACGAAAGGCGTCAACTACTACAAGAGTTGGGGTACGACCTAAATGTTCCTGTAGAGTATGTCGAACATCCAGTGTACTGGGATACAACGTACAGCGAGTTGTTACATAAAGCTGATGGGATGTCAGAACTTAATCACGAAACACGGCGTGAGGGGTTAGTCTACAAGAGTTTGGTAAATCCAAACTTTAGCTTCAAAACAATTAGCGACGTTTGGTTACTTAAAAATAAGGACAAATAATGGAAACACTTATAAGAGTTTGTACAAAACTTGAGAAGTTGATGGCGATTAAAGGAAAGAACGATAAACAAGCGTTCGTAGCGGAAAATAAGGATGACAAAGAGTTCCTAACAATGCTGGACGCTCGCTTAAATCCGTATAAACAATACAAAATCAAGTCAGACCTGCCGAGACTTGTCTACAGCTTTCATACTACAACGTTTGACGACTTCACGAAGTTGCTAGACACGCTGAGCACTAGTAATATTAACTCTAAGCTTAAACAGTATGCAGAAACCTTGGTGTTAAAAGCCCCTAATGCGCATATCCCAACTCTGTGGGGAATTGTTACAAAGTCACTGAACTTAGGTATTGATACTGGAGTTAATAAAGCTTTGGGTTATGAACTAATACCAAGTTTCGACTGTATGCTCGCGGCACCGTTGAAAGATAGTATGGAAATTAAATTTCCGGTAATTGCTGAACTAAAATACGACGGAGTACGGTGCCTAGCGTTCGTTAAAGATGGGAAAGTATCTTTACTGACTAGACAGGGACGCCAGCTAAGCTTCCCACGTATTGAAGCGGAGCTTGTTAAGTTGGCAACAGGTGCCGATGTTGTATTCGATATGGAGCTTGAAACTGAAAGCCGTACTGGAATATCAGGTATCTGTAACTCCAATCTAAAGACTGGTTATAAAGATGGATCCGATGGACTAATCAAAGCTTATGTCTTTGACATGATACCTTTAGATACATTTATTAGTAAAGGTAAAACCGATGCGCAGCATGTTAGAACGCTTAAGTTGCAGCAACTATTTATGTCCAGTACAGGACTTAAACACATATACCCTACGGTCAGTATGACTATCAATTCATATGATAAACTCATGGAAGTTTCTAGAGCGTTTATGGCTGATGGTTACGAAGGTTTAATCGTTAAAGACCGTGATGCACCTTACCATTACAAACGTAATAAGGCGTGGTTAAAAATTAAAGCGATTAATTCAGCGACTCTTAAGGTAATTGGCACTACAATGGGTAAAGGTAAACGTACTGGGAAAGTCGGAGCCTTAATTTGTGAATCAGAAGATAGTAAGCTATCAGTCATGGTTGGTAGCGGGTTATCTGATGAGCTGATTGACGAGCTGTCGCAAAACGACCCTACAGGCCTCTGTGTAGAGGTATTGTTTAACGTTGTAATACAGGGGGAAGGTAGTGACACCTTTTCACTCTTTTTACCGCGCTATAAAGAGTTCCGCATCGACAAAGATCGCGGAGATACCCTACAAGATATATTAGACGGGCACATAGGTAAGCCCGAAATACAATGAAACCTGTTAAACTACGATATACACCTACGACAGGCAGGTTACACACGCAAGGAGATGCTATGGACGTAAATAGCGGGAAAGAACCCACATTTACAGATTTATGTCACTTATTGGATCACGGTCTTCCTGATCCATATGACTACAGCTCGGAGATACACACGCAAGGAGAACGTATGACAGATGACTTAGAAAATGTATTACCAAATTTAGACGACGAAGAGAGGGAGGCTTTGCTGGCACGACTATCAAATAAACTGACAGTAGTACCTCGTAGACGTGATAAAGATGACAACCCAGATAACGCCTGCGGCCCTGCTGGAATTGGTGGACCAGGTAAGTCTGAAGGGTTTACAAAATTCGATAATGGAAAACCCAGGATGTCACTGGTAGATCCAGATTTCATTGTAGGCTTAGCAGATATCCTGACATTCGGTGCTAAGAAGTATGAGGCAGATAACTGGAAGCTGTTGGATCGTAGAGAGATTTATCGCTACAAAGACGCTTTGCTTCGTCATATATTTGCTTACCTAAGTGGTGAACTTATTGACGAGGAATCTGGAAAACCTCACCTTGATTGTGCGTCTTTTAACTTGATGGCTTTAAGATACTTTGAACATGGTGTGGGTAGCACTAAAGGAGATAGTGTATGACTATAGGTGATTTTAAGTTAACTGGTGATGCTGAGTCTGTAACAGTTATGCGTGTAGGGCAAAATAAAACTACCGGGGCTGAAACACTGACTCCAATTGCTTATGTCAGAGACCTGCTAGGCGGCTTGGAGTGTATACAACGTAAACGGTCAAGTCAGACACTACAACCAGATGCGCAGACTGTTGACAAGATTGTAGAACTGCTAAAAGCACAACATAAAGAGCTTATGGCGGCCGTTAAGAAAGGATGTAAAGAATGTTTGAAAACCCAGTAACAGAGGGATCGCGATCTTCGGATAATGCCCCAATCCAAAGTATTGCGTGTCTACAAGGTCAGATCGATGAGTTAGAAGAAGAGGTACGTATGCTAAGCAGCGAGAACAAGTTTTTTGCTGCGTGGATTAGTAACGTTCTGAAGGACGTTGTTGGTAGTCCTGGGTTTCCAAAAGACATTGATGAGGCGTTAAATACCATCGCTAACGGAGGTGACCCATATGACTAAACTCAGATTTACAGATAACGCATCGCCTGACATAGGCTTTCTCATAAAAGAGGCCTTAGTTAAGCCAACCAACAAACAGGTGTTCGGTACGAAGTACTTTATACCTATCGCTAAGCACCTTGATGAAAAGATTGCAAACCGTGTTGAGGTTATTGGTACGTTCCACCCAGCGTCAGGCAAGGTCAAAAAAGCTGACCTCAAAATTTCAGCTAATGAGACCTTAGAGTACTGTGACACTGTTGGCATTGAAACACTACTAGTGGCCGATAGCGAGTACTTTAAATATTTAGCTGGAGTAACTGCTGTTGAAAAACATATAGGATCTGTCTTCCCTTGTGCGGTTAAAGGTTATGAACACATCACAGTACTACCGTTACAAAGTTATCAAGCTGTTGAGATGTTCCCAGAGAAGCAACCTCTGATGGATAAATGTTTAGAGACCGCTGGTAAGTACATATCCGGCAAGTCTATCGTAACCAAAGAATTTGAGTTTGAGTCGTATGAGCTGGTTGATAATGTCGAACGCCTTAATACGCTACTTGCTGAGTACGGGAAATATGACGTTTTAGCCTGTGATATTGAGGCAACCGGGCTGTATTTGGGTAAAACTGAGATAGTAACCATAGCGTTCGCCTATGATGAGTTTAATGCATTCTCCATACCAGTTCATGAAATGTACGAAAATGGCGATGACTTTAAAGAGATCGTTAGGCAGTTTTTGATTGACTATGAGGGTCATTTAATTTTCCATAATGGGCTTTTCGACGTTAAACATCTAGTCTATACTTGGTTCATGCAATCGTTCGACGATATTGACGGCCAGCTTGAAGGGTTAAATGCTTTAAAGTTTCATGATACATTTATCCTAGCATACCTAGCGCTGAACTCCACAGTTAGGCCCTCATTAGGTTTGAAAGACTTAACTTATGAGTTCCTAGGAGACTACGCTGAAGATATGTCAGGTGGTGCTCAAAATACACCACTCGATCGCCTTGGTGTATACAACGCAAAAGACGTTTGTGGGACGTTCCATGTCTACAACAAATACAAACATATGATCCCGTCTGAGATTTATCAGACGATTATGTACCCATCCTACAGACCTTTACTTAAAATGATGTTGAATGGTATGCCTATAGACTTAGCTGAAGTTTCAAAACTCAAAGTTGTACTCCAAAAAGAGTTAGAAGATGCGGAGCATAAACTAAGAACAAGTGAATACGTGAGACGTGCATTACTTCACCTACAGATAGAGTTGGCTGACAAGTACAATGCCACGCACAAAGTAAAGCAAAAAGACCATACGGATTTTGAAGATATCGAGTTTAACCCAGGTTCGTCGAAACAATTACGTGTGTTGTTATTTGATGTGATGCATTTCGAACCTATTGACTTCACAAAAACTAAGCTTCCAAAAACTGATAGGTCAAGTATCGAGGAGTTCTTAACAATCGCTGAGGTTGATCAGAAAGACACGCTCCAAGCACTGGTGAGTATAAGTCAAGCTGGTATTGTACTGAACACTTTCGTGAAAGCGTTTGAAACGTTAAGCTTACCTCACCACATCGAAGGGTATACACCAAACTCTCAAGGGTTTGAAGGTTATTCAACGTTACACGGATCGCTCGTGCTGGGAGGTACGCAGAGCGGCCGCCTAAGTTCAAGAGATCCTAATTTACAAAACCTTCCGTCCAACTCTAGGTTTGGAAAACCAATTAAGTCGTGCTTCGTAGCTCCAGAAGGTTGGATCTACGCTGGGTGCGATTTCAACGCACTTAAATCTTTGAGTGCCTAGTAAGAAATTATTAGTAAACAACTCATCTAATTGCTGGAAACCCCTAAGAGCCTCTCTATAGCACGTGAGTGTGATGAATAAGGAAAGGATTGGGCAATCAGCAGCGAAATACGGCGAAAGCCTGATACGTTCAACGACTAGCCGAAAGGCGTAGAGCAGTGGTAGCTCGAAACGGTGAGCCCTCAGCACGTTATGGTGGAGGTGAAGATATAGTCTAGCCTAACATGAAAGTGTTAGGGTGTCATATAAACAAATCTAGGAGGATTATGAAGAGTATTCCAAATAAATACATAACAACCCTAAGAAACAAGTTCCACGGTAAAATAGTACTAGTTAGTACTGGCTACACGAAGCTGAAAGATAAATACACGTTCTCTTGTGTAGAGCATGGGAAGTTCGTAAACACTTTAGACTCTGTACTACACTCCAATTATGGGTGTCCTGTATGTCGAAAATTAGGCAGAGCAACCAAAAGAGCTTATACATTCGAGGAGTTCGTAGAAAAGGCTGGTAAAGTACACGAAGGTAAGTATGTTTACCATAAGATTGATAGGGTCTATGTACACTACACCTGTGATTTGCATGGTGAAATTAGGCAAAGAAAGGCTGAGCATCTATCAGGAGCCTCTTGCAGACACTGCGCGAGGATTGCTGCAGGGGTATCTAAGAGGTTATCCATAGAAAAGCTAAAGTGCAAACTCAATTCACTTAACACAGGGTATGATTATAGTGAGAGCTATCTGATACACAATTGTTATGGACGAAATCCAACCATAGTATATAAGTGTAACCACCACGGAGAGGTGCGACAAGATGTTCAGAACCACCTCAAAGGCAAAGGTTGTCCAATGTGTCGTAGAGGCTTCTTAGGAAAGCCCAAAGATACCTTGACGTATTTATACGTAGTCCATTTCTATACAGTCGGTTTATGGAAATTAGGGGTAACTATACACGAGGTTTCGAGGAGGTTTAGCGCGGAATCCCTACCGTATACCTTAACAGTATTAGTAAACTTTCCATCAGGAAAAGAGGCTTACAGAAAAGAAAAAGAATTAAGCGTAATACTTAAAGATCGTAAGTATCACGGAGATAAAGTATTACACTCTGGAAATACAGAGTTGTATGTTGAAGACATTGCCGAAACTACCACAAGACACCTAGGTAATGTACCGAACTTAGCCAAAAACAGCTAAGTTCATTCTATAGGAAGATAGATTATGTCGTCTTAGATAGAAATATCTTGGATTACCAGCGAGGAATTAAGCAAGGACGGCTGAGACGCCTACTTGAACCGAAGGCTGACCGTAACACGTCAGTCAGGGGCAGAGCATAGGTATTGAAACTGTGAATCAGAATATAATATACCCACGAGTCCTCGCCATCTGACCAAGTAATGTTGAAGATGAAAACGTATGCCAAACTGTTGTAGAATAAGAATCAGCAGAGGTAAGGATAAAAAGCCTTACGTTAATACAATTTGAGAATTTCAACGATCCTAAGCAATGACCCGGCGAAACGTGCCGAGGTGCTCCACGGCTATGACGGTTAATTTGTGGCTGTCTATCGTAGGGATACGATTTTAAAAAGTTTGTTAATTCGGCGAAAGGTCACGTACCCAACGCCGAGCTAGTTGTTTTGGGAACAAAACAATGAGTGTGGAGGTCATCGAAAGGGAGCCAATCCTGAGTAGAGTAGGGTACAAGCGTACCCGAAACGCAAACCCCTAGAACAGGTGAAGACATGACCCGACACCCGCTGCGAAGCGGGAGACGTCTAGCGAACGTCATAACAGTAAAAGCACAGCCTTAGAGCCCACGCGTTTTTCCAAGATGAGTTAGAAGACCTCGGACTGGATTTAGACCCAGACTCTGCGGAGTCTATAAACAGAATCAAAAAGGAAGCTCCAGATTTGCGCCAAGACGCGAAACCCATATCATTTCTTTGATATAAGGATTACAGTGGAAAATATAGGAAGTTAGATAAGTCAGGCAGGCTACGCCTTTGGGTAAAGTTTACCTGTATTGAGTGTGGTAGTCAAGCTGATACATCATGGAGACCTGCTAGATATGACGGCAAATGTCCATCATGTAAAGGCGGTAACCAGCCCGGCTATGGATTAGAAGATTTTAAAACACGGGCCAATATGGTACACAACGACAAGTACGACTACAGTAAAGTAGTATACACAAACGCACACGTAAAAGTACAGATAACATGCCCATATCACGGAGACTTTTGGCAGAAACCCTCCAACCATCTAGCACTATCTAACGGTTGCCCAGTTTGTGGAGATGACGCTAAACGTTTAGCCAGAGCATCCGATAGGCCGGCAACATTCTATGTTATACACCTTTGTGACCACAATCTATTTAAAATTGGGGTCACTATGAAGAATGTGTATACTAGGTACGTGAGTGAAGCTGTGAACTATAATATCGTGTACACCTCTTCAGGCCTCTCTGCAAAAGAGGCTTACCATCTGGAAATGCTAGTCAAACGTGATAACTATTCTTATAAATATAACGGTAGTAGCCCGTTCCGCCTAACAGGTGTAACAGAGGTATTTACCGCTTTTCCAACACTGAAATCCTTAAAGGACTTCACACTTTAAAGAGTGTGTCGAAAAGTATCTAATTGCTGGGAACTCTCGAAGGTATAGCTACCAAATGGTAACAATGCTATATTATGTGACAATCAGCAGCTAAGCCTAGAGGATAAACCTCAGGAAAGTTCAACGACTAGAGCGTGAGCTCGTAGGGTACAAGTTTATGGTACTCGAAACGGTACTCCCCGCAGCGTGTAATGACGGTGGGGTTGATATAGTCTATTCTTAGCGGAGACGCTAAGCAGTTCGTAATAGAACGGTATAGGGGGTTGCGTCCCTATATGAATGTGAAGTAAGCAATATGGAGGGGGAGCTTCAAAAATCCAACAAGTGTTAAAGTGTAGTAAGGCGCGCGCTGATTCCATCTCAGACGCTTACGATGATTTATATAAAGTTACACTACAGTTCAACGCTAGAAATGTGCAGTTTGCACAACAACACGGCTATGCAGAATGTGCCTTTGGGTTGCGTCTCCAAACTCCGCGCATCAAATCACTAGATAGTGGTGTACGATCCAGTGAAGAACGTTCATCAAACAATGCAGTTACCCAAAGTTGGGGTATGCTTACGAATAGAGCAATCGCTGAGTTTGATCAACGTGTTGAAGCTGCCGGCTTAACTAAAGATGTTAGGCTCATAAACACGATACACGATAGTATTTATATGTTGATTCGTGAAAATACTGAAATTATAGCTTGGGTTAACAAAAACCTTGTTGAATGTATGCAATGGCAAGAGCATCCAAAAATTAAAAGTGATGTTAAAATGATGGCTAATCTTGAAATTGGGCGCAGCTGGAAACAACAAATTGAGCTCGATAACGGCGCAACTATTGAGGATATACAAACCGTCTTGGATAACCTCGACGAGGAAGAAAACCAAAAATAAAGGAAACATATGAAAGTAAAAATCGTGTCAGTAAATGGAGTTCTACGTGAAAACGTGGAGACTTCACAAGAGATTTCAACGATCGCTGAGCTTGACCAAGCAATAGCTTCCGTAGTACAGTCTAGTAGAGCGTGGTTTAACGATGTGCAGGTGGTTAAAAACGGTTGTGTAATCACTGATATATACAACAACAAACAAGAGTTACTTGATTATTTAACGGGTGCAACAAGTAGCTTTGAGCCATTGAAAGTGGTTAATGATGGATGAAAATACTGGAACATACACAGAGCAGTATATGCCTTGGATTCAGAAGATAGCACGACAGATGTGGTACAAGTACAACAAATTCTATGAGTATGACGACTTACTAGGGATTGCGTATGTTGCAGCTATTGAAAGTGAGAAAAGTTATGATCCTACCAAAGCGAAGTTTTCAGCGTTCGTGAAACCTCGTATTGAGGGTGCTATAATCCGAGCCACATCGAATATATCATCCTCACAGCACCGCACGCTGTTACAAATCCATTCATTCATTGACCAATACCTTGAAGAGTATGGGCGCATACCTGCACAGCACATAATTCTCAGTGAGGTGGGTATCAAAGAGAACAAATTTATGGAGTTGATAGACTTAACGGCGTCAATTCGTCATATATCGTTACACGATATCGAAAGTGAGGTCGTGTATCAAGGTATGGACATGGATAGCTTAGCGGAGTTTGATAAAATACAGGATATTGTAAACACACTTCCAAAAGAACAGCAGAAAGATATCATGGATTTTCTACAAGACCAATCAATGGGTTCAGATAGAATTAAACAAACTATTGCTATAATAAGGAATAGATTAAAAATTGGAGTCGACGATGAGCGTTTATAAAGCCGTAGAAAAAGCTATACCTATGTTAGTTCTGGCTATGGCCAGCGTATTTGGGTTATCTGGAAATATAGGTCCTGCTGTTGCAGGAGTTGCTATTTATCTACTATTTAACGAGATAGATAAAATCATGAAGGTGGTAAAATCATGAATATATCGGTGTGGTTACTAATTTTTGCGGTACTTCTAGTCGTGGAGTTCTTCATTTGGGCTGGTGTAGTTGCCATTATGGCTTGGGCGTTTAGCTTTACGTTTAGCTGGTCATACGTAGTTGGTGCATATTTAGGTGCAATAGTGTTCAAAATACTCCTAAAAAGATAATATAAAGGTTAAATCATGGAAGCAAACAAAAAATTAACAAAAAGAGAGCTACACGCTCAACGTAAGAAAGACTACCCATCATACTGGGTTGCAACTGAAGTTATGAGTAAAGGTGGGATGCGTTACTATAACTATGGTAGCTCGTTAAAGTCAAAAGACAAGCTTGGTAAACAGATCCGTGCAGCTATGTATCGTGGATTCTTCACGAGCGTTATGTCCTTACTAAGGTTGGATTAATGACTAAAAAAGAGAAGACCCATGTACGTTTGGATGAAGTAACAGCACCAAAATGCTCTGGTAGGGTAGAGCTAAACGGTGACGGTATTGGGTATGTTGAGGCGTGGGATTTTAGTAGAGCTAACTTGAACCAAGAGCATAGGATTTATTACATTAGTCAAGTGGCAAGTATTTGTTATGCGAACCCTAAAGCCTTAGGTAGTATATCTTTATACGACCGTTTAGCGACGGAGAATAAAGGCCTCCCGTCGTCTAGCTATGAGTTTGTGCCGGTGTTGCTAGATATGTACACACTAGAGCAAGAGTCTTTCTATGCTTGCAGTAAGTACGGTGAAATGGTAGAGCACGCTGGGATGAGTTATCTACTCACCAACCTCCGTGCTCTCATTGCAGACGTTGATGATCGAGCTGACCAATTTTACAATACCGAAGAAGAGTGTGAGATTATCGCTAAGCATTTTAAAGTCTTCAAGTCTAAGATAGATTTAGTAACAGCAAGGCAATTTATGAGGCATAGAGTCTCTTGGCAGGAGTTATCACGCCGTTATGTCTCCGGCAAACGTTCAGCGTTTGAGTTTTATATCTCCCCTAAGATGCGTGAAGTCTATGATGATTATAGTGCGTACGGTACATTCGATGGCCCAGGGACTGTCCCGTACTCTAAGGAGTATTTTGAACAGGTTATAGATATTTACGACGACGCGATGAGTCGTGGTGTAAAACCTGAAGAAGCTAGGCGTGTACTACCACAGACTATGTACACTACAGTTTGGTCCGCTTGGCAACCAAACCAGCTCGACGTACTAATCAAGTTACGTACAGATAGCCACGCACAATCTGAAATACAAGACCTCACTAGAGGCATCGTGGAACTAGCGTGCCCATGAAACCAAAAGGAGAATTATGAGTAATCCACTAGAACAATATAAAGCCGATAAGCAGGAACTACAAAATAAGATACTTACGCTAATCGAGGATTTCGAAATGAAGTATGAAGTTGTGGTAAGAGACGTGGAATGTATAAAACACTACGTCACTTCGCTTTCGGGTAACGACAAGGGTAACAAATCTATACACATCGAAATACGGGACTTATAATGAAGGCACAATATAACCCACCGATCATCAAAGGTAACACCTTTGTTATCTCCGATTTACATTTCGGCCACAAGAATGTTGACGAGTTTGAAAAGCTCCGTCCAACGATCGCTGAGCAAGAGGGCTACAAGTCAAGCGAAGAGATGATCATCGCTAAATGGAATGCTATAATCAAGCCAGACGACGAAGTACTAATCCTTGGTGATTACGCTTTTAAACGCATACCAGAATATACAAAAATGCTTAACGGTGTAAAATACCTTATCAGAGGTAATCATGACCGTAAGAATGCTCAGGCGTATTACGATGCAGGATTTGAATACGTTTACGATAGTGTTGTGATCCAAGATGGTCAAAACACCTATACGTTAAATCAACCTGACACATATATTAGTGGACTATCGATGATGTACAAAGGTGAGGCTGTATTCTTAAGTCATTATCCTGTTGATTTTTACGAGGACCACTGTACAGAGCGTCAAGTCGACTTAACGATGCGTATAGAGAAGCTTACAAAGATTGTAAAATCCTTATACACAGAAGTAAACATCCACGGACATACCCATAGTTTAAATGTCGAGCAAGGTGGAAACCCTGCTTTAGAGTATATTAACGTCAGTTGTGAAAATCTACAGTTCATACCAAAGACGTTAAACGATATTATGAAAGGACTGTAATATGTTAGATGAATCTACAATTGAGAACGAGATACAGAAAAAAGGCCTCAATGCACCTAGACTGACACCAGAAGATATTGATAATACTATAGTTTACGAGGAATACTTTAGGGTAAATAACACAACGTGTACTATATGTAGTCTAGTATTGCGCAATGGTTACGTAGTAGTTGGTAAATCTGCAGCAGCATCTATGGAAAATTTTGACGAAGACTTAGGTCGCAAAATTGCTAGAGACGATGCTAGAGAGCAAATTTGGGGTCTTGAAGGTTACATGTTAAAAGAAAAATTACACCAATCTAGAAAGGCAATTAATGGTTAAACTTATTGAGGGTAGGGGTTGGGAAGGCCTTCCGGAAGTTTCAAAGACTCTGTATAAATCTACTTATTTCAAACATGGTGAAGACTACGAAGCTTGGGTTAACAACAGAGTACGTAAATACCAGAATGATGATGCACACGGTGATCGTATGGTTACATATATTAAAAATTATTGGTACCACCCTTCAACCCCTATTTCTAGCGGTGCAGGCTTACCAATCTCTTGCTATATTTCACACATCCCAGATTCCCGTGAAGGAATCTTTGAAGGATATCATGAAGGTATGTGGCTAGGCGCTGAAGGCGGTGGTCGAGGTGTATACTGGGGAGACGTAGGTGGTGCTGGTAGACCTATTGGGATCTCTGAGAGTGTGCTCACCAGTATGACTTGGTCTGAGGTACAAAAAGATGTATCAATACCTAAGTCAGCTGGGACAGTTCCATTCTTCGGGCCATCTGACAGACTCACTTACAGTATATCACAAGCTGGGACTCGACGTTCTACGGAGGCTGTATATTTACCTATTAACCATGTAGACATCCTTGATATGATAGAGATACGCTCAGAAACTGGAGACTCTAATAGGCGTATGCCTAACTTACATCACGGAGTGTGTATTAGTGACGCATTCATGCACGCTGTAGAAAACTTGGAGATGTGGGACTTAGTGGAGCCTTCTACAGGTAAGGTAGTTGAATCAGTAGACGCTTATGATTTATTTATGGATCTCCTTACAATAGCTAAAACTGAAACTGGCGAGCCATTCATATTATTCGTTGATACTGTGAATAACACTACACCTATTGAGTATAATATACTAGGCCATAAAGTATCATCGACGAACATCTGTACAGAGGTGACGTTATATACAGATAAAGACAATACTGCTGTATGTAATCTGGGATCGTGCAATGTTGAGTACTTCGACGAATTCAGTACTATTATGGATCAGTTTATCGCAGATATATCTGACTTCCATGACAATGTCAATGAAGTATTCTTAGAAATGACTTCCAAGTATGAAGGGATGAAAGCAGAAGCTTTTAGGAGAGCTCGCAACTCTGTTATAAATGAGAGGAATATTGGTATTGGGTGGATGGGTTGGCACTCGCTCTGTCAGCGTAAAGGATTACCGCTAGAATCACCAATGGCTGTCGGCCTGAACAGGATCATTGCCAAGGCTATGCGGTCTTCCTTCGATAAGCACCAAGACTCTCTAGGTGTACGCTGCCCTATGAACGCGGCTGCGAATGCTGTTCAACCATGTCCTCCTCGTAGAAATATTCATGGATTTGCGATTGCACCGACGATGAGTATATCAAATCTATGTAACCTTACATCCTCTGGAATTGAGCCACAAGTATCAAATGCTTACGTCAAGAAGCTTATTCAAGGAACATTCAGGATACGTAACAAGTACCTAGAACGGCTTATCATATCAGAGAGTACACACTTCTGCGGTCATGAATCAAGTCCTGACGATTGGATAGACGCGCAGTGGGAGTCTATTGTTAAAGCTGGAGGGTCCGTTCAACATCTGGATTGGATGACCAAACACAACAAAGACGTGTTTAAAACTGCATTTGAGATAGACCAACGCTACTTGATACAGTTAGCTGCAGGGCGACAATACGACGAAGACGGTAGTAGTTTGATAGACCAATCACAATCGTTAAACATATTTTTACCCGCTGACTGCTCTTATGAAGAATTGTACTTACTACACATGATTATGTGGAAGTCTAAAATTAAATCACGGTATTACATACGCTCTGAGCCAGAAACCTCTGGAGATACCGGAACAAAGGTCCGTAAAGAGTTAGTGCTGGAAGATGATGCCTGTGTTAGTTGTACTTAATAGTTAAAAAGGAGATAAATGTCAAATTTATTAAATAGATCAACCTCTGTACCTGTGTTTAGAGAAGCTACAGGTACTCAATATCCGTTCATGGTACAGTACACAGAAACCTTGATGAATATGTTTTGGAAGTTCGATTCCGTCCCATTAGGGAAGGATGTCGAACACTATAAACAGGCCAAAGCTTCAGATCCTAAGGAAGCTCAAGATATTGAAGAGATCATGAAGCTTTTCACACAAAATGAAGTAATTGTTAAAAACGGGTACGTAAAAATGGCCTCAATATTCAAACCAAACGAAGTTATAAATTGGTGTAACTTCGCAGCTGGATCTGAGGTTACACATGAAATGGCGTACAGTCTTTTTACAGAGACAATAGGATTACCTGATAGCACGTATACAGATTTCCTAAACGTAAATGTGATGTCAACTAAAACTGCATATATGGATAAAGCCAAAGTCAAGAAGTGGGAAGATTACAAAGCTATGGGGTTGTCAGATGCAGAAGTAGATAGGGAGTTTAGACGAGCCGTTGCACGAATGCTTGCACTATACGGAGGGGGTGCCGAACTAGTATCATTGTATGCGCAGTTCGCTATGTTACTATCCTTTCAACTGGTCGGAAAGTACCCAGGGTTGTGTCAAATCGTAGAGTACTCTCTCCGAGATGAGTACACGCACGGCGTAGCTAACTGTCACCTATTCCGGGCTTACATCTCAGAGAATCAAGATATATGGGATGATGAGTTAAAATTCGATATATATGAAGGTATGCGAGAACTTGTATCCTACGAAGAGGCTCTAATTGACTTTATAGACGCACAACATGTCGAAAACGAAGAATACAAGCAATATGTACGATTTCAAGCAGACCAAGCACTAAAAGAGTTAGGTATGAAACCTAACTGGAATATTTCCAAGAACCCCCTACCTTTTATGGAGGATGTTACAGGGACAATTCTTACCGACTTTTTCTCAGGTAAAGTTACTGCGTACTCTCGCAAGATGGTGGGGTCAAGAGAAGAGTTAAGAGAAAAGCTGCAGAACTCGATAAACAATAAAGGAAAATAATGCCTAAATATATAGTACTAGACACAAATATTGTACTACTCGATGCGACAAATATACTAACGCTTGGCGGACCTGGTACGGTCATTGTGTTACCTGAGACGGTTATTGATGAGCTAGACAACAAAAAGTCTAGCTCTAAAAACGGTGGTGACACAGAACTCCAGTACCAAGCAAGACACTTTGGACGACTTCTAGCACAAGCCAAACGTGTAAATAATACAGATACAGGTAAGATGGTGATATCCGAGCTGTTGATAGATGAAACAGTAATCCATGTTGCATCTTGCTCAGACTATCCTACAGTGCAGGATGCTGAGCAAAACATCAAGAACGATCGTAAGATCATACATGTAGCAGAATTATACACCAAAAAGTATGGTAACGAACATGTAACTTTTATGACCAACGACACTATGTGTTTAATTCGTGCAGAGTCTTTAGGAGTCTACTCTAGGGAGTATCGAGCAGTTAAAAACCTTAAGTTCAACTTCACAAAAGAGTTAGAGGTTGATGAAGAGACTTTTAGAACACTACATAACAAGCAAATTACTGAGGTTGACTCTGAGTATGAGATACAGAACTACAACTATAAGTTCTCAACCCCAAACTCCTCACAGATAAAGCTTGCCACAATCAACAACAAACGCATCAGCATAGTTGGAAAAGACACAGAAGATGAGTTACGTCGTCAAGATATCAGCCCAGTTAATGCTGAGCAGTTATTATTCTCCCGTGCTTTACAGGATACAACGATCGACATAGTTGTGTCTGACTCTTTAACAGGCTCTGGTAAAAGCCTTATAGCGTTGTCTAACGGCATCAGGATGGTCAACCAAGGTCACTATGATAAGATCATCTATATTCGTGCATCGGTTAATGACGTCCCTCAAGAGGAAGAGATAGGCTTTTTAAGTACAAACGAAGCCAAGTATGAGGTCTACCTACATCCGTTAGAGGACTCATTGGAAGCTATCGCTAGAAACCGCTTGAAAGGTGGCAAACTTAAAGGTGTAGAGTATGAGGAGCGTGTGAAAGAAGAGATCCTCAAGATCCGTGAAAAGGGCAATATAGAGGGTATGATCGGGCTTGGATTACGTGGAAGAACGTTTGACAACGCTTACATTATAGTTGATGAGTGTCTCCATGAAGATCAAAAAGTACAGACCTCTTTTGGCACGATCACGGCGAAAGAGCTTGAACAACTTTGTATCCATAATAAAGACGTAAAAATGTTTTCTGTAAACCTTGAAACACTCAATATCGAGGAGAAGCCACTGCTCTCACTACGCAGAGAGCATATATCACGGACCAAAGAAAAGATGTACGAGGTAGAAATGGAAGATGGCAGTGCCCTGAGAATTACCGGATCACACAAGCTACATACACCTGACGGGTACATGACGTTATTAGATATAAAGGAAAAATTAGATCATGGAATTGCTACAGACATTACGCGGTTATAATGACACTCCTTTACGTAGGTTAGTTATTGATAGCCTAAGCTCCAAAGCCTCCTGCAAAGGAGTTAACCGAGCTAACACAGATACTGTCGCCATTAGTACAGCACTTAGTATCTTAAACGAAAGTTGTAGTACTTGTTCTTGTTATCTATTCTATTTAGACTTTGATAAGTTTATACATCAGTATAACATTCAGGGTTTCGGCATGCTTAGAGAGGAATATCATAGTGTATATGCGTCCTGTATACTTAGCTCTACTTCCCCTATTAGTAGTGTTAACATCCCCAGCCGCACTCCAAAAAGGATTCTAGATGAGCTGTTCTGTGCTGACTATGAAGAGTTAGGTTTGAAAATTAGGTCTGGTAGATTTAGATGTGAGAAGTGTGACAAACATTTAATAAGGCACGGCAGACATCTACGTTGTGAGAGCTGTGAAGTGTATGAAAATTGTAGTATCTGTGATGAGCCACTGTATTCCAAGAAAGCAACAGTAAATCATTATACCGTAAAGCATGGCGTTGACTACTACAGTGCGTCTCCTCGGACTATTGAGCAGTACTGCTATAGTTGCAGCACATTGTTGAATTATTCAACAGAAAGAGGCAAAGTTAACGTACATACCTGCAAGAATCTAGAATGCGTGACCCGCATAGAGAGAGAAGCTAAGCGTTTGTCTAGCTTTAACAAGACTCTAGCTTCTCGTTCAGCTGAAGCTACGAATAAGATGCGGCAAAATCATAGCGAGGCTAGAAAGCGTACGTGGAAAAAGCACAAATCTGAAATACTAGGAGATGGTAGAACTAAAGCAGAACACTTAACAAGTCAGAGGGCTAAAAAGCAGTCCGTTACTATGAAAAGAAAGATAGCTGATGGTACTTTCACACCTTGCGTTACTAACTCTTGGGCTAAATCAAGGTGCGTATACCTAGGTAAACCATTTCGCAGTACCTTTGAATTACTATTCTTCCTACTCAATCCGCATTTAGAGTATGAGACAGTTAGAGTGCCGTACGCTTTTAAAGGTAAGGATCATACATATATAGTAGATTTTTACGACAGCATAACAAAAACGCTGTATGAAGTCAAACCTAGTTCTGAAATCCAGAACGAAAAAGTACAGGAAAAAGAGAAGAGTGCGAAACACTGGTGCAATCTTAATGGTTATACATTTGAATACGTTACCGAAGTAGAACTCAAGCAGCATTTAACAACTCTTGTAGGTTTAGTAGAAGAAGTTAAAGATAAACTATCTATAGAGACCTTTAGGAAATTACAGAACACATTAAGGAGGTTCCAAAAATGAAAATTAAAAGTATCACAGAGGTGCCCTACGACGGTTTCATCTACACACCAGAAGTGCAAGATAATCAAAATTACTTATTCGACAATGGTTGTTTAAGTAAAAATTGTCAGAATCAAAGTCCTTCCTCGATCCAAAAAACTATCACACGTGTCGGTAAGAACTGTAAACTCGTTTTGGTTGGTTCCAATAATCAGATTGACAATAAGTTTTTGACAAGATACACGAACGGTCTCAGTATTATTCTGGAGGCTTGTACAAAAGTTCAAGAACATGTAAACATACACGCTGTGAACCTAAAGCGCGTTGTTAGAGGGCCAATTGCAGAATGGGCTGAAGGCGTATTCACGAAAGCTGTGCGATAACATGTATAGTGTAACAAATGACATTGTAGAAAGTCTAGTTGCAATATTTAATGCCAGACACTTCGCAGTATGTTCGCCAGACACACGTGTAGTTGAGATAGAAGAGCCTGTGGATACCCTAATGACATCATGGGATAGCAGCTTAGCGGCGTTAAAGGGTGAAAAAGCGTTAGTACAGGGAACTTACGCACTAGATCTAACCTCACAGCCTGTAGTCAGCCAACAAGATGGTGAGCTACACATTCACTACATTTACAAATTACTCAAGGATTAAGATGATAAAAACTTACAGACCTATCAGACTGAAACAAAAAATACATGACGGGGAACAAGATGCTTTTAACTTCTTGGAGTCACCTTATAAAGTTATACACCAAGAAGGCGAACAGCCGGGCTCCCTAGAAACAATCATCTATATCACAGATGAGGTCCTAGAACCTGCACTATTTACGGAAGCTGTAGCAGCGCTTGACGCCGCAAAACAACAAGACTTAATAGTCCTTAAGCTTGTAACTCCTGGCGGTCGTTTAGACGCATGCTTAATGTTGGTTGACGCGATCAATCAGTGTGAAGCTACAGTTATTGCTGAGCTTAGCGGAGTTGTCGCGTCAGCTGGGACAATAATAACTATGGCGTGTGATGAAGTATATATGGCACCTCACTGCGAGTTTATGTGTCATTACTACAGCGGAGGGCTTTACGGTAAAGGTAATGAGCTATGGGAATCTATAAAATTCAAAAGCAGAAACATGAAGACGATTTACTATGACATCTACAAAGATTTCTTTACACCAAAAGAGATTAAGCGTATGATCAATGGTCATGATTTTTACCTAAACAAAGAGCAATTCGACGAGCGTTGGGGTCGTGTAATGGATGCTAGACAGAAGTCACTCGAAAAAGAGTCGGAGGTAGAGGAAGCACAAAAACTTGAAGAAGTGCTTGACTACATTCAAAGTTTAGGATATAATGTAGAACCACCAAAGAAGAAAAAGAAAGTGAAAAAGTAGATAGTTGAGCCGGCGTAGTTTTCTACGCCGCCCTGAGTTATCACATAACTTATATAAATATGGAGAAATAAATGGCATCATTCGAATATATGGCGATAAATAAACTGTTACAAGGTGAGGTAGAGCTTATATCTGAGCTTGCGCTACCGTACTTTACAGATAAGACACAAAAGATTTACAAGATTATTTTAGAGTATTATTCAGTCAACAATACTCTACCAACAGCTGAGGCGTTAAAAGCTACTATAGAGACAAGAGCGCCTGTAACTGTCCGTGGAGGCTTCATAGCTATGGTTGACGCAATTTGTAAGACCGATAATAGTGTGTCAAGCGAAGTAGTGGTAGAATCCCTTAAGGATGGTTACGTGCTACGGAGTGTCGACAACCAGATCGCAGAGCTATTAGATGCCCAACGTAATAAGGATGCAGGTAAAGTCAAAGGTATTCTAGCAGGCTTGTTGGAAAACCTAAGTGTGCAGAGTGTGAAGATCGGAGACTTTGTAGATGCTATGGATGAAGATGACCACTTTACAACTAGCCCCAGCGGTCTTGGTGAAGAGTTCGATGAGCTTATAGGTGGTGGGTATAGCGGAGTATCGGTAATTACAGCCAAGTCTGGGCACGGTAAATCAATACTTCTACAACAAGCGGGTATCGAAAGTTTTTTAGCAGGTAAGAATGTCTTATACCTGTCTTTAGAGTTATCTGGTAAAGTTCTTGGCAATCGTGTTAAATCCTATCTTACAGGTATCCCTTTTGGAACCATTAACTCAGGTAAAACGACGCCAAGCGAAGATAAGCTCATTAAAGAGACGCTAGATAAGACGTTTGGGGGTCGTAAGAATAAGTGGAGAGTATCTACTTCACCTGTCGATACTGATGAACTGTTAAACATCATTAAAGTTGAAAAACAATTACACGACATTGATGTAGTTATTATCGACTATCTTGCACTAGTTTCACCATCTAAATACGATCGTGGAGAGAGTTGGGCGACGATGGCGAACTTAGTTAAACGACTACATAAGTACACCATGAGTGATGATATCGTGATTGTAACAGCATCACAAGTTAATGATGTAAAGAAAGGCGGGGACGGTATGGAGCCTACAATCACAACCAGAGGCTCGAAAGAGATAGAGTTCAGTGCAACTCAACTATTCTACATTGAGAAAGTTGAGGAAGGTCAAGAAACCGAGGGGGAAAGCCCAATGGCGTTATATCAAATCAAAAATCGTCTAGCTAAGAAAGTGCATAGCGTGGTAAACGGTAATTTTGGATGTATGAAAGTGGCCGACACTGGCGTCAGGTTGAACTAATGTCGTATAGAGACCTTATTATAAATCAACTACAAATAACTGAAACGTGGTTTGAAGAAGTGCCTGGTAGTGATTGGATTAAGACAGTCTGTCACAACCCAGAACACACAGACAAAAACCCTAGTGCTGGTATTAATGTAGACACAGGTATACATCACTGCTTTTCATGCCAGCACAACTTTATGTACATCAATGAAGATCAGTCCGACCCTGACGTTATATGGAAAGCTAAGTATCAGAATCTCAAAAAGACTGCACAACAGGAGTACAGCGACTATGACGCAGTGTACGAGACAATTATGGATCGTAGGATGGAGTTGGTAGAACCACCGGTAGGTTATTTACTTAATGAGGATTGGAGAGGTCTTTCAGCAGACCTGCTGGTTGATTGTAATGCTTATTACTGTGATAAAGGCAAGTATAGAGGACGTTACATATTCCCAGCACTGGTTAATAACCAATTTTATGGGTTCGACGGTCGTGTAGTAGATGCAAGTGCCAGCATGGTTGGTGCAAAGTGGGTCCGTCCTAGAGGTATGGCTATAAAAGATATTGTGTACCCTCACGACGTTTTACAAAAACGTTTTACAGACTTATCACATATCGTTGTAGCTGAAGGCGTAGCGGACGCGTTGAGTTATATTCAGATGGGTGTTCCAGCAATTGCTTCGTTTGGTTTAGCACCACCGTCTAGCAAGCGTATAGAGGACTTAATACGTTTGGGTGTACAAAGAGTCACATTGGCGTTCGATAACGACGTAGCAGGGCTCACAGGGATGCAAAAACTACTTCCAGTATATAGTGAATGGTTTGATGTTGTGCCACACCCTATGGTGACAATGGTCGCTACATCAAATTATAAAGATTCCAACGAGTTTTTAGTTGGGATTAAAGAAAATGGTTTGAAGAAGACGTATACAGATGAGGAATTTTAAAGAATTTACAAATTTGTATCAAAAACCCTTGACAAACCTTTTAACTTTCAGTATAATTAAGATGGGTTGAACGGAAGTGAAACCCATCAAGACTTATAACTATAGTCAGACTGGTAGTTCTATAAGGTATAAACCTATAGTACTTAAAAGGGCGAAAATTTAAAGGATAAGAATGAAAGAGGTACTCGAGCTAGACGCTCTAAGTAAAAAAGTAGAAAATTTACACATAGCTTTAGAGAAGAAAGACAAAAAGATTAAAAACCAAGCTACAGAGATCACAGCACTCATAAAAGCGAAGAAGGAGACTGAAACGTTCTACAGAGATTGTCTACAAGAGCAGACTGATGAGTATATGAAAGTAGTAAGACAGCTTCACGATCTCAAAGCAATAGGTGATATCCAACATAACAACCACGAGCGTCAAATGGACTACGCTAAAAATGAGATTGAAAGGCTTAACGTGATTATAAACTTCTTAAAAGGTGAACTATATGACTTATAAATACATTATAGACTCGAAACTTATTGCGTACTTTCTGATACAACGTAAACAGCCAATTACCAGTTTCTGGAACAAAATAGCCAACGAACTTGTGAAATTTCCTAAAGGGGATGTCGTAATTTGCGGGGACCTAGGGCACAGTGACTTTAGATTAGCTGAGCAATCTTACTACAAGGGTCATCGTAGATCACAACTAGCTAAGAAAAGTCAAGCGGAGATTGACGAGCACATTAAATTCAACGCAAATTACGTGAAAGTACTGGAACTGTTACAAAAGTTCCCTGTTACGACGTTAGCGGTACATGGTGTAGAGGCAGACGATTTAGCTTCGCTGTATGTTGAACAGTTTAAAGATAGTACAACAACACGTATTATACTTATCACTGGGGACATGGACTGGTTGCATTTTGTAGTAGGATCACCGTCTAACGTGAAATTATACGACTTTAACAATGATATCCTATACGGCGTCAAAGAAGTCATAGAGAAGTATGCTTTAAGGACCAGACGAGAGTTTAGCGTGCTTAAATCTATTGTAGGCGACACCTCTGATAATATAAAGTTTGTTAAACAGCTTGGCGATGTCAAAGGTCGCAAGATTTTCGATGAACTATTCGCTAAAAATGCTGATCCTGACGATGACCATATTATCACACGGATTGAACAAGATGTACATGGTAAAAATGCTTTATGTGTACACCCACTACACGTTAAGGATGGTCGTGAAACAGTTCGTGAAGCATTCCTGTCAAATATGTCAATAGCTGACCCTTTCACAGACCTTACAAAGCTTAATGACGCCCAACGTGAGCAAACTATCGCCCAACTATCTCAGGAGCCTCTAAAGGTTGCTGAAATTACATATGAAGAGCTGACTATGTTCGGAATACAGGAGTTACGTTCACCAATATTTCTAACTGATAACGCAAAAAAGGTATTTAATGTCAAAAACTGAAGAACAAGAGATGTATGACTACTTTGAGTTATTTGAACCTCACCGTGTAAAACCTGGTGAGGTTATAAATAGAACTGAGATGAAGAGACGTATAGCGCATGCCCTGCATGTACCACAATCGTACGGCGAGCGGTTGGTCCGGGCTTTTGAGAGTGTTATATCTGATGCAGTTGCACACGGTGAGGGTATCGCAATTAAAGGTGCTGGATCTATACGGTTAGATAAACATAAGACAGATTCCGTGTGGGTTGGTGGTAAAAAGCTACCAAGATCTACGCTATACAAATTCAAGTGGATCACATCACCAACTGGTGTACGATTTCTTAAAGAGCTAACACAGCTTGATACAGAAGGGAAAATGAATGATTATTTTCAAAAAGCTCAAGATTAAAGACTTTAAATCTATATCGGATATTGAGCTTGACTATGAGCAAGGCGTTTGGCACGTTATAGGTGAGAATAACGATGCGCCTTTCCTGTCAAACGGCTCTGGTAAGAGTTCTACAATGGAAGCCATACAGCAGTGTTTATATAACAAAACAACATCACCGTCTCCGATTGACGACATATCTAGGAAAACCCCAGGAGTTGCGACCCATACACGCCAGTACCTATTGGAGCTTACTTTTGAAAAGGGTGATGACACTTACAAAGTGGTTAACGATCGTAAGGCTATGAAGATTCATGTATATAAAAATGGTGAGGATATGTTGTTTAAATCCATACCGGCGGCGCTAAAGGGTATACAGACAATCGTTGGGATGGATCACCAAACTTTTGTTACATTGTCTTTCATAAACCATGATACGATCGTAGATCTTTTGGATAACTTCTCTTCATCAGCACTGATGAAAGTCATATTAAACTTTACGCAGATTACAGATTTTGAAAAGCGCGCTAAAGATGAAATACGTGTCAGTAGTAATACTATAACAAATATCACAGATCAGATCAGCACTATCAAAAACTCTCTAGGCATCTTGGAAAAGTATAAAGAGATTGATACGACCGATATGAGTATACAACGACTATCACTAGAAGCTTCTTATAAAAATACAAGTGAGATGTATGTCAAAGCTTTTAAAGAGTTAGATAACAAGCTTAGTGATCGTAAGGCACAGCTTAGCGACACACAAAAACGTATCACCAAACTTAAAGGTCTCATTGAATCTTCTACATGCGCTTGTTGTGGCACCCGTCTAGATCATAGTGAAGAAGAGTTGCAAGAGTTTGGAGTAGCTAAGCGGGAGCTTGAAGTGCGCTTAGATGTCTTACAAACTGAAGTATACGAAACTGCTAGTACAATATCTGATACTTCACTGGAGCGAGACACAGAACTTAGTGGGTTGTCAAAAGACCTATCAGACGTTTCACGCCGTTTAGCTGAAGCTAATACCCGTAACGCGATCTTCAAACAGCAAAAATCTGAGGCTGATAACCTAAGAAATACGTTACACGCCCTCGAGCGAGAGCATAACGATCATGTTGTTCGGTCCAATATACTACAGGCCTCAATTAAAGTACTAAAGTCTGGGGTAATCCATAAAGACTTGATACAATCTTTTGTCTCTGTCCTAAATATCCACATAGTTAAATTTATGGATTTTGTGTCCTTGGACTACATAAGTATAGAGGCTATAGCAAATAAGGCAAGTATATCATTCAACATAACTGATACTAGGTTCAACCACGGTGTGAGTATCCATAGCCTGTCTGGTGGAGAAAAGACACGTCTACGTCTAGTATTACTTTTAGCGATGCTAAATACGATCAGAGAATTAGCGAATGTTTCTTCAAATCTCCTTATATTCGATGAGAGCCTTGATACGCTGGATAGTTCGGCGTCAGAAGACCTCGCAAATCTATTCAGTTACCTGACGAATGTTGATCGTAAGTTCATCGCCATGATATCTCATGGAGCTCAGCTAAAAGCCGTTGAGTTCAGTGGAGTGCTCACTATTACAAAAACAGATGGTGTATCTACGCTTACAAAGGAGGTCCTAACATGACCATTAACAACCTAGAGCAGGTTGTCCTCACACTTATGGAAGTGAAGGAGGAGCCTGTACCAAACACTAAACTGAAAATCCTAAAGAAAGCTTTACAGGATGAAAGTCAGTTTGAAGGGCTGAGCCTTATCTTATCATTTCAGATTACAAGCCCTTGGCGGACGCTTTATCCATCATTTAACTTAATTAGTGCTAGAGCTATCCCACTGAAAGAGGCCGTACGAAAGTTACTAGCTTCTAAATTTTCAGTAACGGTATTTAAGAGTTTACCTTACGTCTACCAACAAGCGTTAAGCTTTATGAGTGATCCTTCAACGATAGGTTTAAGAACCTCGCAGATTATAGGGCTGGAGTTTAAACATACAGAGGTGCTTAGTGTGCTGCTTGACATATTACCTAAGTACGCTAAGAGTGATGGGACTTGTCAACTATGTCACATACGGAGTGAACTTAATTTATGCCTTGACTGTATTAATGAGTTACTAGAGTTTACAGAGTTCAGACACACAGATTTCACATTAACTTTGAACTCACAAAACTGGCGCCGAGCACCAGCAGATACAATATCTTTGAGTAGTGTAGATATATCTAATGGTGTTTACCAAGTCACTTCCACAGATGAGAAGATGTTACAATTTAATTTAAGACCTGTAACGCCACACCAACTAACACTACCTTTCATTGAGTACCAAAGAAGTTTATAATTTAAGCAAACTTTAAGGTTGTACCTGGTACAATTGGTATAGATATAAAGATTAAAACCCATATACAGGAGGTTCTATTGAAAAAATTATCCACGTAAAGCAAATACAAAGCAAATACAAAGCAACAATCCGTAAACAGAGAAGTAAGTTGAATAGTCTAACAGTAAATAAAATAATAACAAAAGAAAGCAAATAAGGAAAACACAATGGAAAATATGACACTAGAGCAATTAATCTCAACTTTTGGCCCAGAAGTAGGACAACAAATGTTTGACCAAATGAACGCAAGTTCTGGAGGTAACAGAATCCCATTCCCACTACTTAAACCAGTATCTACACACGGTACAGATTTAGGAAACTTTGGGGACTTCGTATTTGGGGTAGAGACAGAGAAAGCACAAGATGGTACTAAAACCATTACAAATTCCGGTACAAACGTGGGTAACTCATTTGAGTTCATCATAGTAAACGTAGCGTATCGCTATAAGAAATGGGATGCAGTTAAAGAACGTAACTACCAATCAAATATGTTCTCAAATTTAGAGGGTATAAAAACAGCTGTAGATGCGTACACAGGTAAGCCTTTACCTATCTCAAAAGAGGATAAAAAAGATGCTGGATGGGTTCTTGTACGTATCAACGCAGGTATCGTACGTAAAAACTCAAAAGCTCCATGGATGCCAGTTGTATGGGAGACTAAAGGTGCGATGTATTTCAGTTTAGGTAACGTTATTAACTCGCAACCACAGAACGGTCTGTTATCAGGTATTCTTAAAGTTACAACTAAGTTAGCTGCTAAAGGGTCTACGCAATACCCTGTAATCGACGAAACTAAGTCATCTTTTGAAGCACTGCCTAAAGATTTCTGGACAAACAAAGATACTACTGACTTGTTAGGTAACATTACAAAAGACATGACAGCTTATGTATCGTCTAATCAATTCAGCGGTCAAACACCAGCGACACAAGGTCAAAGTGAGGGTGCAGGTACTCCATCAGCTCCTGAGACTGACGATCACACTAACTGGTAAGATGTATGACGAAGATCTTCGTCGTATCTGACGTGCATCTCAAACTCCGTAAAGACGTTGAGTTTGAGGAGCGTCGTTTTGGCTTACTAATAGACAACTTAATTGGTGGTAAGCCTGACATTATAATTTTTAATGGTGATTTGCTTGATCGCTCAATGCCGACACTTGGTGAGATCAAAGTACTGAATGAGGCGTTTGAGCAACTAATATCTGCAGGTATCCGGTGTATCCTCCTAGATGGAAATCATGAGGCTGTCAACAAAGATTCCTCAACATATGACTACATCAGGTTTCAGGGCGTAGAGTACCTCAAATCTCGTATGCTAGACATAGAGGGTGTTTCCTTATACCTATGCTCTTGGAGTATGTTACATACCCTAAAAAATACTAGAGCAGATATACTAGTATCACACTACAGAGCAGCTATGCCGGGGTTGTATGACGCTGAGATAAATATAGCGGATCACTACGACAATTATAAGGTTGGACTACTCGGAGATATACATGATACGTACTCTCCAAAAGGTTTCCCGAACTTCTTATATACCTCGTCCCCATACTCAATAAGTGGGGTGCAAAAGGCTGATAACTTTGGTTATGTGGCTGTTAAGATCGATAATGGCAGCTACACGTACTCTAGAGTACGGTTGAATCTTCCACAGAGGTTCAAGCATCGAGTGTCTATAGAGGATTTGAAATACTTTACACCATTACAGGAGCACCAGTACAATATCGTTGTATCAGGTACGATAAGTCAACTTAACGGGTTAAAACGGTTCCGTAACGTCACCTACACCAAAATACCAAAACTCGTACAGGCATCAGAGCCGTACACTTTACCAAATCAAGGAACCAGAGTATCGTTTATCGATAAGCTATGTACACATGTAGCCTTAGAGGTAGATAAATCCACAAAATCTTCCATAATAAAAGAAGTATTACAAGAAATACAAGGAGCAGTATGAGAAGTGCCGCAGACCTGTTTTTGTCTATGTTTGGCATTGAAGGGAGGTCTATACGTCCTGCCAAGATGGAGCCCCTATTGATGGGGATGCTTCATACCTTAGCCACACATGGGTTGATAGAGGAAACGCTTACAAATTGTAGGCAATTAACTACGCTGGACGTAGTCAGTATGAAAGAGTTAGATACACTTAGACCCTTAGTAAGTAGTAGAGAGGCAGTTGGACTTTACCGTGACAGCAAAGCCTTACGTATACTGTTTTTACTTATGCCACACATACCACTCGTTAATGAGTTAGAAGCTGTGCATGTCCCTATTAGTGATCTTCAGAAAGTCATAAATAGGTCTAACAAAAACCATCAGTACGCTGAGCTAAAACGAGCAATACTGGCTATAAACACTCTAGATCTTGGGTATAAAGTGTTCCAAAAACCACGTGTAGCAGACATGAGTGAGTTTTATATCTTAAAGTACACAGATGCAGCAAATATCGTAGATATCTTAGCAAAACATGATTTACAAATGCCCCAAATACTGGATACAGTACTGTGTTAATGTCCATAGATCAGTCACTAAGCTGCAGTGGGTACATTATTTGGGATAAGTCGGTCCCTAAAACCTGGGGAGTGATTAAAACAGCAACAGATCCTGATGTGGTAAAGCGGTTGCGTAGTATCACGTCCACAATGAGTGATCTCATCACGTTGCACAATATAACTGAAATTGTAGTTGAAAGTTTGCCATATGGGGCAAGAAGTACTTCAGTACGTCCTTTGGCAGCACTTTATTATTTCATCAACAATCTCTGTGTAGAGCGCAACATCAAGTTCGACGAGGCCAATGTGTCCGGTGTGAAGAAGTTCGCTACAGGTAAGGGGAATGCTGATAAGAATCTCATGATAGAGCACTTCGCCATGAAGGACCCAGACTTATGGAACGCGGTGGTTAACTCTGGTCTACGTAAGACCACTGGATTAGCCGATGTTGCGGATGCCTATCACATAGGTAGATTCCATTTATCAAATAGTACACATAGGATAACATATAATGGATATACATATAAATACAAGTATTGAGTACTTCAGGTACCCAAATACTTCTGAGGAGTACCTTAGAAGCATCAAAACAATAGTGAATCCTCAAGAAGTTTGGTTAGCGTTTAAGCATGACCATGACCCGCTGTGTGAGATTGAGATTAATGGTATAAGAGGTTATGCAGACATGTGTGGTAACGTTATGAGTCTTCACTCCACAAAATGGGATGATTTACTTTGTTTAGCGGCAATTGACCCGACCACTTATCAGCACTATCCTACACCACTGTTCTCCGTGAAAGAACCAACAAGTATAGGTCTATTTGAGGATGTGTATAAGTTAGGGTATGATATCACACCTGTTAGAGGGTTATGTGATTTCAATAACAACCCAATAATTGTACGTAAAGTACGGAAGTCAAGAGGAAATAGTTGAAGAAAAATATGAATAGATTAACGCGTATTATCCAGAGTTTAGAAAGCCAATATCCCGTAAATATTGACGACTTCCTAGATCTATACGTTAAAAAATTCTCAAAGATTGAGATAGGGGACAAGCTTGGGCTTAGTTACCATACTGTTAGACAGCTTGGAGATAAGTTGGGGTTGCCTTGGAAGCGTTCAGAAAGAGGGCACGCATTCGTAACACTATCAGTTGAGCGTGCGTCAGAAGCTGAGGTCGCTAAGGCGCCAATAGATGAGTTAAGTAAAGAGAATGACTACCTATCACGTCAACTCATGACAGCCCAAAATAACGTACAACGATTGCGTGATGAAGCCAACCAGTTGCGTAAAACAGTTCGTGATAGATCACGGACAAATACTTTAGAAGAAAAAGTACAGGATATCGTGAAGCAAGCATTGCCTATGAAGCGAAAAGGTGATTTACACCTTAGCATATGCGCAACGCCTAGCGATTATTACAAAGATCACGTGTCATGCCTACTGCTATCCGATTTGCATGTAGAAGAGGCGGTATCTAAAAAAGATGTAGGAGATAGCGGTGAATACAATTGGGATATTATGGAACGACGCTTGGCAGCTGTATTTGAAGCCTGGCTCAATGCTTACCGTGGAGAGAGTAAAGGAGTTGTATTCTTACTCGGTGATCTATTTAGCGGGATCATTCACGACACGTTGGAAAGCACTACGAAACCTTTGGCGGAAGCAATAGGAGACCTGTCTGATATTATGGCTGATTATATACTTTCAGCTTCTGCGATAATGCAAATCGAGGTATATCACGTTAGTGGTAATCATGAGAGACTATCTGAGCGTGTTAAATCAGCATCCAAAGGTTTTGATTTTGGCTACCTATTCGCCAATATACTGAAAGCTAAGCTTACTGTTAATAGTGATATTACTATGGATATATCAACAACTGGATACGTATCCTGTGATGTAAATGGTAAGATCGTTGGAGGTCATCATGGTGATCAACACCGAGGTGTTAAAAGTGAGGCGCGTACTTTTGTAGTACAGGAGGCATTTAAAAGTATTCTTGGGGTGGATGTACATCACATACTGGAAGGGCATACCCATAAGTTTAGTTATCATAACACCAATCGTGGTGCGTCTATCTGCAATGGGTCATTAATTGGTACCAACGCTTATGGTGTCACAAATGGTTTCACGTCTCTAAAACCATCACAAACAATTATCTTGTTTGACCAAAATGGCGACATAGACTACGTTAAGCAGGTGCATGTGTAGCATTTAAACGAGCCCCTAATCTTAGGGGTTCTATTAACGGCTATTGTTTAAGATTCTCGTATCTGTAATACTCTGATATTGCCCTATTTAACCACCCTAATAAGAAGTGTGGCTGCTTTTTACCTATTAGGATATAGAACTCAATAACCTCTAGGATAAAATGGTATACGAATGTATCCACATTTGTAGCATTTAATGCACCGATGGTGATGTCACCTATCAGACCGTCCTGAGCAACCCCAAGCACACGTTGCACTTTCTTTATAACTACTTTTTTACCCATATTAACTGCAAAGTTGAACACCAACTCGGCTATAAATTCATTGTCGATCTTGTGGCATTGTAGTTTATACCAGTACACTGTGTAGTAAAATACAGCTACTAGCTCATCCAACTTTTCAGATTTAATAGCTTGTTTGTCTGAAAAGCTATCTATAATATCCCAACCACCCCACTTAGGATACCAACGTCTCGACACTCCTTTATACGTTTCTCCGCCATTATCTCTAGGGTTATTGACATAACCCCCTTCATGTAGTAGTAACCTGTTTAACGCCTTCACAAAACTTTGATCCATAATTATTTCCTTTTGTTATTCTTAGTACTTAGTTATCTGCCTAGACTCGATGTAACGATCGCCACCAAAAGTCCTACTATAACAGAGATTACTGACGAGATTAGCGTAGATGTCTTACCTGTAGCACCAAGAAGTTCAGTCTTAGCAACTGCGAAATCAATTGCCATTTGTGTGGTGTTAGTTTCAATTTTGTCCACCTTTTTCTCTAACTCACCTAATCGGTGGAGTACTAAAGGATTGTCTACCGTCTCCATCTTTTCCCTTTCCAAATTCATACTTTTCGAAGATATCCGCCATCTTCGCACAACCTCCGCAGTTGTGTTCACGAAAAGACTCAACATACTCAGTCATATCTCTACCAACCCCGCAGACCCCTATCAACTTACCTTCGAAATATAGAGGAGATTTAAAAACTTCTAAGTACCTCATCTCACCTTTTATCTTACCGGATTCTAAGAATCTACCATCTTTCAACGTATCTAACACTACAGCATCAGAATTCCTACAATTAGCACCGAAAGTATGCTCGTCATCACCCCATATCCTTTTCGCCCTCATGGATAGCTCTAGATCATCCATACCTAGGGGTTCTGGATGTAGAAGTAAACCCTCACGTATTTTCTTATTGGCAAATATATACTTACCATCTAAGTCCTTCAACCATAACATATCTGGAATTGCTTCTGCGATTATGTCTAATACAGTTTTGTGGTATTTTGCGTCTCTCTTTAGGGTAGCAACTTCTTGTTTAAGATCCTGTTTAACTTCTTTTATATCCATCTGCAGTGCCATAATGTTGTTGATTAGGCGATCAAGTGTAGGAGTTTCACGATGAAAAGGTGACTTGCTAAATATGTACTTGATTAACGTTCCGTACCATCTGTGTATATGCTTCATTGTGTTACCACCAGCACCATATTACTCTCCCGAAACTTCGGAAGTATTCACATCTAACTTTCCCGACTCATACTCTATTACGAAAACACCACGTGCTTCGTCATACGTAGTAGCGTATTTATCAATTTTGATCAGCTTCTCTCTGGTATCAGCATCGATTGGTATCTCTTGCACGATTGTTCGGCCGGCTTTATATGCTGGCTTAACGAATCCATTATACATGCCATCAGTCACACAGCCAGTGAATGTTAACGCCACTAGCGCAGCTACGATAAATTTTCTCATAGTATCTCCTCGATAATTAGTGTAGGTTCTTTCACACTTTTGATTCTAGAATCTGGATTTCTCCACTTGTACCACCCAAACCATCTAACAGCTTTTCTTGTAAGATGTATCTCTGCCCAACTACACCCAGCTTCTCTGTGAATATCTTGCATAATACGATTTGTTTCAGAAAAAGTAATTCCTAAACTTTTGTATAGATCTTTGTAGTACACTCTATGTCTCCAAAGCTCATCATGAACTATAAAACCATGTGCAGTTTTGTCCAGCAACGGGTCAAACACACCTTTTGCGATGTTTGGAATACTTCCACCGTCTGTGTCCCCACCTCCAAGAATCTTTAACACAATACCCAACTTTTGATCGTGCCACTCCAAGCAGTAAGTTTCATTATCTCCTCTTTCGTGAGTAATTATATATTCACCTGCAGTGCCAAATTCTTTTTTAATAATTAAAGGCTTCATGCTCCAAACCCAATATCGATTTGATCTAGCTCTTCTTGTGTAGTGCAAGCTTTTATCGCGTCACGCTTCGCTATAAGCTGACCCTCTACTCCTGCAAGATAAGACACTTTAGCCCAAATAGCATTTAGTATTGCAACTCTAAGAATAGCATCTCCACCTACCATCGCATCTACATAAGGTGTCGGAGCTGTGTTGTCTCTCATATAAGCTTTTGCTTCATCTGCTTTATCTTTAAAGCTTTCTACCTCTAAACTACAATAAGAGTTTACATAGTTGGTGTAAAACTCTGTGTAATTATTATGGAGTTGCTTAATTTTTTCAGCTTTTAACTGTTCAAATATACCAGCATTCGCACTTTGCACAAAAGCTACTGCCTGAGCTTCTGTTTTAAAAGTTGCTTTGTAGTTGTAACCTGTTACTATTTTTCCTATATTGCTATACATTTTAAATTTCTCCTATTACGATTAATGGTTTTGGATTATTTACTAAAGATACCGCAGTATTACTATTGTATTCCCATACATCATTGAGTTCTGTTGCACCATTATATCCCCCGAATACAATCATTTTGTCGTTTGTACCATCGT
>AZID01003081.1_pt1 | contig 15080 bp, 10 predicted proteins | sample 359051 | NCBI WGS metagenome assembly AZID01 (sample SAMN02429712, study PRJNA222660) | marine sediment metagenome | biome: Sediment sample; isolation source: sample MGS-BIZ from oil contaminated site at the Bizerte lagoon located in... | place: Tunisia: Bizerte Lagoon | collected 2012-09-08...
CAGACCCTGGATGGGGCTATGCGCCCAGGCAACGCTGGAACAGCCCCCCAGGACCACAAGCACCAACCACCGGATCACAATGCGCGCGCCAGGAAAAGCAACCCCAGGACCGCAATCAGACCGCCGCCCGCGCGCACGGCGATACGCCCCGATCGCCAACGTGCCAGCAGACCAAGCGCAACCCCGCCGAGATGCAGCAGGCCGGTGGAGATCACGAAGCCCAGGCTGAATGCAAGGGGATCCGCCGACGCCGGCAGTTCCGTTCCATGCGCGTAGCCGTGGAATATCGCAAACACCGCAACGATCAGTGCCGCAAGGACCAAGGGGGGCCGTGATGCCGCCGCGACCAGGCCACCGATGACCACCGCGGACAAAGCGATACCGATCTCGACCGCCGGCAACGGGACGCCCAGAATCCCGAGCACCCCGCCAAAAGTCATCACCAGGGGGAACACCACCGGAAGCAGCCAGATCGCCGGGCTGCCCAGGAAAGCCCCCCACAGGCCGACAGCGACCATCGCCAGCACGTGATCGAGACCCAGCACCGGGTGCAACAGGCCGGTGGTGAAGCCGCCCGCCAAACCACCCGCTGCGTGCGCACAGGCAACACCGCTGAAGGAAATCAGTATCAGGGACGGCAACAGTTTGGTAAGCATCGTCTGGCTCCCAATCAACAACATGGGCCGCATTCTAACGCGCCTGCCTTTGCCGGATCTCTCTCGCCGACCGGGTGAGAACCGCCCTATCCGCTTCGTTCAATCCAGACCCAATTCCCTCCGGAGGAGGATGCATCCGACACAGGCAGTGTCTGGCGTTCGTTTCGTTTGGACGCACAAGTCCAGCGGTTCGCTTCGGTATCCGAAGTCGCGGCACGGGGTTACACTTGGCCGATGCTCGCTCGCCATCTGCCCCATCTGCTCGCCATGCTGCTGCTTGCACTCATCCTGTGGTCGGGCATCGCGCCTTTCGCACGCGATGTATGGATCGCCGAAATCATTCCGGTGCTGCTGGTATTCGGCGCTCTGATCTGGCTCTTCCCGCGTTTCCGCTTCAGCAATACCGCTTACCTTCTGATGGCAGTCTGGCTCTTCTGGCACACCGTCGGAAGCCACTACACCTTCGCCAATGTCCCCTTCGACTGGTTCAACCAGTTGATCGCCTCCGAGCGCAACCAGTATGACCGCATCGGCCACCTCTCGGTCGGGTTGTACGCCTTCGCCATGAACGAATGGCTGTTGCGTACGCAGCAGTGCCGGCCGATGCTCGCCTCGCTGTTCAGCCTGTTTCTGATCATGGCAATCGCGGCCGGATACGAAATCGTCGAGTGGTGGTTTGCGGTGTACTACGGTGGCGATGCCGGCATCGAATTCCTCGGCTCCCAGGGCGACATCTGGGACGCGCAGAAAGACATGCTGGCGGACACCACGGGTGCCATTCTGGTGCTGGCGCTGTATGCATGGCTGCGACCGGACAGGAAGTCTGCCGAGAATGAACAGTAACAGCACGCATACGATCAGCGACCATGGCCTGCTGCTGACGGTGAACAACCGCCTGGCGCGCGAACTCAAACGCCGCTTCGCGCACAAGCAGATCGCCGCTGGCCTCAAGGCATGGAAAACACCCGAAATCCTGGCGTGGAACAACTGGCTGCTGGGCCAGCACACGGTGTTGATCGAGACCGGCTTCACCCACCGCGCCCTGCTCAACCCGCACCAGGAGCGCATCCTGTGGGAACAGGCGGTGCAGGAAAGCCGCACAGGCGCGGCCCTGCTGCGCCCGGGCGCTGCCGCCAAGACCGCACGCCAGGCCTGGCGCATTCTGCATGACTGGCGCCTGGCACCGGAGACCCTGGACGACCATCCGGATCCGGAAACCCGACTGTTCGCACAATGGGCGAGGCGCTTTGCGCAACTGTGCGAGCAAGCGCGCAGTATCAGCCCGTCCGAACTCGGCGCACTCCTGATCGGCGCATTGCGTGAGGGACTGATCGCAGCGCCCGAGCATATCCAGCTGTCGGGCTTCGACAATCTGACCCCCCTGCAGGAACTGATTCTCGACACCCTGCGCGACGCCGGCAGTGAGGTCGTCCTGGAGCGCGAACCGGCCCGGTCCGGTCGCGCCACGCGGGTTGTTTTTTCCGACCGGCAAACAGAGTACCTCGCCGCCGCCGCATGGGCCGGTCAGACACTCGCGCGCCACCCCCGGGCACGTCTTGCGATCGTGAGCCCGCGACTGGAGGACGACCGCGCCGGCCTGGAGAGAGCACTGGCTCAGGCACTCGACCCCGGTGGTTTCCTCAGCGCTGACCCGGGACCTGCCGGCTACAATATTTCGCTCGGAAAACCGCTGAACGCCTACCCTCTGATCGCCGATCTGATCCTGGCAATGCGCCTGGCGCTGGAGGCGCCGCTGCATCTGAATGAAATCGGGCGGCTGCTGCGGTCGCCCTTTATCGCTGGACAGGGTGTTGAATGGCAGTCGCGCGCGGCGCTCGATCGTCACCTGCGCGAGCGCGGCCAACCCACCCTCAGACCGGACGAACTCCTGCGGCGCGCACGCGCCATCGACGCGCAGCATCCGGCTGCCTGCCCGGAACTGATCAAGCGGCTGCAGGCGCTCCAGGATCTGCTCGGGCAACTCCCGACCCAGGATTCCCCGAATGCCTGGTCCGGCCACCTGCTGCGCCTGATCGCCACCCTCGGCTGGCCCGGCGATCGTTCCCTCGACAGCAGCGAGCATCAGCAACTGGATCGTGTGCGTCTTCTGATCAGCGAGTTCTCCACCCTCGCCCGGGTCCGTTCCGCTTTTCGGCTGTCGCAGGCAATCACTTACCTGCGCCGCCTGTGCGAGGAAACCGAGTTCCAGCCCAAGCGACCGGATGCCCCCATCCAGGTACTCGGAATGCTGGAGTCGGCCGGCCTGGCATTCGATGGCCTCTGGCTCCTGGGCATGCATGACCGTGCCTGGCCGCCACCGCCGTCACCCAACCCCCTGCTGCCAGCAAGCCTGCAACGCGAAAAGAACATGCCGCATGCCTCCGCGGAACGCGAGCTGGTTTTTGCCCGGCGCGTGCTCGATCGGCTCCTGCGATCGGCCGGGGAAGCCTTCATCAGCCACGCACGGCAGGAGGAGGAACAGGAGCTGAGACCCAGCGCACTGATTCGTGATCTGGCGCAATCGCTTCCCGCGGAACTGGGCCTGGCATTGACCAATCCCACCTACCAGGCGGCGACGGCCGGTGGCCGCTCGAGCGACCCCTTGGAAATACCGACACAAGTCGCCGCGACGGCGATCCCCGCGGGCGGTTCGGCCTTGCTCGCCGATCAGGCGGCTTGCCCCTTTCGCGCGGTCGGCCATTTCCGACTGGGCGCGCGAGCCCTGCCGGAGCCCACCCAGGCGCCGGATGCACGCCTTCTCGGGCATATGGTGCATCAAATGCTCGAACGCGTCTGGTCCACTCTGCAGGATTCCACCACCCTGAAGAACACGTCATCCAGCGACTTGTTGCGCCTGCTCGATCGTGCCGCGGAAAATACGCTCAACGATCTCGGGCGCGCACGCCCGGATCTCTACCATGGCGCCTTTCGTGAACTGGAAAAAACCCGTCTGCGAGCACTGATCGCGGACTGGCTGAGGTATGAATCCAGACGCAAACAGGCCTTCAGGGTGATCGCCCGGGAAAAACGGTCCGATATCGCGCTCGCCGGCCTGCCACTGCGTGTGCGCATCGATCGTATTGATCAACTCGAGGATGGCAGCCAGGTCATCATCGACTACAAGACCGGCGCCCGGGTCAGTGTGGAAGGGTGGACCGACGTGCGCCCCTCCGAACCTCAGGTGCCGCTCTACTGCATCAGCCAGCCCGGTGTTTCCGCCGGGATCCTGGCCCAGGTGAACCGGGCGAAGATGCGCATGCACGGTATCGCACGCGTGGATGGGATTGCACCGGACCTGCAAAGCCTGTCTCAGGAGGAGGCACACACCACCTGGGACATGCTTGTGGGAGACTGGCGCACCCGTCTGGAGCACCTGGCACAGGAGATACTCGCCGGCCTCGCACAGGTGCAACCACAGCACAGCGACAGCTGTCGCTATTGCGATCTGCAGCCGCTCTGCCGGGTCGAGTACCGGGCCGGCCCCGAAGAGGAGGCCGAGGCGTGAAACCGATCCTGGACGCGGACGAGCGCCGCCAGGCACTGGACCCGGAAGGTTCCTTCATCGTTCAGGCGCCTGCGGGATCGGGCAAAACGGAGTTGCTGACGCAGCGCTTTCTGGGCCTGCTCGCGCGGGTCCGGCAACCCGAGGAGATCGTCGCGATCACCTTCACGCGCAAGGCCGCTGCAGAGATGCGTATTCGTATCCTGGCGGCACTGGAGGACGCCACGGGCCCCTGTCCGCAAGCGGCGCACAAACGCGCAACCTGGGAACTGGCCCGGGCCGCCCTGGCCCGGGATGAACAGGCCGCATGGCAGCTGCGTCTGAATCCCAACCGTTTGCGTATCCAGACGTTTGACAGTCTGTGTGCCTCGCTCGCCCGCCAGTTGCCCCTGCTCAGCGAATTGGGTGCCACTGCACGCACCCGCGAGGATGCCACGGCGCTATACCGGGAGGCGGCTCAGGCCACCCTCGCCAGACTGAACGAAGGCGCGCTGCGGGATTCGCTGAGCACGGTCCTGCGCCATCTCGACAACCGCCTCGCGCAGCTGGGCGATCTGTTGGTCCAGATGCTGGGGAAACGGGATCAGTGGCTGCCGCATCTGCATGCCAGCCGGGACATCGAAAAGCTGGAAAGCGCATTGGCCAACCTGGTGGCGGAACAACTGGAAGGCCTCGACCGCCACTTCACCCCCGCGCAAATGAACGAACTGGTGTATCTGGCCGGCTTTGCCGCCAGACACCTGCCGCCGGCCCAACGGAGCGACCCTCGCCTGGACGTGCTCGTGCGTTGGGAGGAACGTCATTTCCGACCCGACACGGCCTGGGAGGATCTGGGCCTGTGGCAGGGATTGGCCAAACTGCTGCTCACGGACAGCGGCGGTCTGCGCAAGCAGGTCAACAGGAACATCGGCTTCCCGACGGACCAGCCGGAGGCCAAGGCGAGAGTGTCGGCGCTTTTGGATTCCCTTCGCGAGGAGGTGTCGCTGGTGGAGCCGTTGCACGCGGTGCGCAAGCTGCCGCTGGACACCTTCGATCAAGAGCAACACGAGCTGCTCGCCGCGCTGCGCTGGATCCTCATGGACGCGAGCGCGCAGCTCGACCTGGTGTTTCAGGATCATGCCGAGATCGATTTCATCGAGGTCCAGCTGCGTGCCCTGCGCGCCCTGGGAAGCAACGACGCACCCAGTGATCTGGCGCTGCTGCTCGACTACCGTATCCAGCACCTCCTGGTGGACGAGTTCCAGGACACCTCGGTCGGCCAGTACCGCCTCCTGGAAGGCCTCACGGCCGGCTGGCAACCGGACGACGGCAGGACCCTGTTCGTGGTCGGCGACCCGATGCAGTCGATCTACCGTTTCCGCAAGGCCGAGGTCAGCCTGTTCCTGCAGGCCTGGCAACGAGGGCTGCAGACCGTCCCACTCGAGCCGCTGCGCCTGCAGATGAATTTCCGTTCCCAGGAGGGTGTGGTCGAGTGGGTCAACGACTGCTTCTCGCAACTGTTCCCGGAGGAAGTCGACATCACGCTCGGGGCCATGCCCTATGCCGCCTCGGTCGCGCATCACGCGGCCATCGAGGGCGATGCGGTGCAGATACATGCCCTTGCCGAACGCGACGATGTGCGCGAAGCGGAAACCGTGGTGGCGCTGATTCAGCAACAACAACTCGCGCACCCGCAGGGCAGCATCGCGGTCCTGGCGCGCGCACGCGCGCACCTGCATGCGATCGCTGCCGCGCTGCAACAGGCGGATATCCCCTACCAGGCCGTCAAGGTCGATCCGCTTGGCAGCCGTCCCACGGTACAGGATCTGCACAGCCTGACGCGGGCCCTGCTGCATCCCGCCGACCGGCTCTCCTGGCTGAGTCTGTTGCGTTCCCCGCTGGTGGGCATCAGCACCGATGACCTCGTTCGCCTGTGCGGCGACGATCACGACAGCGCCGTGTGGCGTCTGTTGCACGACGAACACCGACTGCAGTCGCTGAGCACGGATGGACGTGCCCGCGTCGAGCGTGTGCGCAGGCTCCTGCAACCCGCGCTTCCGCTGCGCTGTCGTGGCTCACTGATCGACCGGGTCGAGGCCACGTGGTTGTCCCTGGGCGGTGCAGTGGTCGCGGATGTCGCGGATGCACATGCCTATCTCGACCTTCTGGCACGGCACGAGCAAGACGGGACTGTGGTCGATTTCAATGCCCTCGAGATGGACCTTCAGCAGCTGTTCGCCCCCCCCGACAGCCGCTCCGACGGGAAGCTGCAACTCATGACCATGCACCAGGCGAAGGGTCTCGAGTTCGATACGGTCATCCTTCCCGGGCTGGGCATGAAACCGCGTAACGAGAGCCACGAACTGCTCTACTGGCTGGAACTTCCCGACCCGCACGAGGAGGCTGCCCTGTTGATGGCCCCGATCAAGGGGACGCATCAGGAGCATGAACCGATCTCCGCCTGTATCCGCTGGATCAACCGCAGCAAACAGGAGCGCGAGGATTTACGCCTGCTGTATGTGGCGCCCACCCGTGCCCGCCGCTGCCTGCATCTCCTGGGACATGTGCGCTTCAAGCGCAAGGGTGGACACGGGCCGGAAGCCAACAGCCTGCTCGCGCGGCTGTGGCCGGCCATTGGGGATGCGTTCAGCGACCTGTCCGCACCCGCTGACGAGGGCATGGGATCGACCTGGCACGCCGAAGCACGCAGGGAATACCGGATTGCGGTGGACTGGCAAGCCGATATCGACCTCAGGGTGCGGGCCTCTGAGAGCGAATCCGCAACTGCCCCGCGCACGGCGCTCGACTTCGACTGGAGCGGTGACGCCGCGCGCCATGTGGGGACCGTGACACATCGCTACCTGGAACGCATTGCGCACGACGGTCTTTCCCGCTGGCCGCCGGCATCGCTGCCGCAACAGCGCGATGCCATCCAGGCCGCACTGGCAACCCTGGGGATCGACCCCGATGACCAGGATTCAGGCACCGAGCGTGTCCTGCAGGCACTGACCCGGACCCTGGCGCATGAACAGGGACGCTGGATCCTTTCGGCGCATGCCGAGGCGGCCTGCGAACTGCCTGTGACAGCCCTGGACGAGACAGGCCAGCCCTGCCAGTACGTGATCGACCGGACCTTCGTCGCGGAAGGCGCGCGCTGGATAGTCGACTACAAGACCAGCGAGCCGGGAGACATGTCGCTGCAGGCATTTCTCGATCAGGAACAGGCGCACTATCGCGCACAGCTGGAGCGCTACGCCCGGATCATGCAGTTGCTGGAAGACCGGCCGGTCAGGCTGGCGCTGTATTTCCCGCTGGCACAGGCATGGCGGGTGTGGGACGCCTGAACCGGAACGCCCGCTCCTGGGCTCAGGGTGCCAGACGCTGAATCGCCCAGCCGTCGCCCTCGCGCACATACTCGAAGCGATCGTGGAGACGATTCTCCCTGCCCTGCCAGAACTCGATTCGTCTTGGATTGACCCGGTAACCGCCCCAGAAATCGGGTAGTGGCACCTCGCCATCGGCAAACTTGCGCTTCATCGATTCAAAGGCCTGCTCCAGCAGGGTGCGCGATCCTATCGGGGAACTCTGCTGGGAACACCAGGCGCCAATCTGGCTGCCGCGTGGCCGGGTGCTGAAATAATGCAGGGACTCGCTCATGCTCACGCGCGATGCGACGCCCTCGATCTTGACCTGACGGTCGAACTCGAGCCAGTGAAACAGCATCGCGGCGTTCGGGTTGGACTCGATGTCGCGCGCCTTGCGGCTGCCGTAATTGGTGTAGAAAACGAAGCCCTGGTGATCGAAAGCCTTGAGCAGGACGGTGCGCAAGGAAGGCATACCGTCCGGCCCGACAGTTGCCAGGCTCAGGGCGTTGACGTTCTCGAGCGGCGCATTGCTCGCCTCGGCAAACCAGCGTTCGAACTGAACCACCGGGTCAGGGTCCAGACCCTCGCGCGAGAGCCCGGCGTACATGTATTCACGGCGCAGATTGGCGATGTCCATAGGCGTTCCGTATCTCTCAGGGGGAGACCCATTCTAACGCGCTATACTGCGGACATGAGTCATGTCATCGTCGATCCCGAGTCCCGGTCGCTGGAAGAGCGGCCCGTCCTGATCAAGACCCCGCGCAAGAACCGCAAGCGTTATCCGGAGGCCTGCGTGCAGGTCATGGACGATCCCGGCAGCGCGGTCGCAGCCGCGGACCCTTCCAGAAATCTTCACCCCGCGATCGTGTATGGCCCGTCCGTCTCTTCGGAAAGCCAGCGCATCTATTACCTGGTCCGTTGGCTCTGAGGCCCGTTTTTCCGCCCGATGCACAGAAATACGGGCTTGCGTGCCTTTGGCAGACCCAACTGCGATGGGGTGACAGCGTGTTGACTATGGCAACGCGGTGATCCGCGGTATCGGCGTGAGCAGCTCCGGCTCACCGTGCAAATAGCCCTGCACATAGTCAAAGCCCAGTTCGCGCACGCGCTGCATGACGATGTCGCTGTCCACACCCTCCGCCACCGTCTCCTGGCCGGCCGAGGAGATGAACTCCAACAGATGCCCCACCAGGCGCCGATGCGGTTCGTCATGCAGGGAACGGATCAGATTGATATCGAACTTCACGATATCCACCGGCATGCTGGTGAGGTAACTCAGCGATGAGTAGCCACTGCCAAAATCGTCCAGGGCCACCAGGAAGCCGCGTTGACGCAAGTCCGCAAGGTGCGCATTCGCCGATTCCATCTGCGTGATCAGCGCGGTTTCGGTTATCTCCAGAACCAGCTTGTAGTCCTGCATGAAATGGCGGAAGGGTTCGAGACGATCGACGATCCCCGGATCGCTGATCGAAACGGCAGACAGATTGATCGACACCCCGGTCCCGACCGGAATGGTGCTGTCATAGAGGTCCTTGAGCAACTGATCGATGACCGCCTGGTCCAGCTCTTTTTCGAGATGACGCGATTCCACCACGGGCATGATTTCACTCGGAGGAATGAGCCGGTCGCCATGATCGATGCGCATCAGGGCCTCATAGTAGCTGAGGCCGCCACTGACCATATCCCGCACCAACTGGTAATGCATGAGCAGGCCTTCACCCTGTTCGATCACGCGGTAAACCGCTTCGTTGATGCTGCTGGAGAAGACCATGCCGGATACCGACTCCATCGACTCCTGGTAGATGCAGATTGAGCCTGAGGCGGGACGCTTGGATTGATACATGGCGACGTCTGCCTGGCGCAACGGCACCTTGACCGAGGTAGTGGCACTCTCGGCAACCGGAGACAGACCGATACTCAGGCGCACCGGCTCGCGAATCCCGAGCTCGTGTGCGAAGGGGTATTGAGCCACCTCACGCTCGCAACGTGTCGCTACCAGGGTCGCCTGCATGTCGTCACAGTCGATCAGCACGCACGCGAACTCGTCCCCGCCCAGGCGGAACAGCTGTTCCTCGCGCCGGATCGCGCGATGCAGACACTGAACGATTGCCTGCAGGACCGCGTCCCCTATGTCGTGACCGTAGGTATCGTTTATCGATTTGAAGCGATTGACGTCACACAACATGAGCCGCAGCGTGCGCGGCTTGCGCTCGTTCATGGCCTGCAGCGTCTGCCAGAAGGTGTCGAAGGCACGCCGGTTCTGTGCGCCCGTCAAACTGTCACGATGCGCCAGATCCCAGAGTTCGCGGTTCTTCTCATCCAATACGGCATTTGCCGAGAGGAGGTCCTGCTGATAGTCGATCAGGGATTGCTCGGTAACATCCAGTTCACGAATTCGAAAGAAGCGGTTGCGATCGAGGATCTCCTGCGCTGAACGCACACCCTCGGAGCGCAAGGTCGCGACCACCCGCGACAACTCACCCACTGCCCGACCCAAATGAAGGTTGAAGAAAAACATCAGGATCAGGGTCGGAAGCAGTACCGCAATACTCAGGAGCAGGATCAGCTGCCAGATCAACTGGTCCATGGTCTCCCTGCTCGTGGTCGCGATCCTTTGATACTCGACGTGTTGTTGCACCCGCTGGCTGTCGCCGGTGGCCTGCGGCAGACGGAATTGCAGGGTATTGGAATCGATACGATTGAAACCCTGCAGACGCCGCATGTTCGCCAGGAGCGGCGCACGTAGTGCCAGGTAGCCCTGGATTGCCGGGTCACCCTCCCGCTGCAGGGCGCGCAAAAGAATGACATGCACGTCGTCGCCGACCGGAAGGAACTGTTTCTCGAGTCGATCGACATCCAGCCCTGGGGGCAGGGAGTTGGCCGGCAGCTGCGCGAGCGCCTGGCCCCTGGCGTCATACACCATCAGGTCGGTGAAGCGTGGCTCCAGGCTGGGTGAATCCTGAATCCTATGGGCGTACCAATAGGCGTAATGCATCGGGCTGTTCAGCTGCTGGAAGAGTTCATCCCAGTCAGAGAGTTGGTCCGCACCCTGCTGCAGATCCCGCAATGCACGCCCGAACGCCGCCTGCAATTCCGTCTCCGCCGACTGGCGTTCGATACGCTCGATGTCCTCGACCGCGTCCCGGTACTGGTTCAGTCCGAGCAATCCCAGGACAACACTCAAGGCGACCACGAATGCGCCAAAGAGCACCGTGTAATGCCGAATCGAGAGGGTGATCGCCTTCACTGGCGGGAATGCTCACGCAGATGGCGCGCCACTTCCTCCAGCAGCTCGAATTCATGCGAACTGGCGAAAAAGTGATCCGCGCCCTGAATAACGCTGATATCGATCCCGTTGGCGCGCAAGGACTGGATCCAGGTGGGCGAAAGGCGCTCGTCACCTGAACCGATGATCACCGAGACCCGATCACGGCGGCGGTCCAGGGCATCCAGCATCTGCCGGGGGCCCCAATCGACATACGAGCGGAATGCCTCAGGGGTGGTCGGATAGTGCAGGCAGAATTCGAGCGAATAGACGGCAATGGCTTCCTCCTGCTGCGGCTCCGGCCCCAGGGGTCGTCCCACCAGGTAGCCGGGACTGATCAGGACCAGATGCTGGAGCGGTGCTTCGGGGTATTCCTTCAGAAACCGGGTCATCGTGTGGGCGGCCGCGCTGTGCGCCACGACCATCACGGGTCGCCCGCTCTCCCGATGCAACCATTCCACCCAACGCGCTATCTCCGCCACATTGTCGCCCAGCTTGTGCAGATGCAATGCCTCACAGGGTTGGCTTTGGCGGCGGTGCGGGATGCCCAGCGAGAGGGTTGGCGTCAAAACCGTATAGTCGAGCTCTGCCAGCCCTTCGGTCATACGACCGACGGTCGGGAAATGGCGGGTTTGCAGGAAACCGTGCAGGATCAGCACGGCCGGCCTGGCCGCGCTGCCCCGGAAAAAGTCAGCGTTCCCGAAGACACCCGGAGTGACTTCGAGCTGCCGGGTTTCCGCGTGTGCCGGCAAGACCCATATCAGGCCGAGCAGACCGATCAGCGCGATCCAGGCACCCGCACCGGCTGTCCGTCGGCCATTGCAGGAGTCCCCCTTGCTGGCGGAGAACCCGGCTGGGTCCGGGATCACCTTCACTCGAAGGGATGCCGTAACACCATGGTCTCTTCACGGTCGGGCCCGGTGGAAATGATATCGATCGGAGCCGCACACAGCGCTTCGACTTCCTTCAGATAGTCGCGCGCGGCCTGCGGGAGCGCATCAAAGTCCCGAACGCCGACCGTGGACGCCTGCCAGCCCGGCATCTCGATGAACACCGGCTCACATTTCTCGAAGCCGTCTGCGCCAACCGGCGGAGTATCCACTTCGGTCCCGTCCAGCTTGTAGGCGACGCAGATCTTGAGTTTGTCGAGACCATCCAGGACGTCCAGCTTGGTGATGCACATCCCGGTGACGCTGTTGATCTTCAGGGAACGGCGCAGTGCCACGGTGTCCAGCCATCCACAGCGTCGCTGTCGACCGGTGGTGGCACCGAACTCGTGACCTTTCTCTCCCAGGTGCTGCCCATAGTCATCAAACAGCTCGGTCGGGAAAGGTCCCGCACCGACGCGCGTGGTGTAGGCCTTGACGATCCCGAGCACGTAATCGAGGTCACGCGGACCCACGCCGGACCCGCTTGCGGCACCGCCGGCGGTCGTCGTGGAGGAAGTGACATAGGGGTAGGTGCCGTGATCGATATCCAGCAGCGCCCCCTGGGCCCCTTCGAACATCACGCTCTTGCCCTCGGCACGCAAGCGGTGCAGGGTTCCCGGCACATCCTCGATCATCGGCCGGATCCGCTCGGCCTGTGCCAGCGCCTCGTCCAGCACCTTGGCGTAATCGACGGTTTCGAACTTGAAATAGTGTTCCAGAGCGAAATTGTGATACTCCATCACTTCGCGCAGGCGTTCGCCGAAATGGGCCTCATCGAGCATCTCGCCCAGACGGATACCGCGCCGCGAAACCTTGTCCTCATAGCAGGGTCCGATACCGCGACCGGTGGTCCCGATGGCCTTTTTGCCACGCGCCGCTTCGCGCGCCTGATCGAGCGCCACATGGTAGGGAAGGATTACCGGGCAGGATTCGCTGATCCCCATGCGGGCATGTGCCACCACACCGTTGGCCTCGAGCATATCCATCTCTTCCAGCAGGGCCGAGGGCGACAACACCACGCCATTGCCGATGAGACAACGCACATCGTCTCGCAGAATGCCGGAGGGGATCAGATGGAGTACCGTCTTCTTGCCATCGATCACCAGCGTGTGACCGGCATTGTGCCCCCCCTGAAAACGCACCACGGCATCCGCGCGGTCCGTGAGGAGGTCGACGACCTTGCCCTTACCTTCGTCACCCCATTGGGTGCCAATGACAACAACATTCTTGCCCATTGGTTTTCCTACCTGTTACTGGTTCATCTTTAACGGCAATCCGGCCTCAGGACGGACTACCCTCTTTCACCGGGACAAGCGCCCAGCCCTTCGCTGTCTTCTCGAATCGTTCAGTGATCTCGGCTTCGCCATAGTGAAGCGTCTGCCCCGGCAATTCCCGGATCACGGTCCTGCCCGAGGCGCGCAATTCCCGCACCCGCTCATCCAGGTCCGAGTCACCTTGCGCGGGTGCCAGGATCGCCTCTCTGGGATCCGGTTTCGGCCTTTTGCCAAGCGACATCAGCGCCTTCAGATCGGCGCTGAAGCCGGTCGCCGGACGTGCCCGGCCGAATTTCTCACCAATCTGGTCATAGCGGCCGCCGCGCGCCACCTCGGTCCCCTGACCGGGCACGAAGGCCGCGAACACCACACCGGTCTGGTAGCGATAGGCGCGCAATTCAGCCAGATCGTAGTGGACCGGGACCTGCGGCACCCGGCGGGCCAGTTCCTGGCCCAGTTTGTCGAGGTAGTCGATCGCTTCCAGGACTGCCTGCGGGGCGGCACTGAGCTGCGCGCGCGCTTGCGGCAGAACTTCCGGACCGCCGTTGAGATCCGCGAGTGCATTGAACATGTGATGCTGCCCGGGCGTCAGTCCACACTCGCACAGGAGGTCTGCGATCTCCGGCTTCGCCTTGCGCTGCAGGGCCTCGAAAAGCGCCGCCTCCTGGGCTTTTGCCAGCCCTGCCTCGGCCGCCAGGGTCCTGAAGATTCCGACGTGACCGAGATCGAGAAAGATCTCGTCGAGTCCCGCCAGGCGCAGGGTTTCCAGCATCAGGCAGAGGACTTCCGCATCGGATGCGGTACCGGCATGCCCATACAGCTCGGCCCCGATCTGGAGTGGGCTGCGGGAGGAGGAGAAACCGTCCGGCCGGGTGCGCAACACGCTCCCGATGTAACACAGCCGCGTCGGTCCCTGCTGCTGCAGCTGATGCGCGTCGATACGCGCCGCCTGAGGCGTGATGTCCGCACGAATCCCTATCTGGCGCCCGCTGATTTGATCTGTGAGCTGGAAGGTCTGGTGTTCCAGGTCCTTTCCCGTGCCGGTCAGCAGGGAATCGATGTATTCGATGAAGGGGGTGATAACCAGCCGGTATCCCCAGGTCTCGTACGCATCCAGGAGGCGCCGACGCAGTGCTTCCAGTTCCCTGGCCTGGTCCGGAAGTAATTCATCGATGCCATCAGGCAACAACCAGCTTTTCGTTTGCATCGTCTTTCGCTATCTCACCAGGTACAGCATCAACAGGCCGAATCCCATGGCCCCGAGACCCATCCGGCGCAGGGCGCGCTCATCGAGTCCCGCGACGGTCTGCATCGCCCGCTTGTAGCCCCCCGGGCTGAGGAAAGGCAGGATGCCCTCGATCACGAATACCAGCGCCAAGGCTGAAAGCAGGTCCTGCCACATGATGCGTCCACAAAAAAACCGGGCTACCCCGGCGAGCCAGTCAGGCCTCTGGAAAACCGCGAAATTGTCGCAAAGTCAGGAAGGAAAGTACAGGCGCCGGGGACCTCGCAAGGCCCCGGCCCCTGACTTGCTCAAGGTTGCAGGGAATCCGATTTGAAATAGCGGAAGAAGGTCGAGTCCGGATCCAGCACCATCATACTGTTGCCGTCGCGGAACACGTCCCGGTAGGCCTTGAGACTGCGCCAGAAACTGTAGAATTCGGCATCCTGATCGAACGCGATGGCGTAGACCTCGGCCGCTTTTGCGTCGCCTTCACCGCGCAGGCGCTCCGCGTCCCGATAGGCGTTGGCCACGATCTCGGTGCGTTGCCGATCGGCGTCCGCCTGGATCCGTTCCGCCGCCTCCGCACCCTGGGCGCGCAGTTCCGCCGCAACCCGCTGACGTTCGGTGCGCATCCGTTCGTAGATGTTCTCACTGATCGCCTCTTCGAAATCGATCTGCTTGACGCGAACGTCCACGATCTCGACCCCGAGGTCAGCGGCCGATTCATCCGCCTCGCGCGCCAGTTTGCGCATGATCTCGGTACGTTCACCGGAAACCACCTCCACGATGGTGCGTTTACCGAACTCATCCCGCAGTGCGGCATTGATCCGCGCCGATAACAGGCGCGAGGTCTGGGTCGGACTGCCGCGCGTGGAACGGAAATAC
>AZID01016791.1_pt1 | contig 13554 bp, 9 predicted proteins | sample 359051 | NCBI WGS metagenome assembly AZID01 (sample SAMN02429712, study PRJNA222660) | marine sediment metagenome | biome: Sediment sample; isolation source: sample MGS-BIZ from oil contaminated site at the Bizerte lagoon located in... | place: Tunisia: Bizerte Lagoon | collected 2012-09-08 | depth...
TTTAGCTTGCTCCTCTAACAACTGCATAGGGGTCTTTAGTGCTTCACCAAAGGACTTAATGTTTTCGTTGGAAGAAGCCAATGACTCATTATATAGTTCGAGAGCCTCTTTGTTGTCTAACAAGACAAGAACGTTTTGTTGCAAAGACTCATCAAGATCATTATATATTTCTGATGCTTTACTCGCTTGATCTCCTAGATCATTCACATCAGATGACAGTAGTAAGTCTATATCTTCTCTTGACAGATTATCCTCTAATGATAAGAGTGTTTTTGACATATCAAAAATGAATTCCTCATATGTCTTGTCAGTTTGTTTTAGTATACCTTCTACTATACCAGTAGCACGCTCTAGTCTTAAGGCGTAGTACTCAGTACCTCCTGTAGCTTGATCGTACATATTACCTAAATCTTTACCAAACTCAACAAGTTCATTCATAGTAGATAATGTGTCCGTCACAAACTCAGTTATAGAGTTCTGTGCGTTAACTACAAATTCGTTGAAATAAAGATCAGCGTCATTTAGTGCGTCTCCCCAATCATCCATCATATCGGGTATAGTGAGGAACTGTGCGTAATCTGTGGTAGCAATTGCAGAGACAAAATCAAAGTAGTTACCTAAGTCAAGTCTGTCTAAATCAACCCTAATTCTACTTAATTCTTCTCGACCACCTCCCCAGTTTTCCTGAAAGTTGGCAGCTTCTTGTGATACTCCAGCACCAATACCTGTTTGCGTATTAAGCGAAAATACCCCAATACCTAGCTTAGTGTTGATTTCATTTATAGCATTGAATATAAGATTCTCATCGAACCCTTGTTTTGTAAATATCCTAGTATCTACGGAGTTACCAAAGCCTTTACCAAATTCTCCAATCATGTTTTCAACAGATCGGTCATAATCCACTTTGGCACGCTCGTATGAGGCTCTAGCTACAGCGCCATCTCTACTAATCTCTTCAAGTAGTCCAATCTGTGCGTCTAGACGATCAGTTATTGGATCGTAAGTGAGTTCTAACTTACCAAGTCTCTCCTCACCTTGGCTAGGTGCTTGACCTCCGCCAGCCCCTCCGCTCAACATAATACCTATAGATGCTAAGTATGCTGCCATAGTAAGAGCAGACGCAATACCAGCAGGCCCTGGAGCCATACCAGCCATTGCTATCGCACCTTGTGCGGCCACTAATGTAGCTGTTTGTTGTAGTATTAGGAATGCTTTTTGCTCATTCGATCCTTGTTCTAACGCACCAGCAACGGCGCCAAATGCGCTTGCTGTTAGGTTAGCAAGCATAATTTGCTCATTCCCATTAGCAGACTGTATCTGCCCCTTTACTCTTTCGAGGTGAACTCTATCTTCACTCGCGTCAAGAAGCATATCCTCTTTGTCTGTAATACGCTTCTTTAAACTATCTTCTTTCTTTAAAAGTGCATTTTTAGTCACTTGTAAAGCTTGGTACTGTGTACCATACGTAAATGAGATGCTGGCCATTTCTGACAAGCCTTGAGCGATCGCCAAGCTTTCTTTTTGACTGTCAGAGATAGTCTGCATAGCGGTAAGTTGACCGATTGTACTTTGCTGCATCTGTAGTGATGCTTCAATCTGCGCCTGTTGCATAGCGTACTGCTCACGCATAATGTCAAGTTTGGCTTGTTCAAGCTCTAACTCTTTATTTGTGACATCATCAGGAGATCCGATCGTACCACCAAACTCACTAGGCTGTCTAAGCTCGTTAAGCTCACGCATGAGATCCAAACTCTCAAGGATCTTTGAGTTATAAGCATCAGTAACTGCCAGTCTATCGTACCCAGATGAGATACGTACACTTTCTTGTGAAATCTCTAATACAGACTGCTCTGCTGCTTTAATAGCCAGCGTAGCTTCTAGCTTATCTTTATCGATTTTTAAAGATTCACCTTTAAGTTTAGCCAGCTCCACTTCTATAATAGATCTACGTTCAGCGTCAGTTGTAGTTTTCTGCTCTGTCTCTAAAGCAGCTATACGCTTGTTATTGGTGTTTTCTAGTACTTCGGAGTTCTTAATAGATACACCATACTGCTCTCTGGCTAACTCTAAGACCGTTCTACTTGCTGAAATTTGATTTTCGAGCATTTTGACATCTAACTCTTTTTGTGAGTTTGACATCTGTACATCTACTAAATCTCTAGCAGCGTCAGCAGCTTTGCCACGTAGTGCAGATAGAGCTTTTTCTTTATCAAGCTCCCACTGTAGCTGAGCTTTCTCTCTTTCAGACTTTTTCTCAAAAGATGCTATCTCTTTTTCAATACTCTCATTATACTCTTTGTTTAAACCAGCACGCTTTTTAAGGATATCAAAATCCTCTAAAGCTTTGTTAGTGTTATCATCAGTATACTTAGCTCTCTCAGCGAGTAAGTCTAGCTCTAGTTTAGCGATCGCTAGACGATTTCTAGCGTCGCGTAGAGAGTCTCTATCACCTTTGCTGATATCCGCTTTTGCTTTCGCAATAGAAGCAGTAGCATCCAACATTAACTGTAATGGCGCGATTGTTTTATTAACTATCTCAAGCTGTTCCAATAAACTTTCAGATTCTTGGGAACTCGCTGTACTTAACTTATCCTGTATAGTCAAACGTTTGTTTAATAGCTCGGCCATAGTCTCACCAAACTGCGTTGAAGCTTGTTGAGCTGAGGCATCGGCTGACAGATTGACAGAATCCACACCTATACTACTAAGTTTTCTATTGAGTTCGTCAAGCGCAGCAACAGTATCACCAACGAGATAACGCTCTATACGATCTAAGAGTTGATTACCTAAAGCCTCATTACCAGAGTCCATGATTTTCTTAACGCTAGTGGTCATTTCACTGACCTGTTTTTTCATATCCTCTTTAAATATAGTGAAAACTTTTTCAGTCTTATTTTTAGGATCTAAAAAGCTTGCAGTGATATCCTCTTCACTGATAGATATTAACTGCTCTTGTAATTTGCCAACAGCAGCTGTGAGTTGCTCAACTCTTTCAGTGTCTCCGCCCTCTTTAGCTACTTTTAGCGCATTATTGTAAGACTCTATAGCGGTGACGGTACCTTTATAACGTTTCTCCTGCTCCTTCTGCAGTGCTGTTAATGAAGTGACTTTTATCTCACCAGCCTCATAAGCGCTATTTAACTTTTTAAGTTCATCTGTTAACTTGCTATAAGTACCCAAGAACTTCTGTTGCTCTTCACGGCTCATAGCTTCAGATCTACTTAATAGATCCATATTGTCTATAAGACCTTTCAATTGCGCCGAGTACTCTCTGTAATTCTCTAAATTACCATCTTCAGAAAAACGTGCTCTAGCTGTGGATACAGATTTTTCCGTGTACTGTTTTGACTCAAGTTTATCAAACTCATCATTTGCGTCAGATGTCATACCTACGATAGCACTGATAGCCTCATAAGCCGTCCAAGCAGTAAGCGCAGCTGTGGTCCAAGGGTTAGCCATAGCTATCCCTTTAAGGCCCTGTACAAGTCCACCACTAACGGCTGTAGATGCTGCTGTAGCTGAAGCCATGCTCGCTGTACTTTTAGCGGCTGTCATGCCTAAAGCTGAGATTTTACTTAATACTTCGGCTTTTTTAACCATAACAGCTGTATGCGCTATGTCAGCTTTTGTAGCCAATAGTGTTTTAAGGGTCAGCTCAGATATTGAAGCTGTAGCCATTGTCACACCGCGTACCAGTACTAAAAAACTACCGATAACTGCCAAAGTTTCTAACTGATCACTCACTATACCTATGAGTGTACCCATTTTTTCCATACCAGAAAGTATGGTATGTAATGCAGGAGTAATGTATTCCTCAGTAGCTTCGTAGAATTTATTAGCGAGTGCTTGAAATCTACGCTCAAGACTTTGAGTAACAAGGTCCGCTTGATCTATCTCGTTTGATGTAACTGCTAAACTTCCACGTAACTCTTTAAGTACTTGTTCGGAACTATTAGAGATAGATTGTAATGTATCTCTTGTAAGTATGTTCATACCTGCTAAAGCAGTATTTAAACTTTCTTGTGAGTATGATCCTAACGTTTCGATAAACCCGGCAAATGCTTCATTACTCTCAGCGCCACCTTTAGCTACTTGTCTTCGTAGTGTTTCTTGATTTACACCAATTTGTTGGAAGAACTCCTGTACTTGTGTGGTTTGATCACCAAGAATAGTCGTAAAACGTCTGATATTCGTACCAATTGTTGAAGCATTACGACCTGTGTTTGACATAGCAATTGACAATGCATTCACTTGGTCAATTGTCATACCCATAGATTTAGCAGCACCGAGCGCGTAGTTTCCTAAGGTATTAATATCTTGAGTCGCCAAACGTGATTGGTTTGCCATATACGCAAGCTTTGCACCAATCTCTTCAACAGTCATCACCACTTGTCCAGCGTTGTCTCTATTGAATACCTGAACAAATGAAACGATCGCACGGGTTGATGAATCAATAGTATCACCAGTTAAAATCGCCAACTGGTTGACAGCTTTAATGGAAGCACCAAGCTCATTATAACCAACACCTGCACGTCCAAGCTCTAGGGCCACGGCTGATATATTTTGGAACTGCTCACCGTATGTTATACTTAACTGAACCATCTCTTCACGTAATGCTCCAGCTTGTTTTGTTGTAAGCCCTACGGCCGCTTGGAGTTGTAGTAAAACTTTATCGTACTCAGTTGTGAAACGTATTGCCTCACCTAGCTGGTTAGATACACCATAAATAGCCGCAAATAACGCCGCGTAATACACAGCACGTTTACTAGCAACAGAAGATACGACCTCTCCTTGATGAGATACAGCCTTAGTTTGGTTATTTATAGCAGTTGTTAAAGCATTTGTTTGTGCTATATCAGATGCTATATTTTGAAGGGAGCTTCTGGATACAGATGGTGTCTGAACACCCATTGTTCGGTTGGAGTTGGTAGTTTGAGCTATGAGATTACGCTGTGCATCTAATCTAGCCTGCTCTCTGGACGCACCAGAAAGTGCTCCCATAAGTTTTACTTGCTCTTTTAACGCTGTATTTTGGCGTACAACTGCTCCAGTGTGTTGCTGAACACCCATTGTTCGGTTGGAGTTAGCAGCAGCCTCTATTCTTGAACGTTCTCTAACTTTTGTAGAAATTTGGTCATACAATCTAATTTGTTGCTGAAGTACTGGAGTTAACTTAGCCTGTTCTCTAGCGATCTCTGCTAGTTGAGCTTTTTGCGCACGCCCAGCTTTCGTTCGACGGTCGAAAGACTCTTTTTCAAGACGTTCTTGGTACGCTGAAAGCTCGCGAAGCCTTGTTTCGATCTTCCTAACATTTTTATCAATATCTTCTGGTAGGAGGACTGGCTTAAGCTGAACCTCAATAGTGTCGTTTTCTGTAATAGCCATAGTCAGGCTCCTTGATAGTTAATAAATTATTTAGATTTTCTAGCTTGCTCTTGGTGCATCTCTGCTTCTGCTTCACTTATTTTACGGCTATATAGGCTGGCTGCCTGCACAAACCACTCAGTTTGGTCACCTATACCACCAGCTTCTGGCAGTACACCCTTCTCTAAAAAATTATAGGCTTTACCTACTTGATTTAGTACGAAGTTATCCACTTGGGAAATAGGGCACTGGGTAAATGTTCTACCTTTTATACGCGGTAGTATGGCTTTTGGGTCTCGTTCGTTTTCTGGTAAGTACCCACATGCTCGGTTATACTGTAACTTCTTCTTCTTACATACTTCACAGTTCCAAGATTCATCTCTAAACGCAGGACTAAACTGTACATCTAACATACTCGACAATTTGGATAGCTGATCTTGAGATAGCCTACTAATATGTATTAATTTATCATATAAGTATTGTAGATCCTGTGGTGATAACTGATTTACGAATGTCTGAAAGTCTGGGAAGTTTAATGCTCTGTGGAGTGAGCGTATGTATGGGGTAATATATGTACGTATGGTCTGTAGGCTAGTAACTTCGTCATCAAACTCACGAATATACTGCAATTCTATTAAGTGTTGGACATCCCTATAAGACATAGGTATTAACTCTACCAATACATCCTCATCAGAAGGTAACACAACCCAAATAGGTGTACGAAATAAGAGTGGGGCGCCATACTTAAAAGGCGCTTCCATTATTCTTGAGCTGTAAAGATTTGGATATTAGCAGGATCTTGTGAACAAGAGAGGGCTACTCCAGCTAATTCTGTGATCAAAGTAGTTGGTAGTTTCCCTATACTTACAGGTGCTAGGAACCCTTCAGCGTTGAGAACAGCCTTTAACTGCCCACCTTTCTCGTCTAACATATTATCCCAACCTGTAATACTCGCTTCAAGTAATGAGATGTTATATGTACCAGTACTGATACTCATGTTATTTTTTGAATCTCTTTTCAATAGTCCATCTTCTAGTCTAGTTAAACGAACTGAGTCGATTGGAACTATAGTCACAGAAAATGGATCTTTCTCATTTCTTTGACTCTCTGGAATGTATGTGAAACCTTCTACTAATTTTGAGTTATATGTTAATGCCATTTTGAATTTCCTTTTGACCGTTAGGCCTACCTTTAATAATTACCTTTTGAGTCTTGCGACCACCTTAATACTTTCCTTTGAGGGTTCCTAGGAACCCTCGTGTAAAGCACGTTTACTTACGCAAAGAATACTGTGATAGCATCCTCAGTTTCAGAAGAACAAATTTCAGAACTTAAACAAGTAAAATCAGCTGAATCTTTGTATAAAGAACTATCAATAGATTTACTTGAATTAGTAATAACAACTTTAGGAGAGTAGATACCCATAGTAGCTGAAGCATTTGATACTGTACCAAATAGCTCACCATCCGTACCAGCTTTATATGCGTCAAACAATGCAGTACCGTTATACTCAAGCATAAATGAACCACCAACTTGATTTTTACCAGTGATTACTTTATTTGTGATACCATCAGTAGTAAGTGCTTCAACATCATAAACATCAGATGCGACATTTACAGTAAGGTCACTAACATCATAAGACACCCCAGCGTATAAGAATGTCATATTTTTAGCGATGTATGGGCTGAAATCATAACAAATTGGATTTCGTACACCAACATTACTAGCAACTTCAAAGTTTGCACCAGCTACTGAGAAATCAGCTTTTACGATATTAGCAACTGGAAAGTTAAGAGTCACATCTGTAACAACACAACCGCGGTATGTGTAAGTGAACTGATTTGCGACTGCTGCTGTATTTGTACCTTCAAAATACTCTTGGATCGCAAGCGATATCGCAGGATCGGATGGCCGTGCAATTGTGTATGATAATAGACCCTCAACGGTTGTAACAGTTGTTGGAGTACCAGCTAACCCAGGTGCTACTGTTAAAGTATCAGCTATTGTATCGATAGAACGAACTACAACAAACTCAACGCCAGCATCAGTTGTAACTTTAAGACCTTGACCAACCGTGTAAGTTCCTGCAGACGCTGCTGTAACTCCAATAACGGTTGCAGTATTTGATAAAGCTGTACCTGACTCATCCACGCTAGTCTTAGCAAGAATCTTGTTACCGAAACCTGAATGGTAAAGTAAATCCCCATTAATCTCCCCAGTAACAACACTAGAAAGCTCTAACCCCATCGATCCACTTGCAGTTTCTTTACCTAATAGTGGTTGCGCTTTTACAAGACTATTTTTGAGCACTTCACGCTCAATCAAATCAGTAGATGCATCCATAGTTGGGTTAATAAGTTCTACAGTTTTTGAGCCATCTGTAGGTATAACTGTATTATCTGCATATGTGGTTTCGCGTACGATACTCCACTGTGCCGATTTATCTAAAAAGCTCATATAATTTCCTTCGGCATTCAAGCCTATTTTAAGTTTGGTTGATTAACCTTCTGCAGAGGGTTATAGTTTTATATAGGGATTACGCCCCGGATATCATATCGGACAGCTCTCTCTGAGCTTGAACTCAAATAAGATAGCCATAGCTTTATAAGGGTAGTTATCATAACCGTCATGAGCCACACTCACTACATCACGATCTACTATATTAGTCCATATAGCTTTGTCTCCTAATATAGCATCGATGAGTATTTTACGAACCTGTACCCATTCTAAGTCATATGTACAGTGCATATTGACCTCTAGACGTATGTAGAAATTATTATCATATGCCGACACGTTAGTCCCTAACCGCTGGAGGCTAAAGTTATCTATCTCAGGTACGATGTACACTGATGTGTACGTTGAGTCTGTTGTAAGAGGTTGTGGCTTACCATGAGACACCTTACTAACACCAGGTACTGTTTTAAGTATCGCTTCTACATCCGTCAATAATAATTCATATTTATCCATAGAAGTCCTTTAACTTTTATACCTAGATTTATTTAGAGAATCTAGCATACTTTTAACACTCGTTTGTCGTCTACTACCACTGGCGTCTAATATAGATGCTCTAAACATCACATCCACTCTATTTTTCCAACCAGAAAAGGGTTTACCTTCCCAATCGTTTAGATGATCTCCAATATTTCCAATTGAAGGTTTTGAATAGCCACTGAACATTGGAGAAAACCTAAATGTAATCTCTTCATAGAAGCCTCTGGAGCGTTTACTTATAGTCCGAGATAGTACTTTAGGAGCTAAAACAGAACGCACTAACCCCCCTGTGCGCATCTTTGGAAATAGTGACAAGTTTCTTTTAAAAGGTACGGCAGGTACACTTAGTAGCTGTCTAACAGCTTTTTGCCACTCTTTTCCTACGTTGTTAAGATCCTTCAGAACACCCTCTGCGTACTTATCAACAGTATTATTAGCCCCACGTGTGATAATACCACGGAGCTGGTTACCGATACCTTGTAAATTTATAGCCATGTTATACCAATACTAAAGAACGCCCAGAGTAGTATGAATATACTTTACAAGACGCTTTAGGCACTACCTCATCACGGTAATAAGTTGTATTACCATCTGTGTTGATAGTTTTTGATACTACATCAGTCTGCTTGCTAATTGCACTATGTACGGCCTCTATATGTCTATAAACCGCTAGTACTAAATCAGATGGTACAGTGGTGTATCCGGTGTTGTAGGTCACCTGTAAAGGTTTTCTAACATCAGTCAAAGCTGTGGTTAGTTCTATGTCATCACCATAGAACGTGTAGTCAGTGTCTGCTACTAGTGTATTACCATCGTAGACCAATGAGTCAATACTAATAATTGGTGCTACTTGTGGTTGTATTAGTCTAACGCTAGTCGACAAGAATAGGTTTTGAGTCACCTGTTCAACCTCAGGATATATACCGTAGTTACTTTTTATGTACTCTAGCACACCTTTAGCTACAGTAAGGTAGGAATTTTCATCTACGTCTTTGACATTAGCGAAAATTAGAAATTCTTCGTAAGAAAATGCTGACATAGACTACCTTTCAATTATTTAGAAGCTTTCGCTCTTTGTTTTGGTTTAGTTTCCGGCCCAACTTCTGGGTCGGTACTTGGCTCAGTGTTTTGCTTAGGTGTAGACGTAGGTTTAACCTCTTCAAACAACATATGGAATATCTTTACACTCTTCTCAGATATGTCGTATACTTCATTTGGTGTGAGTACTTTACTATCGACATTAAATGTCACTTTACCTATATATTTTACTTTCATTAGATCTCCTGTTTGTATGATTACTGTGTTGAACATTGAAAGCAACGCTCAATATAATAATCATAAGATGATCAGGCTCACACCTGACCACTTATTCGATTATGCGAAGATTACTTCGCTAGTGCGATACCAGCAACTACGTTGATTTGATCAGCAGTTACAGTATTTGGAGCAGATTCAGTTGAATCGTACACAGATGAGAAACCGAAACGTAAAGATCCAGTATACACAAATGTTTGGTTTGTGATATTTCTATCAGACTCAGTGATTACATTTCCGTTTGCAGAAAGTCTCATTGTCTCGATATTTAACATGTACATAGACGTTGCAACGTTGTTAGCAGGAATAGCAGTGTCAATAACACCAGATACCGCAACAGTAGGTAGTTGGTTAGTAACAACAACTGGGATATTTTTAATCATATCAATTGTTCCACCAAAAAGTGTCGCAACATTTCCAGCTTTTTCTTTCGTCTTGAAAGATGGGAAGTTACTAATATGTCCATAAGTACCTTGGTCGATTACAAGAACAACGTTTCCACGATTTACTTGCATATTGTCAAGATACTTACCACCAGCAAGTTGAACATCATTAAGTACTTTTAAGAAAGCCTGTTCACCACCATCAGCAACAGTCCAATCTACAGAAGCACAAGACACAGTAGCTTTATTTAGACCAGTATAGCGGATACCATTACAAACACGTGCAGCAGAAGCAGCAGAAGTGAAAGTTGTACCATCTTGTGTACCAGCGATATCTCCATTAACAACAGCGAGCTCAACAGCTTCAGCAATCGCACGAACGATTCCCATACGTACTTCAGAAGCGATGTCAATAAGGCTGTCATCAATCAATTCGTAAGATTTACGAACTTTTGCAAGTACTTTTTGAGTTGTTGCAACGAAAGTTTTGTAGTCTTCAGCACTATCAGTACCATCAACAGCTTCAGATGTTAAGTACGCAGTGATACCATACATAGCGATTGTATCATGAGCAGTACCACCCTTGATCATTCTCATAGGGAAAAGTTTAGCAACGTGAAGCTCATCTTGGATATCACGTAATAGTGTACCAGTAAAACCATCAGGAAGGATCTCAGCAACATCGCCAGTAACACCAACAGCTTTAGCACGGATATTCAAATCTTTAAGATCTACATCACGTAAAGCACCACCACGAAGAGTCTTAGTAATAAAACCTAACTCTAGAACACGACTCTGAGCATCATTAAGTTCAACTCTAGCCCCAACTTTGCCAGCCGGTTTAGGTGCAGAAGTTCCAACACCTTTAGCATCAACATTGGTCATACTTTTAGCAACACCAGCATTGATATCACCTTGTACATCTGCGATTGACTTAGCAATCAAATCTTGTAATTTACCCATTTTATCTCCTCAGATAATTATATAGTTTTTGACATTTGTCAATTTGCAGCTTTCTTTCTGGACAAAAGGCGGAGGCAATTCCATCCTGAAGCTTACGCCTCAGGTTGCTCATCTTTAGAGAGCTGTCCTGTTATAATGTTTAAAACTTTCTGTTCGATAGCTTCAGACGCTTCAGTGATAAGCTCATAGAAGTCGTTAACTCCGTCAGGATCAAACTCATCATCAGGAGTTGACAGGATCTTATCCTTCTCCTCAGTGATCCATGCTTTTGCGTTTTCAATACGAGCTTTAGCATCCTGTTCAGCTTTAAGCTTAGCTTCCTCAGCAGCGACACGCGCCGCTTCCTCTTTAGCTAACTTTAACTCTTCAGCTTTCGTTTGTGCTTCAACTAGTGCAGCTACAATTGCCTGCTCATCAAATTTCTGCGTTTCAGCTTTCGCTACTGGTTCAGTTTCGACTTTCGTCTCAACTTTCTCCTCTTTTTCCGGTTTAGGTTTTGGTGCATCTTCAGTAGGTTTTTGAGCCTCACCCTCTGCATTGGAAGGCTCTACTTTTTCTATTGGAGATCGCTCTTTAGTTTCTGTACTCATGTTATTTTCCTTTTGTGAGTCTGATATTGATTTACCTTTTGAATCTCTAAGCTCAGCTTTAAACATACAGCTACCTGTGAGTTCGTCACAAGTCATACCGTTTTGCGCAGCTAATACCTTCTTAGAGATTGTTGGACTTTTTTGCCCCATAACTGTAAATAGTGCTTCTGGATTTGATTGTGTTCCTAACAAGCTTAGCTCAACCATCTCAGCTTTAGAGATTTCCAAAGCGTCTTCGTTGTCCAAGTAACTGAACTCATGTGGTACAAACCCAATACTGAACGCACGTATGAGACCTTTTTGAACGCCTTCAAAGATACTTTCACGACCTGTGAGCTTATGTACTTCTGCACGTACAAATAGTCCACGTTCATCTTTACGTATATCAATAACCTTACCTATAACATTCCCGAAGTCATGATTATAGTTAAGTACAGGGTTAGCTTTATAAGATTCAATATCTAAAAACGGGATATTTACACTTTCACCATCCCGGTCAATTACACGCTCACCATTACGTTTAAGAAAAACTGAGGCATATCCTTCAATATAAATTACACTAGCATCCTCATCACGAACTCTCTGCTCAAGATCAACGATCTTAAACTCGGCGTCATGGAATAGCTTTAACGGTTGTTTAGGCATCCGAGTTACCTCCTCTTGTACTATCTATGATATTGGTATTATCCTCACCACCGGCGTTGCCTGTTATAGCTGAGTCAGGTGTGAAACCCCTATCAACCTCTAAGTATCTTTGGAGATCCTCAGTGAAACTGTTGTAGGATATAGGACTAGATCCTGTAAGGTATTGAGGCATAAATATTTTATCTGCCGCGTTCTCTTCACCATCACTTATGATAGGATCATATTCGCAAAGTATTCTTGCCTCATTTAATGACAAGATACCGCCTTTGTGCTGTTTGAGTACCATGTCACTACGCTCTTCATCACTAAGACGTAGAATGTCTAGATCGCGGTAATCAAATTTCATTACAACATTCTTAATTCCAGCCCTATCTCGAAGAAATCTTGTGATATGTTTCTCAATATTCTTTAATACAGGTTTAAGTTGCATATCAAAGAATATACGGTTACTATAAGTTATCTCTGTATTCCTATTAGCACCTGACCCGTAGTTACCCAGTAGATATGGTGGAATAGCATACTGCTCCAGTATCATCTCATTTAGTTTTGTGAGTAGATTCAACATCTCAGTACCAGACATCCTGTTACCTACATCTTCAACCTTTAAAGGTAGATTCAAGAACATAGAGGTAGAGGAAGCTGACTGCATAAATGTGTCGAACGCTGCTTTTATATTTTTCATATTCTTATCAGATATAGGATTATCTGAGGATATAATACAAGCCTTTTTTGCACCACCACTTAACATCTCTTTCGTCTGAGCTGTGATACCACCATGCATTAAGATGGTATCATTCAATGACTTAAGACGTGACAAACTATATAACAGGTTACTCGGGTCTATGGAGTCATTTATGTAAACGCAGTCTTCAGCATTGTACTTAACAACATCACCGCTCTCTGCCGTGTACTCAAAACTTGATATAAGTTTTCTACCATCAGACACTGCGGCGATACGCGCTACATCTACTGTATAGAAGTTTAACATGTTTTGACCGTTTGGTCGTTTGCCCTCTTCGGTGATGATTAGTCCAGCACCTTGACTATAGACACTCACAGCCAACTTTCTAAGAAAGTCAACAGACGAGTCTGTCTCATTTGGATACTCTAAATCAATATTATTGATCTTAGCCAGGCCTTTAATGGTACCTTTTGTGTCAGTAGTATACAACTTCATATCTGCTAGTGATATAATGTTTGCTATAGTCCTGATAGCTAAATCAACTTTTTCTACTGAACGTAGGAAAGTATTATTAGTCTCCTCAAAAGTCTTTTTACCACCTGAGGTGTAAGCTGAAGCGTCA
>AZID01002160.1_pt1 | contig 13517 bp, 9 predicted proteins | sample 359051 | NCBI WGS metagenome assembly AZID01 (sample SAMN02429712, study PRJNA222660) | marine sediment metagenome | biome: Sediment sample; isolation source: sample MGS-BIZ from oil contaminated site at the Bizerte lagoon located in... | place: Tunisia: Bizerte Lagoon | collected 2012-09-08 | depth...
TTGTGGGTGCGCGGCGCGATCTCGTTGACCAACACATTGCCATCGCGTTGCACGAACATTTCGACACCGAAGATGCCGACGCCGTCGAGGGCCTCGACCGTCCGGATCGCGATTTCCTCGGCGCGGGTGCGCACAGCATCGTCGATGCTGGCAGGGGCGAGCAACAGGTCAAGGACGTTCTCGCCCGCCCGGAAGCACATTTCGACCGCAGGGTAGGTGATCACCTCGCCCCTGGCGCTGCGTGCCACCAGGACCGCGATCTCCTTTTCCGCGTCGACGAAATCCTCGATCAGGGATGCAACCGGCAGGTGCTCGCTGAAGTCTGCTGCGGTCTTCATCACCGAGACACCCCGGCCGTCATAGCCGCCGCGTCGGGCTTTCTGTACCAGGGGGTAGCCGAATTGCTCGAATTGCGCCTGGCTGGGCTGTTGCACCGCTTCGAAACGGGACGTCGGAATAGCGTGCGTTTGCAGGCACTGCTTTTGGGTGAGTTTATCCTGGATGGTCTTCAGTACCCGGGAGGAGGGATGCACCCTGTGGCCTTCGGCTTCCAGTTCGGCCAGGGTGTCCGCATCGATATCCTCCAGTTCGAAGGTGAGGACATCACATTCAGCAGCCAGTTCACGGATCCGTGCGGCATCGTGATACCCGCCTACGATCTGGCGCGTCGCGATCTGCCCTGCCGGGGAATCCTCCACCGGGTCGAGCACGACGGTGGTGCAGCCGAGCTGTTTGGCGGCCCTGACCAGCATACGTCCGAGTTGGCCGCCGCCGATCAACCCGATTTGGGCAATGGGGTAGGGGTACTGTTTGCTCATGTGCTCGCGGCGGGCCGCTGGCTCCGGAAAAACCGAGAATTATACCCAATTGCCTGCAAGGGAGCAGGGCGTTTGTACATCTTTGTCAGCCCCGGGCCTCTGCTGCACCGGGGCAGCGCGGGCTTGTCGTTGCGAGGATGTGCGCTTAAGGTTAGTTCTCAGTCCGAAGAGGAAACAGAACAGGTGGCAAGCAAGATCTACATGGGAATCGACAAGGATCCCAGAGGCGCGATGAACACGACCGGCAATATCATCCGGGACGCGTGGGTGTTCGATCTGCTTCCGGAAACCGAGACCTGTGAGGGTTGGAACGTCGGCCGGATCGACGCGCTTTACGATCAGGTCTATAAGGAATGGGACAAGTACAGTCACCTGGTGTCCCAGCTGCCGCCGGAACTGCGCGAGCGCCACAAGCGCATCTACGACGCCGCCGTTGAGCGCGCGCGCGAGCTGGGATGGGATCCCGAGCTCGACTATCCCGACTGAGCCCCGTCGTCACATGACGATTGCGCCTGGTGTGCGGCGATTCCTGCAATGGGAATAAAAATGCCGGTAAATTAAGAAGATACCGAAATGCCGCTTGCCTCCAGTGCACCCCTGCGGGTGCGCGAAGCCGGAAGTAAAAGCGGATCAGGTACTCCCAGGGCCAGCTGCCGCAGGGGATTTTTCTAAAGTTTTCAGTCGATTGACCGCCAAGTGAGCTGTAAATCCGTTTTTTCCCGGAGACAGACATGGCCCCAAGCGGCAATCCGTTCGAATGGAATCCGAGCGAACTCGACAAGGTGGCAGTCGCAACAGCGGCCGAGCAGCAGCCTGAAAAATCCACCGAAACGGTCACAAAAAGCCCGCATCGGCGCCCCTTCAGGCCCGAACTGATCGAAGAGATGGAGGCGATGCCTGTCATCAGCGACAGCGGGCTGCTGTCCGGATTGACCGCCGAGTTTCTACAGGCCGCCCGCCAGGCGGAAACCAATCTGGTCATGCTCAGCAGCGCCCGCCCGGGCGAGGGAAAGACCGTGAATGCGGTCAGTATCGCCCATGGCCTGGCCCGTGAAGCCGGCCTGCGAACATTGCTGGTCGATCTGAATGTGGATCATGCCCAGCTGGGGCATCTCCTCGGGGCCGGGGCCAAGCCGGGCATGACCGAGGTGCTGTTTGGCGAGAGTCGAATCCGCGAGACCATTTTCCGCAGCGGTCCGCTGGGGTTCGACTTCATGCCCTTCGGCCGCCCCATCGGGGGTCGCCTGCAGCTGTTCAACGGACCGATGGGGGAGCGCCTGATGGAGTTGCTGGTGCGACTCGCGCGCGCCTATGACCACGTGGTCCTGGACGGACCGGCCATCTTCGGTTCCTCCGATCCGGCCATCATGGCGTCACGTCTGGGTGGCGTGGTGATGGTGATCGAGTGCGAAAAAACCCGCTGGGAGGTAGTCAGCTCGGCCGAAAAACGCCTCAGGGAGGCGGGCGGCAAACCCCTCGGTGCCATTCTGAATCGCCGCCGCTACCACGTTCCGGCCTTTGTTTACGGTAAGTAGGACCATGCCAATAAAAATAACCCAGCGCGTTGTGCTGATCACGCTGTTGCTGTTTCTCAGCGCCTGCAGCACGCAACAGGGGCGCATGCAGCTGGAGGTCGATGAGGAGGTTCCGGTTGAACTCGGGACCTTCAGTTTCGATGAGAACCAGATGCAGTATGAATTGTTCGATCAGTACCGGATTCAACCCGGTGATGTTCTGGACGTGCTGTTTCAGATCCAGACCTGGGTCAAGAAACCCAACTTCGTGGTCAAGGTGGACCACACCGTGTCGGTCAAATTCGTGCATGTTCCCGAACTCAATGAGGAGCAACGGGTGCGCCCCGACGGCAATATCTCCCTGCCCTATATCGGTGAGTACTATGTGATCGACAAGACGGTCAGGGAAATCCAGGCGGATCTGCACCGGCGCTACTCGCGCGAACTGCAGAACCCGGAGCTGTACGTCACCATTCCCGAATTCCAGGAATCCATCCGGGAACTCAAAAAGGATCTGCATACCGCGCCGCGTGGCCTCAGTCGCCTGGTCACGGTGCGCCCGGATGGGCGGGTGACCTTCCCCATGGTGGGCGAGGTCGAGGTGGCGCAGAAAACCATCGCGGACATCAACGAGCTGCTCAACGAAAACTATAAGCACATCCTCCCGGGGCTGCATGTGGATCTGTTCCTGCAAAAGCATACGGGCGCGCTGATCTACATGGTGGGCGAAGTGGTTCGCCCCGGCGCCTACCCGATCCACAAGCCGATCTCGGTACTGCAGGCGATGTCGCTGGCGGAGGGTTTCACTCCGGCCGCACGCCTCGACAGTGTGGTTGTGTTGCGTCGTGATGGGCAACGCATGCTGGCCACCCGTACCGACATGAAGAGCCTGTTTGGATTCGGTGAAAAGCAGCGCCTGTTCTACCTGCGACCGGATGACATCATCGTGGTTCCGAAGATGCGTATCGCGCAAATGGCCGATATCTCCGGCTATCTCGCACAGGCACTGATGTTCCGCGGCTGGGGCGTGAGCGGCTCTTACGAACTGCATGATGCGCTGCCGCAGTCCTCCGAGATCAACGAGGCGCTGGGAGACTGACATGCTGCATGAACAGAAATCTCAGGATTACCTGCGTGAACTGCTGTTCATGCTGTTCGCGCGGCGCGGGTTGATCGTTCTGGTGACCCTGTTGGTTTTCGGTGTGAGTGTGGCGGTCGTCCTTTTCTCCACCCCGCTGTATCAGGCCACCAGCAGCCTGCTGGTGCGTGGCAAGGTCGTGGCGGGTGCGGTCGAAAGCCTCAATGGGGAGGGGAACAAGGTACTGCCGGTACGCAAGGAAGACCTGTATTCCGAGGTCGAACTGCTTTCCTCGACCGAGCTGATGCGGCGTGTCGCACAGCGTCTGATTGCAGAGGGTTTGGTGACTGACAAGCCGGAGAAAAACCTGGTCGAACAGCTGCGAAACCGTCTCAACTACGAGGTGTTGCCTGCGACCAATGTGATCAAGATCGGCATGACAGGGCAACAGCCGTCTGAACTCGTGACCCTGATCGACACCACCCTCGAGGAGTATGTGACCTACCGACTGGCGGTCTATCAGCCGGCCAGGAGCCTTGCCTTCTTCGAGCGCCAGGCCAATCGCCTGCGCGCAGAGATTCTCGAACTCGAAGATGAACTGGTCGCCCTGGTGGCCTCCGAGAACACCCCCGAGCCGATGCGCGAGATCGAGGCCAATCTGCTGACCAAGCGCGACCTTGATCTGGAACTGAGCAAGGTGCAGGCGCGCCTGATCGAGTTGCGCAGTACCCGTTTCGACCCGGTGGAAATCGGCCCGCCCGAGCCCTTGTCCGCACTCAGGATCGAAAACCCCGAGTTGCAGTTGCTCCAGTCGCGCCGCGTGGAACTGCAGCTGGCCAGGGGCGAACTGCTGCGCACCTACCAGCGCAGGAGTGAGAAGGTACGCGAACTGGGACGCGAGATGGCCGAGAACGAGCGCCTGATCGATCAGGCCATCAAGACCCACCTCTCCGCCATCGAAGTGGAGATAAAGATGCTCGAGGAAAAGGAACGCAGCATCCTTGGCCGTATCGAAGCCATCGGCAGGCGCAACCTGGTGTTGCAGGAGGCCAACGTACTGGCCGATCGACTGCGCTCGGATCTGGCCCTCAAGCAAACCGCCTATGAGAATTTCGTACAGCGCCGGGAAGAGGCGCGCATGACCGAGACCCTGGATCACAACAAGCTGTCCTCGCATGTCACCGTGATGGAACGGGCGTGGTCGTCGACCGACCCCATTTTCCCGCGACCTGCGATGTTACCGCTGGGTCTGATCACCGGACTGATCCTCGGCATGATGCTGGCCCTGATGCGTGAGTTTCTGGATCACAGCTTCAAGAAGCCAAGTGATCTGGAGCGCATCTCGGAGATGCCGGTCATCGGTTCCGTGCCGCTGCTGCCGACCGTGAAGCCGGGGGCCGGGGTCGCGTGAGTACGCCGCATCCCCTGGATGAGGCAAAGCAGGTCAGGGAGGGCCGATCGGCAGATAGGCACGCGTGCCGTGTGTGTGCGTTCTTCGATCGTATCCTGCAATCCACCGGGGCGGCGTTGCTGATCGTCCTGTGTTCACCCCTTTTCCTGGTTCTGGCAGCGGTGGTCTTTATCGCTGACGGACGTCCCATCCTGTATGTGGGTGAGCGTCTCGGGCGATCCAAAAAGCCCTTCCGTATGTTCAAGTTCCGTTCCCTGGTGCACGAGGCGGAAACCCACATCGGGGGCAACATTCTGAACAAGCGCATGGCCGCGGCGATGCAGCTCGAACATCGCTACGGCCGTTTCCTGCGTGACACGCGCCTGGATGAGCTGCCTCAGTTGTTCAATGTGCTGCGCGGCGATATGGATTTTGTCGGCCCGCGTCCGATTCGGCGTCAGGTGTATGAAAAGTTTGGCCGCCAGGTGAAGAACTTCGATACCCGCTTTGCGGTTCGGCCGGGACTTATCGGTCCCTCCCAGGTGTTCACTGCACACGTGGCGCCGCCGCGCCTGCGGGCCCATCTCGACAACCGTTTTGTGCGACGCAAGACCTCCGCATGGTCCGATCTCGGTTTTGTCCTGTATGTATTCTCGGTCCTCACACGCAACCTTTTCGTGCATGTCGCGCGCTATACCCTGCAGGCGTATTGCACCCAGCGGGCGAGTGGTGGGATCTGGGAACGTCGTCGCTCCAACCGGATTCACCAGGAGGAGACGACTCTGCAGCTCTGCTCTGTCCTGGCAAAGGATTTCAAGACCTACATCACACACGAAAGCGAGGAATGGAGTGGTCCCTATCGGGTGGTGGACATCAACAACGAATCCATGCTGGTGGAATCGAGAGCGCCGATAGACAAGCAGACCCTGGATATGCGCCTGGTGAAAAATGTCGCATTGCGCGGGCATATCCCGAGGCATCGAGTCTGTTACGTGCACGGCCGGGTGAAGTTCCTCAAGCAGGGCGAACACTTCGCCGATCGCTACTACTATGTGATCGACTATGAGGCGATATCGCCACTCAACCATTACAAGATTCACCAATACTTCCTGGGTGAAAGCGTGGCCTGATGCAGACCTCATCCGGCCCCGGCTTGACCCGCACGCATGCACCCTGGCTGATCGGATGGCTGTTGAGTCTGCCACCGTTGCTCGCGATCCTGTATCTGCTGACGACCCCGCTTTACTGGGCAGCGCCGCTGCTGGCAATCGGACTGGTTGCCATGATCGGCTTGTTCCTGCGGCCATCCCTGGCTTTTTACGGCGTCATACTGATCATCCCCTTCGGCGCCTACCGGGCCATCGGTGGGAGTGTGAAACTGGACTGGATTCTGGCGGGAGCGGCGTTGCTCATCGTGGTACTGCAGTCCCTGGCCAGGCGGCAGCTGCCGCAGGGATTGCGCAATCCGCTCTGGACCTGGTGGCTGAGCCTGTTGTTGCTGTTCGTACTCAGTCTGTACGCAACGCAGTGGCCGGAAACGGTGATGCACAATATCCGCAACCTGTTGGTTGCCGGCCTGTTCATGGCCCTGGCCATGACCTTTATCGACAGGAAGGCCTTCCTCGCCTACCTGCCCGATCTCCTTATCGCATCGATTACCCTCGGCTCGGCATCGGCGCTGCTGGGTTTCATGTTCCAGATCGAACTGTTTGCCGATGGGGGCGGTTTCACGCGTGGCACCGGCCTCACCGCTGACCCCAACAACCTGGCGCTGTTCGTTATCTTCGTTACGCCCTTGCTGGTCGATCGAATTGCGCATACCCGCCAGGCGCTGCGTGCGTATTACCTCCTGGCCATGGTAATCAACATCGGGGCATTGGTGTCCACCTACTCCCGCGGCGGACTGCTCGCCTTTGTTCTGTGCCTGCTGATGCTGGGATGGAACTATCGATCCTATTTTCAGCCACGTCATCTCGGTATGACGCTGATGTTGCTGCTGCTGTCGGGCGTGGTATTCGTGGCCAGCGTGCCCGAGGGGTACTGGGAACGACAGATCAGCCTGACCCAGGGAAAGGACTTTGCCATGAAGCGTCGCAGTTCTTACCTGGAGATCGGCGTGCAGGCCTTCAGCGCGTCTCCAATCCTGGGGCACGGTGCCGGAACCTTCCGCGACATTTACGGTGAATCATCGATCGGTGCAGCGTTCGAGAAAGAAGGCAAAACCCGGCGACGTTTTGCGCATAACAGTTACCTCGAGCTGTTGGTCGGCACCGGGCTTGTGGGCGCATTGGTGTATGTTGGCATGCTGCTGTTTGCCTGGTTCAGTTTCCGTCGGGCGATACGCTACTGGCGGGAATCCGGATACACACGTCTGGCGGAGCTTGGCGCCGCTTATCAGACCAGTCTTTCCATCACGATGATCTACCTCCTGATCTTCAGTGAACCCTTGCACAAATACCTGTTGTTGTTGCTCGCGCTTTCACAGGTGGCGGTGCTTTTCGCCCGCCAGGACCGGAACTCTCACTCCCCGCCATGATGAAAACGCTGCTCTCGATGTTGTTGCTCTGCCTCTCGGCACAAGTGCTGGCACAAGCCGTGCTGTACAGCCAGAACAGTCCCTGGAACCAGCCCATCCGCGAGAATCCACCCATTGATCCGGATTCATCACGCTACGTTCAAGCCATCCAGGGACACTTCGGCTCACGTACCGACAAGTACACCTTTCCGGTGTACCGGGTGGATGCCGACACGCCCACCACAACGGTCCGTATCCGGGGCTTTTGGTCGGATGTCAGCCAGGCTGGCGAAAAACTCGAGGTCAGCCGCAAGACCGGCGTGCGCCTGCCCATTCCTGCCGATGCGATACCCGCCAAAGGCAAGGACGCACACCTGGTGTTGTGGAATACCGCAACAGGCGATGAATGGGGGCTTTGGCATGTGCGCAGAACGCGCAAGGGCTGGGAAGCGGAAAACGGGTATCACTACAACACCCGCTGGAACGCGGTGCCTCCCAAGGGTTTCATCAGTCGCGGTGCCGGGATTCCTTATCTTGCCGGCCTGATCTTCCCGCACGAGCTGCAGGCAGGCGCCATCGAACACGCGCTCGCTCTGGGGATCAATTATCCGAGCCCACTGCACGTCCACCCCGCAACCAAGTCAGATGGTCGCAGTTACGAGGCCTGGTCGCTCCCGATGGGGTCCAGGCTGCAGCTCGACCCCCGGTACACCGAAGCGGACTTCAAACGCTGGGGACTTGACCGCAGCGGCAGGATCATCGCACGTGCACTGCAGCGTTACGGCATGATCGTGGTGGATGGCAGTGGTCATCCGAAGCTGTATGGCGAGTACGATGGGACCGCTGAGTGGGACGGTCTGCTGCGGCATGATACGGTCAAGCGTATTCCTTACGAGGCCTTCCGGGTGCTCGCTTCCCCCTGAACAAGCCCCGCTTGCTCACGACCCTCCCGTAACGATTGCCTGATCAATCCAGCCAGTGCCGCGGCATTGGCGACCAGGTCGAAGTCGCGTGCCACTTTGGTCCGGCCCGCGCGGCCCATGCATGCCTGCTTTTGCGGATCCTGCGCCAGTTCCAACAATGCCTGCGCCAGGGCTGCGCTGCTTTTCTGTGTCACCAGGATGCCCTCTTTTCCGGAGGTCACCAGTTCCGGGATACCGGACAGCTGGGTGCTGATCACGGGTCGCCCGGTGGCCATTGCCTCCATGAGACAGACAGGTATGCCCTCGCGATCCCCGCGCGAAGCCAGAATGCTGGGCAGCACCACGACGTGGCATGCGCGCATGGCTTCGAGAACCGCGGGTTGCGGCTGTTGTCCGGCCAGGCTGAAGCGATGCTCCAGCCCGGCGGTCGAGATCTGCTCGCGGATCGCCTGGCGCAAGGGTCCATCCCCGATCAGGTCGCAGTGGAAATCCACGCCCTGACGGGCAAGGGTGGCGCAGGCCTCGATCAGATAGCGATGCCCTTTGACCTCCTTGAAAGAGGCCACGCACAGGATCCGGAACGGCTTTTGATCCGCGCGTGGGGGGTGGAACCCGACCCGCTCCAGGTCGATACCGCAGTGCACGCGGTGTGCGTTCTCGAGCAGCGCCGGCCCGAAGGCGTCGCGGATCAGCTGCAGGTTATAGCGCGATATCGTGACCCAGAAACGGGCAGCACGGGCTTTGACATCGAAACCCTGCAGGGAGATGTGGATGTCGTGGCCGTGCGCGGTGAAGCTGTAGGGGATACCGCTGAGGGTGTGAATGAAGCGTGCGGCAAGCGCCGCATGCGTGGCGAAATGCGCATGCAAGTGATTGATCTGCAGGGTGCGCATCTGGCGCGCATAGAGTGCCGCCTTGGGCAGCACGCCGAGCGCCCCGACCAGGAAATTACGGTTCGGCCAGGCACTGCGGAGAGCCGAGGCCCAGGCCCCTAAATAGCGCCAGGGTGAACCGGTCAGCCAGCACAGGTTGGCCTGCAGTACCGCGAGACTGATGAAGGGCGCAAACCGGACCCGGGGCATCAGTTCGGTCACCTCGGGATGGTGGGTGTTCTCCTGCTCCAGCAGGAGCGGAAAGATATGCACGTCCATGCCGGTGCGCTGCATCTGCATGATTTCGTACAGCACGAAGGTCTCGGTCACCTTGGGGAAGCGCGACATGGTGTAGGCGATCCGTGGCCTGTTCGGATCGCTCCCGTAGGCGTCCTGGCCGCGCGGTTTCCAGCGGGTGGGCGACTTTCCCCTGGCCAGATCGAACAATCCGACCAGGGTGCCGAAAAGCCCGGTAGCCGGGTAGGCGATGCGGTCGAGCGCGCGCGCGACAGCGGCAGACGTAATGCAGTCTCGCGCGAGTAATGCTGCTGCTGCGCCCAGTGCGGCGATCAGTACCGCCCAGGGGGCAAGCAGGGCGGCGGCCGCCCCGAGAGGAATCAGCCCGAGCGGCATCAGGCGCCGCATGACCTTGTTGATAAATAGCCTTGCCGCATAGCCGCCATACAGGAAAGGATTGAGCAGTGTACGCATGTGCCAGATCCCGCGCAGACTGGTCGAAACGATCCGGCGGCGGCGATCCAGTTCATGTGCCAGGCTTTTCGAGGGCAGGTCCACCCGCACCTCGATCTCGGGTGCGAATACAAAACGCGACCCCTGACGCACGACCTGCATGGCGGTGTACAGGTCGTCGGTAACCGCATCCGGCAGGGGTGAGTACAGCGCCGCGCGCATGGCATACAGTTTGCCGTCATTGCTGCTGATACTGCCCATCCCGTTCTCAGCCAGCTTGATGCGACTGTCCAGGTCGATGTAATCCCGCTGCGATTGCTGCAGGCCGAAGTGCGCCTTCGTACGCACAACGCGGCGAGCGCACACGCCGCCGATGGCGGGATCGGCGAAATAGGCGGCCAGCCTGCGCAGTGCGCCCGGGGAGAGCGTCGCATCGGCATCGGTGAAAACCAACAGTTCACCGTTGGCCTCTTGTGCGGCGTGGTTCATGCCATGGATCTTGCCGAGGCCCTGGTGTGCCTCGATTACCCGGATGCGGTCCGAAGCGGCGCGCGCAAGTTCGGCTGTGTCGTCGCTGCAGCCATCGGTGTACACCAGGATCTCCAGCCTGTCGGCCGGGTAATCCTGATCGAGCAGGTTGTTCAGTTTGCGCGCGATCAAACCCGAGGCGTCGCGGGCCACGACAATGACGCTCATCGACGGAACCCGCTGGCCGTCGACCGGTTTTATTGCCCTCGCGCTGCGCAAATGCATGCTCAGCGCATACAGCGGGAAGGGCAGCAGCAATCCCAGGGCGAGGGTGAGCAGTACGGCGAGCGTGATGCTCATTCCGGGCGCGAAAGCGGTGCTGCGGTGGGCGCATCCCATGGCAGCTTTCCGCGCAGGATGTCCCTGATCGCGGAGAATATACCCCGGACCCGGCTGAGTTCCTCCGGTCCCGGGCGAACGAGTGCGACCGCCAGCCGGGACAGGGTGTATCCGGTCACAGCCCACCAGAACAGCCCCGTCTGAAGAGGCCAACGCCTTACGTAGTTGCGGAAGAAGCGATAGCGGTCGAACAGGAAACGACGCGCACTGCTGTGGCGGTCGTGTCGCATCGCGGGAGCCTCGAAATGTCTCAGTCCGGCACGCGGATTGAATAGCAGTGGGTGGCGACGCGAGACCCGATAGGAAAAGTCCTGATCCTCGCCGGCGCAGTGGACCCGGTAGTTCTCGCTGAACTGGAACTCCTCGAATACCCGGCGACGCCAGGCCGCCACGCCGCCGGAGATCACATCCACACGGTAGGGGGTCTCGGGGGGATCGAAGGTGGAGCCGTAGTTGGTGGTGAAGCCGGATGGCAGGACACGGCCTTCGAGGGGGCCGGACACGAGAAACAGGCGGTCGAACAGGCGGCGCAGGCGATGCGCCGGGCGCAGCTTGCGGAAGTTCAGAATGCGTCCGCCGACGCCTGCGATCAGGCCTTCCCGATCGGCTTCCAGGGGTGCCAGCAGCTGTTCGATATAGTCCGGTTCGAGTTCGACATCATCATCCAGGAACAGAATGACTTCGCCGTTGGAAATCCCGATGCCGATATTGCGGGAGGTCGGGAGGTCGGGAATCGCCTTGCGCTGGTATAGGACTTCGATCCCAGCGGACTCGAGACTTTGCCGATGGGGGATAGCCTCGAGTTTGCCGTCGTCAATGATGACCACTTGATCCGGCAGGCGGGTCTGGCGCAGCACCGACGCAAGTGCCACAGACAGTTCCCGCGGACGGTTGTAGGTCGGGATGATCAGGCTGCTGCGCAACATCATCGAACCTCCTCGAGGAACTGCCAGTCTTCCGCGCAACGCGGATTGAGGCAACGGAAACGCGCGGCACGCAGATTGGCAAGCGCGAGATTCGCGAGATCCTGCGAGTCGCTGTTGGCGTAGTAGTCGAACAGGTCGTCGAGCGCATGCAGTTCGGAAAACGCCAGTCCCTGCAGCTGCGAGAAGGCGGAGGCGCCGTGTGCGGCGTTGGTCTCGCGCGGCGGATCAGGGTCGTAACGCAGCAACACCACATCCCGGACCGGAATCTGCTCCATGAACAGTCCGCTGCCATCGAGTTGTTCCATGCGCACGCTGATGGAACGATCCAGACGGTTGCGCACCCGGTCGGCAAATTCCCCCGGAATGAGTCTCAGCGCGGGTTGCAGCAGCGGCAACAGCTGTGTCCGGCGGCGTTCCATCTTCTCGAGCTGGGTCCGCAGAGGCGAGCGTTCGGCCAACAGCGCCGCATGGTAGGGGCGCAGGCGAATCTGTTGTTCGAAGGCGTGTGCGCTGCCATCGGACAGAATGAATTTGTCTTCGGCGAGGTAGTCCCAGCCTTCTCTCAGCAGGCGCAGTGTGAGCGAGGTCTTGCCCTGTCCCCGGTGCCCGGCGATCACCAGGCCATGCCCGTTGCGGGCCAGCACGGCACCGTGGCACAGCATTGCACCGGTGCGCATGAGAAGCCGACGCAACATGATCAGCAACACCCACCACAGACGGCCCATGCTGGTGTGCTTCGGCACATAGCGCAATTCGGTCGGCGGGCCGGGACACACAAGCACCTGAGGCTTGCCGGATTTCTGCAATCCTGCACACCAGTGCCTGTCTTCCCCGTCGGGAATCATTTGCAGGGGGAGGCGATCGTCCGCCTTCAGCCCCTGCAGCCGATCAACGGCCCGGACGACAAAGTCCGGTTGCAAGGCCGGGTTGCTTACCACCAGCCGTCCGAGACGGGTTTGTATCAGGTTGACGAGGCGACTTTCCGGCGCAACCACTTTGAGCAGCAGCAGCCCATGCAGGTCGAGATGGATGTCGTGACTCATGCACGCACTCCTGCGCCGGATCGGGCGCGGCGCGGCTGGTTGTAGAGATAGAGCACGGCGGGTGCGTACAGGGCCAGGAAGCCCACGAGGATGAGCAGATTTCGCAGGTCGGGTGCTCCCGCCAGGAGCCCTGAGCGGGTGACGGCCAGCCACGGAACGACACAGGCGAGGGTCAGCGCGATCAACCACAACAGGGTGCGCCGGCCTGGCAGCATTTCACAGGAGTCTGGCAGCCGCTGCATGACCGTGAACCATTCGAATATCAGTAACAGGGCGAAGGCCGAGAGACTGACCCAGGCGACGGCCTCCAGGCCCCAGCCCTGATTGAGCACATGCCAGTTACCGACCGCATTAAGCCCCAAGGCCACGCTGGCGTGCAGCAGGGTTCGTCCCTGCCACGCGCGGGCGACCACGATGCCGCGCAAGGGAAAGAACAGCGCGATCAGGAAGCTGCTCAATAGCAGGATACGTATCGGCTCGATTCCCTCGCGGTATTCCGGCAGGAACTGATGCACGAAGTAGGGTAGAAGCAGTTCCGCCGGCAGGATCAGCAGCGGCATCAGCAGGGCGGATTTGAACACCGGCTCGATGAGATAGGCGCCGACCAGGTTGTCCAGCGATCGATCGCCCAGCGCCTGCATCAGGCGGGGCTCGAGGACCTCGCGGCTGACCCCTGGCACATTGATCAGGAAGCCGACGATCATGCCGCCGAGGGCGTACAGTCCGACTGCGCGCAGGTCCAGCATGGCCGCGATCATGAAGCGGTCGACGTTACGCATCAGCAGGATGACCAGGCTGACGCCAAGCAGCGGCGCGCCCTGACGGATCATCGAAGTGAGCAGCTTGCGATCGAAACCCGTGTGCGGCATGCGTGGCGAATG
>AZID01004253.1_pt1 | contig 13304 bp, 16 predicted proteins | sample 359051 | NCBI WGS metagenome assembly AZID01 (sample SAMN02429712, study PRJNA222660) | marine sediment metagenome | biome: Sediment sample; isolation source: sample MGS-BIZ from oil contaminated site at the Bizerte lagoon located in... | place: Tunisia: Bizerte Lagoon | collected 2012-09-08...
CCGCGCCGGTGAGCCGGACTCGACCACCCGGCCATCCGAGATCACATACACCTGGTCGGCAATCTGCAGGGTTTCCGCGACGTCGTGAGACACCATCACACTGGTGATGCGGGCCGCATCGTTGAGCCGCCGCACCAGCTGCACCAGCACACCCATGGAGATCGGGTCCTGTCCGGTAAATGGCTCGTCATACATGATCATCATCGGGTCGAGCGCAATCGCACGTGCCAAGGCGACCCGCCGCGCCATGCCGCCGGACAGCTCACTCGGCATCAGGTCGCGCGCGCCGCGCAGGCCCACGGCCTCGAGCTTGAGCAGCACCAGCTTGTGGATCATGGACTCGGTCAGGCGGGTGTGTTCCCGCAACGGGAAGGCCACGTTGTCGAACACGCTCATGTCGGTCAACAACGCGCCGCTCTGGAACAGCATTCCCATGCGCATGCGCAGCCGATACAGTTCCGGCGTGGAGAGTGCGTGTACATTCTCCCCGTCCACCTCAATTGTCCCCTCGTCCGGCCGCAACTGGCCCCCGATCAGCTTCAGCAAGGTGGTCTTGCCGGTGCCGGAAGGGCCCATGATGGCGGTGACGCTGCCACGCGGGATATCCACGTCCAGACCGTCAAAAATCCAACGGCTGCCGCGCCGAAAACGCAGACCCCGGATGCGCACCAGAGGGGTGCTCTGTTGGTTGCTTTCGGCTTGGCTCATGACACTCCGGTGAAGCCATCCTGGCCCAGGAAACAGCGCTCAATTCTGATTGGGGGTCGTAGCAGCGTCAAGACATCGATCCGCGACTCAGGCCACGCCGAGCAATTCGGCCAGGGTGTGCAACTCGCGCAGACTGTCCGGCAACACGCCATCGCCCTCAATCAGCACCGCTGCAGACCGGTCCGGCAACGTCTGCAGACGCGCTTTCAGTGCGCGCAGATCTTCACCGGCGATATTCCAGCGGTTGAGTACCGCTCCCGTGCGCCGTTCGACCCAGCGTCCGCCTTCCGGATCGAGCTGCCACGCGGGGACCTCCGGGGGCAGCTTGCGACCGGCGTCCCTGACCAGGACGCCGCCCAAGGCCGACCCAAAAGCACTGAGCCGCTCGGGAACCAGGTCCGGGCCGGGGTCCTCGAGGTAAAAACGAAACCAGGGCGCACACTCATCGCACCATTCGGCAAGCTGGTCCTGCTCGAGCGCGAGCCATTCATCCGGCGCCAGCAAAAGGCAGGAGGCCTCGTTGCTGTAGTAGGCGAACTCCCAATCCTGCGGCAGATCGTGCGGAAAATAACGGTCTCGCCAGTCCGGGTGCGGCCAGCCACACATGCCGAGCAAGAGCCGCCCCGGATCGCTATCATCTGCCATCGGAAATCGTTACCTGGAAAGTCGAGACTGATGGCCGACATCATAGCCTTCAAACGCCCGAAAGCGAGCGAGCGACACAAAGGCAAGACCCTGTGCCGCCATGGGCACCACAAGTGGGTGCTTGAAAAGGACAGTGTGTTCGACAGCAAACAGGGAAGACTGGTGACCCGCTACCGCTGCGCCCGCTGCGGGAAGATCAGGACAAAGGCCCACGATTGACCCGACATATCCGGCGGCCGGATTGAAGCGTCCTCCTGTGTCCTTGGACAAGGCCGGCGCCTTGACGCAAAATGCTCGCCCGGGCTGCCTGCCGCAAGTCCCTGCGCGGCAGTCATCCACCCCGCATTCCGTTCGCTTTGAGACAAGTTTGCATGTTGCTGGTAGCCGCTTCGATCATTCTGGGTTTCGTCCTCCTCATCTGGGGCGCCGACCGTTTCGTCATGGGGGCGGCCGCGCTGGCCCGGAATCTCGGCGTTCCCCCCCTGTTGATCGGCCTCACGATCGTCGGTTTCGGCACCTCTGCGCCGGAACTCCTTGTTTCCGGCATGGCCGCCTTGCAGGGCAATCCCGGGCTTGCGGTGGGCAATGCGGTAGGCTCGAATATCGCCAATATCGGCCTCATCCTCGGCATGACCGCCCTGGTGGCACCCCTGCTGGTCAAATCCGACGTCCTGCGGCGTGAATACCCACTGCTGCTGTTGGTGAGTATCGGGGTCTACCTGCTGCTGCTGGATGGGCGTCTGGACCAACTGGACGGCAGCATCATGCTGATCGGCCTGGCCGCTGCCCTGTTCTGGGTCATCCGTATCGGCAAACACCGCGCTGCAAGCGACCCGCTGGAGCAGGAATTCGCCGACGAAATCCCGACAGACGTCAGCACCCTCGCCGCTAGCCTGTGGTTCATCGCGGGCCTGGTGGTGCTGTTGCTTGCCTCCCGTATGCTCGTCTGGGGCGCGGTGTCGATCGCCACCGCTTTTGGCGTCAGCGACCTCATCATCGGTCTGACCATCGTGGCAATCGGCACCAGCCTGCCCGAACTCGCCGCCAGCGTGTTGAGCACCATCAAGGGCGAAGACGATATCGCGGTCGGAAACATCATCGGCTCCAATATCTATAACCTGCTCGGGGTACTCTGCCTTCCGGGCCTGCTGGCCCCCTCGGGGATCGATCAGACCGTGCTGACACGCGATATGCCCCTCATGCTGGCACTGACCATCGCGCTTTTGATCATGGGCTGGGGCCACAAGGGCCACGGCAGAATCAACCGCTTCGAGGGAAGCATCCTGCTGGCCTGCTTCATGGCCTACCAGGGCTGGCTTTACATCGAGGCGCAGCCTCAGTTCCCCGGAACCTGACATGCTCGACGACCAGGAAAAAATGCTCGCCTTCGGGCGCGAGGTGATCGCCATCGAAAGCGGCGCCATAGCCACGCTGCATGAGCGCATCGATGAACGCTTTGCGCAGGCCTGCCGACTCATGATGCACTGCCAGGGAAGGGTGGTGGTTACCGGCATGGGAAAATCAGGCCACATCGGGGGCAAGATCGCCGCCACACTGGCCAGCACCGGAACGCCTGCCTTCTTCGTGCATCCCGGTGAGGCCAGCCATGGCGATCTCGGCATGATCACCCCGGGGGACGTGGTCATCGCCTTGTCCAACTCCGGCGAAACCGCAGAGGTGCTGACCATCCTCCCCCTGCTCAAGCGGATGAACATCCCGCTGATTGCACTCACTGGAAAACCCGACTCGACGCTTGCGCGCGAAGCCGGCGTTCACCTCGATGTCGGGGTGGAGAAAGAGGCCTGCCCGCTGGACCTCGCGCCCACAGCGAGCACCACCGCCGCGCTGGTCATCGGAGACGCACTGGCCATCGCCCTGCTGCGGGCGCGCGGCTTCACGCCGGAAGACTTCGCTCTGTCGCACCCCGGTGGCAGCCTGGGCAAACGCCTGCTGCTTCGGGTTCGCGACCTGATGCACGGCGGCGAGCGCCTCCCGACCGTGCACGAGGACGACCGCCTGCGGGACGCCCTGATGGAGATCACCGCCAAGGGACTCGGCATGACCGCCGTGACCGATGCCGCAGGCACCCTCCTGGGTGTCTTCACCGACGGCGACCTGAGGCGCTGCTTCGATGCCCGCCACGACCTCAACGAGGCGCGTGTGGCAGAAGTGATGACCCGCGGCGGCATTCGCATCAATCAGGATCAGCTGGCCGCGGAGGCGGTCAAACTGATGGACGAGAAACTCATCAATGGGCTGCTGGTCGTCGATGACGATGATCGGCTCGTGGGCGCACTCAATATGCACGATCTGTTGCGTGCCGGCGTGGTCTAGGGCCTGTTAACACTATTTGGGATAGTGCCGTTGCTGCCCCCAAAAGGTCCAGGCAAGGCACGAGGAGAGAAGTTTGGTTTTTCCAAATGAACGACGAGTAACGCAGCATGGCCCTTTTGGGGGCGCAACCCAGAGGGCCGGGGCCATTTTTCCCCAGCTCGGCGTTGCTCCTCGCTCAAGTAGCCAGCTATATCGCGCTCGGAGCGCCTTGATCTGCGAAAAAATGGCCTCCGGCGGCGCTGTCCCAAATAGTGTTAACAGGCCCTAGGAGAAACAGATGCAGGACATTCGCGAAAAGGCCGGTCAGATCCGGCTGGTGATATTCGATGTCGACGGGGTACTCACCGACGGCAGCCTTTTCCTCGGAGATGACGGCCAGGAGTACAAGGCTTTCAACTCCAAGGACGGGCACGGCATGAAGATGCTGCAGGCCTCCGGGATCGGCATCGCCATCATCACCGGACGTACGTCGGAGGTGGTGCGCATAAGGATGCGGAGCCTCGGCATCGAACATGTCTTTCAGGGCGTGGAGAACAAGGCCGAGGCCTATGAACAGCTGAAGGCGATGCTCGGACTGGAAGATGCGCAGATCGCTTACGTCGGCGACGACGTGGTGGATCTCCCGGTCATGACCCGGGTGGGCCTCGCGATCTGCGTCGCGGACGGCCACCAGCTCGTCAGTCAGCACGCGCACTGGACCACCGGACATGCCGGCGGTCGCGGGGCAGCACGCGAGGTGTGCGAATTGCTCATGGACGCCCACGGCACCCTGCAGCCGGCGCTCGAGGGCTACCTCGCCTGAGCAGCATGCGCTATCCGCGGGCGATCTGGATTCTGGTCATTCTGCTCGCCGCCGTCAGCTGGTGGCTTGGCAGCGGTGATCCCCCGCATGAAGTGCCGGTGGTCACCGAGACGCCTCCACGCGAGGTCGACTATTTCGTGCGCGGACTGGACGCCACCGAGATGAATCTGGCCGGCCGGCCGGCGCGCACCCTGAATGCAGGCGAACTGCGTCATTTCCCCGCCGACGACACCACCGAACTGCTGCAGCCCCGCCTGACGGTGTACCAGCAGGACGGTCCCCCCTGGGTCATCCTGTCCGACACCGGTTGGGTTTCATCGGACGGATCACTGATACTGCTCAAGGGGGAAGTGCATATCACCCGCGAAGCCGGCGAGTTCAACCGGCCGGTGCAGCTGGACACACACAACCTGCGGGTGCAACCGCACCAGGACTATGCCGAAACCGATGAAAAGGTTAGGGTACGCAGCGAACGGGATTGGGTGAATGCGACCGGCATGCAGGCCTGGTTCCGTTCGCCCGCCCGAATCAAACTACTCGCGAATGTAAAGGGCCACTATGTACCACTTTAGAAGCCTGATGCTGTTGACCTTGTGCAGCCTTGCCGGCGCTGCGCTTGCCCTGCCGGACGACAAAGACCAACCGGTCGAACTGGCTGCGGATAGCGTCGAGATGGATCAGGGCAAGGGCGTTTCGGTGTATCGGGGCAATGTCGATCTGCGCCAGGGCAGCATGCAGCTGCTGGCGGATGTGGTCACCGTGAAACACCGGGACAGAAAGCCTTCGTTCATCACCGCGACCGGCAAGCCGGTGCGATTCAAGCAGGATACCGCGGACGGTGTGGTCCGGGCCAGGGCGAGCCAAGCGGACTACCCGATCGACAGCGAAATCCTGACCCTCACCGGCAAAGCCTCGCTTACGCGCGCCGGAAACACGATGAAGAGTGACCGTATCGAGTACGACCGGGTCCGCCACAAGATCAAGGGCGGAGCCGCCGCCAAAGGCAAGGAAAGGGTTCATATCACCCTGCAGCCGGGCAAGTAGCACCCATGTCGCAGCTGGCCGCACTGGGGCTGATAAAGCGCTACCGGGGACGCGACGTGGTCGCGGGCGTCTCATTGCATCTCGAGGCCGGAGAAGTACTGGGCCTGCTCGGACCCAACGGCGCCGGCAAGACGACCTGTTTCTACATGCTCGCGGGCCTGATTGCACCAGACGCGGGGGAAGTGCGGATCGGCGACCGGGACGTGAGCGACAAACCCATGCATCGGCGCGCGCAACTGGGGCTGGGTTACCTCGCTCAGGAACCTTCCGTGTTCCGCGGACTCAGCGTGGCCGACAACGTGCTGGCTGTGCTGGAACTGCGCAAGGGCCTGAACCGGGACCAGCGGGAGGAGCGCTGTGCTCAACTGTTGCACGAGTTCGGTCTCAAGCACCTGAGTGCGAATCCGGCACAAAGCCTGTCCGGTGGCGAACGCCGCCGCCTGGAGATCGCGCGTGCGCTCGCGGCCAACCCCCGTTTCATCCTCCTGGACGAGCCGTTCGCCGGTGTCGACCCGATTTCAGTGGTGGACATCCAACGCATCATTGCGCAGCTGTCGGAAGCCGGGATAGGAATCCTGATAACCGACCACAATGTGCGCGAAACCCTGGGTATCTGCAGCCGCGCTTACATCATGAACCGCGGCGCCGTTCTGGCACAGGGACGGCCGCAAGAACTGCTCGAAAACCCCGAGGTAAGGTCGGTTTACCTCGGCGAGCATTTCACCCTCTAAACCCTGACTTGGGCATGGAAATCCCTTTACTTCCTGTGTCTCTCTGCAGCTCCACTATTTGCGCTAGAATAGATCCAGATCCCGCATACAAGATGCATACCAAGTAGTTCGTCAGTCTTCCACATGAAGCCCACCCTACAGCTCCGTCTTGGCCAGCACCTGACCATGACCCCGCAATTGCAGCAGGCGATCAAGCTGCTGCAGTTGTCCACGCTTGACCTCAAGCAGGAGATACAGGAAGCGCTCGAATCAAACCTGATGCTGGAGTCGGAAGAGGACCGGCAACCGTCTGCCCAGGCCGAGACCACCCCGTCGCAGGAACAGGCGGGCACGGGGGAAGCCGCCGGAAACGACATCAACAACGAGAAAGAGATTCAAATCGAGTCCCAGAGCATGCCGGAGGATCTCCCGGTCGACACCGCTTGGGACGACATTTACGACAGCGTCGCACCGGCCTCGAGTGGCAGCACCAGTGCCGGCGACCCGGGTGACTACCTCGCCCAGCAGAGTGGCAACGAGTCACTGCATGACTACCTGACCTGGCAGATGCAGCTCTCCCATCTGAGTCCGATCGATGAGCAGATTGCCGAAGGTATCATCGACGGCATCGATGATGACGGCTATCTGCACACCCCACTGGAGGATATCGTCACCGCGATCAACGATCCCGATATCGAGATCGAGGAGGTCGAGGCCGTGCTCCATCGTATCCAGGCCTTCGATCCACCCGGTGTGGGAGCTCGCGACCCGCGTGAGTCGCTGCTGCTGCAGGCGCGCCAGCTGGGGAATGAATTTGATTCCCGTGAGTTGGTGATCGAGATCCTGGAGCAGCATTTCGATTTGCTCGCAGGCGGTGATCAGGCCGGACTCAAACGCAAACTCAAACTCAATGACGAGGAACTGCAGGAAGCGGTGCTACTGATCCGCTCCCTCAACCCGCATCCGGGCACGGCCATCCCAGGCGCCCCGCCGGCCTACATCGAGCCGGACATATTCGTAAGCAAGCGCAACAACAAATGGGTGGTCGAGCTCAATCCGGAGTCCACCCCGCGTTTGCGCGTCAACGCCACTTACGCGGGCATGATCAAGCGGGCAGACAACAGCAGTGACAACGTCACCATGAAAAACCACCTGCAAGAGGCGCGCTGGTTCATAAAGAGCCTGCAGAGCCGCAACGAGACCCTGCTCAAGGTGGCGGGCGCGATCGTCAACTTTCAACAGAACTTCTTCGATTTCGGGGAAGAAGCGATGAAGCCGCTGGTACTGCGGGATGTTGCCGAAGCAGTGGAAATGCACGAATCCACGATCTCCCGGGTGACCACCCAGAAATACATGCACACGCCGCGTGGCACCTTCGAATTCAAATATTTTTTCTCCAGCCACGTCAGCACCAGCGGCGGTGGGGAGGCTTCCGCCACTGCCATCCGCGCCTTGATAAAGAAACTCGTAGCCGCTGAAAAGCCCGGCAAGCCCTTGTCAGACAACAAAATCGCTACCATTCTTGCTGAACAGGGGATAAAAGTCGCTCGTCGCACGGTCGCCAAGTATCGTGAGTCGATGAACATTCCACCCTCGAATGAACGCAAGCGCCTCGCTTAGGCGCCCCAAAACAGGAGAAAGTTATGCAACTAAACCTGACCGGCCATCACGTCGATATCACCGATTCCATGCGCAATTACGTGCAAGAAAAACTCGCCAAGCTGACCCGTCATTTCGACCATGTGACCAATGTGCATGTCATCCTCAGTGTCGAAAAACTGGAGCAGAAAGCAGAAGCGACCCTGCACCTGGCCGGTAACGACGTCTTCGCCGAAGCGGTCAATGAGGACATGTATGCCGCCATCGACGCGCTGATCGACAAGCTGGACCGTCAGGTCATCAAACACAAGGAAAAACTCAAGAGCCACCGCGGTAACGGCAACCGCACCACCGAGCCGGTAGAGGCCTCCAACGAAACTTAAAGAAGCGAACATTCCCGTGTCTGACCAGGGACTCCTCGATATCAAAAGTATCCGCGTGGATGACACCTCGCACAGCAAGAAACGTGTGCTCGAACAGGCCGCACAAGTGCTGTCCCGAGGTGACGAAGAACTCGGCGTGGGAATATTTGAACGCCTCCTCGAACGGGAACGCCTCGGCAGCACCGGCCTTGGGGAAGGGGTTGCCCTTCCCCATGCGCGCATGCCCGGCATCACCGAGTCGCGCGCAAGCTTTCTGCGGCTGCGCAAACCGGTGGATTTCGACAGCATCGACGGTCAGCCGGTGGATCTCGTGTACGCCCTGCTGGTGCCCGAGGACGCGACCGAGGAACACCTCAAACTGCTGGCCACCCTGGCCGGCCTGTTTCGCGACCCGGCGCTGCGCGAGCAATTGCGCCGCGCCGATGCGGAACAGGCATTCGGCCTGCTGACTCAATCGACCACCCACGATGCAGCGTAGCGTCCAGGTCGGCGACCTGTATGAATCCCTCAAGGACCGCCTCAACCTGACCCTGTGCGCGGGCGAGGCGGGCCTGAGCCATGCCCTGCTCGACGTGGACCTGCCTGATGCAAGCTATATCATCGCCGGACCGCTGACCTTTATCCGCCCAACCCGGATACAGATCATCGGCAAGGCGGAAATCGAGTACCTGGACGACCCCAAAAGGGACCGTTCCGAGGCACTCGACCTCCTGTTCCGGGACTACACCCGCGCCGTGGTGCTGGTGGATGGAGTCAGCCCGGACAACGACCTCGGCAGCCGCGCCAACCAGGCCGGCATCCCCCTGCTGTGCAGTCCGCTCCCCGACAAGGTGGTGCTCGATCACCTGCTGCAGTTCGCCACCCTGCACCTCACTGAAAAAACCACGCTGCACGGCGTGTTTCTGGAAGTGCTTGGCATGGGTGTACTGATCACCGGCGATCCGGCGGTTGGTAAGAGTGAACTGGCGCTGGAACTGATCACCCGCGGCAACCGCCTGGTCGCGGACGATGCCCCGGAATTCAACCGGATCGGACCCGGTATCATCAACGGGGCCTGCCCCTTCGTCCTGCGTGACCTGCTCGAGGTACGCGGATTGGGCGTGCTGAATATCCGTGCCATGTTTGGTGACAACGCCATCAAGCACAACAAATACCTGCGGCTGATCGTGCACCTGAAGCGCATGAACGCACAGCAACTCGAGAAAATGGAGCGGCTCTCGGTCGAGCGCCAGACCCGCAGCATCCTGGGAGAGGAAATGCCTCAGGTCACCATTCCGGTCGCGCCCGGCCGCAACCTCGCGATCCTGGTCGAATCAGCGGTCCGCAACCATCTCCTGAAACTGCAGGGTTACGACGCCACCGAGGTCCTGATCGAGCGCCAACAGGCCCTGCTCTCGGGAGACCCGTAAGCACGGTTCCACCATGGGAACACCGATAATCCCAGTGGTCCACGCCGCCGCCTGAAAGCCTATAATGGCGCCATGAGTAGTGAGCATTCCAAGTTGGTGGTGGTCTCCGGTTTGTCCGGCTCGGGCAAGAGTATTGCGCTCAACGCCCTCGAGGACAGCGGCTACAACTGCATCGACAACCTGCCGGTCAGTCTTTTCCAGGCACTGGCGCAGGAAATTCGCGTGGCCGGCACGCAGCATGGCCAGACCGCGGTCGGAATCGATGCGCGTGCCCCCTGTCACGAACTCGACAAGGTTCCGGAGATGATCCGGGAGTTGCGCGCTGCCGGCATCGATTGCGAGATCCTGTTCCTCGAAGCGGACACCGACATCCTGATCCAGCGTTTCAGCGAGACCCGTCGCCGCCACCCCCTCACCGATGAAAAGCATGACCTGGAGTCGGCCATCGCACAGGAACGCCAGCTGCTCTTGCCGCTGTCGGAACCCGCCGATCTGGTCATCGATACGACCCGCACCACCCTGCATCAGTTGCGCGAGGTCATCCGGGAGCGGATCGCCTGCCGTGCCAGCGGCGAGCTCTCGGTCATGCTCCAGTCTTTCGGTTTCAAGCACGGCATGCCGCGCAATGCCAATTTCGTCTTCGACGTACGCTGCCTGCCCAACCCACACTGGCATCCCGGATTGCGTCCGCTCACCGGCAAAGACCAGGCGGTAGCCGATTTCCTGGAAGAAAGTGATTCGGTCAAACATATGCAGTACGACCTCAATCAGTTCATCCAGCGCTGGATACCCTGCTTCGAGGCGGAAGGACGCAGCTACCTCAGCATCGCTATTGGCTGTACCGGAGGTCAGCACCGCTCTGTCTATCTGGTGGAACGTCTCGCCGAGGCCTTCCAGGGGCAGGAGCGTAAGGTGATGTGCATCCACAGGGAACTCACATGAGTGTGGGCGTCTTGCTGATCACCCATCCGGGTATCGGTAATGCGCTGTTGAACGGTGCTCGCCGCATCGTGGTCGACTGCCCCCTGCGCACCAAGTGCCTGGAAGTCCCGCTGGATGGCCGCATCGACAGGCTGGCCGCCCAGGCCGCCGAGATGACCCAGCGACTCGACGAGGGCGACGGTGTTTTGGTGTTGACCGATATCTTTGGCGCGACACCGAACAATATCGCCCGCGGGCTCGCACAGGAGGCCCATGTCGTGGTGCTTGCGGGCCTCAGCCTGCCCATGCTGGTGCGTCTTTTCAATTACCCGGACAATGACTTGCAGGGCCTTTGCGAGACCGCAAGCCTTGGGGCACAGCGCGGCATCGGTCCCTGTGAGGAAGACGGATAATGCAGAAACGGGACATCACCATCATCAACAAGCTCGGCCTGCACGCGCGTGCCGCCGCCAAACTGGTCAACACCGCGAGCGGTTTCGGGGCGGAAGTCACCCTCAGCCGTAACGGGCAGGCGGTCAACGGCAAGAGCATCATGGGAGTGATGATGCTGGCCGCCGCCAAGGGCAGTGTGGTTCGGCTGCAGACTGCGGGTGAGGACGAGGAAGCGGCCATGCAGGCCCTGGTGGCACTGGTCGACGACCGCTTCGGGGAAGCCGAGTGATTGTCAGCTGCGTCGGCATCGGAATCGGTGCTGGTGCCCATATCGCCATCGGTGAAGCCCATCTGCTGAGCCGCGGCCCGGTCTGCGTCACACCGAGCCGAATCCCGCCAAAGCAGGTCGAGCAGGAAATCGCCCGTTTCAGGCAGGCCCTGGTCGAGGCCTCACGCCAGTTGCTCGAGATACGCCAGCAGATTCCCCCGGAAACGCCGAACGATATCAGCGACTTCATCGACACCCACCTGCTGATGCTGGAGGACAACACCATCAGCAGTGGCGTGATCAGCCTCATCCGGGAACGCCTCGCCGGCGCGGAGTGGGCCCTGCAGCAGCACCGTGACGCCATGGTCGAGGTCTTCGACCAGATCCAGGACGCCTATCTGCGCACCCGCAGGGATGATCTCGACCACGTGGTCACCCGGATCCACAAGGTGCTGCTGGAACAGCAGGAACCACAGCTGGACAACCTGCGCGGCCAGATTGTGCTGGCAGAAGACCTTTCCCCTGCCGACGTCATCACACTGCACAATCAGCAGATCATGGGCTTCGTCACCGAGTTTGGCGGCCCCATGTCACACTCCGCGATACTGGCGCGCAGCCTCGGCATACCGGCCGTGGTAGGAGCGCGCGGCGCCAGCAGCTGCCTGCGCCATGGCGAACTGTTGATCCTGGATACCGACAATGGCTGCGTCCTGGCCAACTGCCCGCCCGCGGTGGTCAGTCACTTCGAGGACCAACGCGAATTCGCCCAGCAGCGGACGGTGCTGCTCAAACGCCAAAGCCAGCAACCCGCTTTGACCGCTGATGGCCGGCGGATCGAGCTGCTGGCCAATATCGAGCTGGCGGAGGATGTGGTCGCCGCCATGGAAAACGGTGCTGACGGTATCGGCCTGTACCGTACAGAATTCCTGTACATGAACCGCAGCGATATCCCTGACGAGGAGGAACATTTCCTGACCTATCGGGCCGTGGTAGAGGGGATGCAGGGTCGCCCGGTGGTGTTCCGCACCCTCGACCTGGGGGCCGACAAGCCACCTGCGGGCACCTCGTTCGTTAGCGGTGGGGGCAATCCTGCGCTGGGTCTGCGCGCCATCCGCCTGTGCCTCAAGGAGCCGGAACTGTTCCGGCCGCAACTGCGCGCCATTCTGCGCGCCTCGGCGCTTGGGGATGTGCGCCTGATGCTGCCAATGCTGACCAACCTGTGGGAAGTGGAGCAGGCCCGCAGCATGATCCGCCTGTGCATGCAGGAACTCGAATGCGCGGGCATTGCCTTCAACCCCACGATGCCCGTGGGCGGCATGATCGAGGTCCCGGCAGCGGCGCTCGCCGCTCCCGCCTTTGCCAAAGCGCTCGACTTCCTCTCGATCGGGACCAACGATCTCATCCAGTACCTGCTTGCCATCGATCGCGTGGATGACGAGGTCAACTATCTCTACGACCCTTTTCACCCCGCGGTACTGCAGGTTATCCGGCACGTGATCGATGCCGCCAACGCTGCCGGCGTGCCGCTGAGCATGTGCGGAGAGATGGCCGGAGACATGCGTTTTGTACCCTTGTTGCTGGGCATGGGCCTGTACAGCCTGAGCATGCAGCCAGCCGCCCTGCTGGACGTGAAGCACCAGATCCGCGACTGCGATACGGGCGAATTGCGCGAGCGGACGCGCGAGTTCTTCGACGACATCTACAACGCCGACCCGCTGGCACTGCTGAGTCACTGGCACCACTGAGCAAGCCTGCGCCCGCAGCTTTCACCCTTTTTGCGCCCCCGGCACCGGCGGGATCGGTTCTGCTGAACGCGGCGACAGATGGGGTCGGTTTTCCCGCCTTCCCGGGACGCGCCACCGTGTTCCTCATGTAGCCGCGCAGCAGCAGGCGGGGACGCCCGATTTTGCGGTATCCTTCCGCCTTCGATTCCACAACCCCCGACAGCACGCCCCGACTCATGGATTCGCAGTACCAGCCACAACGCATCGAACAGCAAGCCCAGGCCCACTGGGAGGACCATCAGGTCTTCCGTGCCAGCGAGGATCCCGAGCGCGAAAAGTTCTACTGCCTGTCGATGTTCCCCTA
>AZID01004373.1_pt1 | contig 13227 bp, 9 predicted proteins | sample 359051 | NCBI WGS metagenome assembly AZID01 (sample SAMN02429712, study PRJNA222660) | marine sediment metagenome | biome: Sediment sample; isolation source: sample MGS-BIZ from oil contaminated site at the Bizerte lagoon located in... | place: Tunisia: Bizerte Lagoon | collected 2012-09-08 | depth...
CCATTGGCCGCGGGGCAAGACACGCTGGACGACCGCGAATCGCGGCCAGGGATCCTGGCGCGCTATAGTGCCTGTATGAACATCCATCTGATTGCGATCGGCGATCGAATGCCCACCTGGGTGCAGCAGGGTTTCAGCGAGTACGCCAAGCGGATGCCACCAGAGTGCGCACTGCGCCTGGTCGAGATCCCGCCCGGGAAACGGGGCAAGAACGCCGACATCGCACGCGCCATACGCGACGAAGGCCGGCGCATGCTGAACGCCCTTCCCAAGGACGCGCGGGTGATCGCCCTGGAGGTAAACGGGCGCAACTGGTCGACCGGGCAACTCGCACAGCAGCTCGATACCTGGATGGCCGGCGGCCAGGACATTGTGCTCCTGGTAGGTGGACCGGAGGGACTTTCCGATGATGTCCGTGCGGCGGCAGGACAGCAGTGGTCTCTGTCGCCACTGACCCTGCCGCACCCACTGGTGCGGGTGATCATCGCCGAGCAGTTGTACCGGGCCCTGAGTATCCTGCGCAACCACCCTTATCACCGCGGTGGCTGAACGCAGGCACCAATTCCCTCAGGTGTGAGAGCATTGCGGCCAAACCCGACAGGCTCCTGGAAAAGAGACTCGGCCCCATGTTGATACTCGCTTCGCAATCGCCCCGGCGCGCACAACTCCTGCGCCAGATCGGGCTTGATTTCAGATGCCTTCCGGCCGACATCGATGAAACACCCCTGGCGGGCGAATCGCCTGAGGATTATGTGCAACGCATGGCGACGGAAAAGGCGCGCGCCGTGCATGCGGGTCATGCGAGCGACGCGGTGCTCGGGTCGGATACCACGGTGGAGCTGGAGAACCGGATTCTGGGGAAACCGATCGATCGGGAGGACGGCATCGCCATGCTGCTCGCACTGAGCGAGCGGACTCATCGGGTACTGACCGGTGTGGCGCTGGTGCATGCCCGCGTGGACTATGTCCTGTCGCAAAGCCGGGTGCGTTTCCGCGAAATCAATGAAGACGAGGCCGCCCGCTACTGGGACAGCGGCGAACCCTGCGACAAGGCCGGCGGCTATGCCATCCAGGGACTGGGCGCGGTATTCGTGCAGGACATCCGGGGCAGCTACTCCGGCATCATGGGATTGCCCCTGTACGAGACCGCTCAGCTGCTCCGTGGCATCGCTCTGAAGCTACCTTGAGAATGCTAGACTTGCGCCCATGAGTGAGGAAATCCTGATCAACGTCACCCCCCCTGAAACCCGCGTCGCCGTGGTTGAGAACGGGGTGGTACAGGAAATCATCATCGAGCGCACCGCCAAGCGCGGACTGGTAGGCAATATCTACAAGGGCAAGGTATGCCGCGTATTGCCCGGCATGCAGGCCGCCTTCGTCGACATCGGTCTGCAACGGGCCGCCTTTCTGCATGCATCCGACATCCACACCGACAGCGGCCGCAGTGAACAGATCACCGATCTGGTGCATGAGGGTGGCGAGATCGTGGTGCAGGTGGTCAAGGACCCCATCGGCAGCAAGGGCGCACGCCTGACCACCAATATCTCCATTCCCTCCCGGTACATGGTGTTCATGCCGAACATGCAGAGCGTCGGCGTATCGCAGAAGATCGAGGATGAAGATGAACGGGGTCGCCTGCGTCGCATCCTCGGTGATTTCGCGGACACCTCCGAATTGCCCGCCGGCTTCATCGCACGTACCGCTGCCGAGAGCGCCAGCGAGACAGCGCTGCAATATGACATGCAGTTCCTGCAGCGACTGTGGCAATCGATCCTCGAGAAAGCGCGCCAGGCAAAACCCCTGGAAGTCATCCACGAGGATCTACCCCTGGGGCTGCGGGCCCTGCGCGACCTGGTCGGACCGGAAGTGGAACGGGTGCGCATCGACTCACGTTCGACTTACGAGAAAGGGCGTCTGTTCGCCTTCAAGTTCCTCCCGGACAGCAATGCGCAGATCGAGTACTACCCCGGGGAGCGGCCCATATTCGACCTCTACGGCGTGGAGGATGAAATCCAGAAGGCGCTCAAGCGCAGCGTGGACCTCAAATCCGGTGGACACGTGGTGATCGACCAGACCGAGGCGATGACGACCATCGACGTCAATACCGGCGCCTTCGTAGGCCACCGCACCCTCGAGGAAACAATCTTCAAGACCAATCTCGAGGCGGCCCAGGCCATCTGCCGGCAACTGCGCCTGCGTAACCTGGGCGGCATCATCATCATCGACTTCATCGATATGACCGATGCGGAACACAAGCGCCAGGTCATTCGTGCGCTGGAGCGCTGTCTCGCGCGCGATCACGCCAAGACCCATATCACCGAGGTTTCCGCTCTCGGGCTGGTCGAAATGACGCGCAAGCGCACGCGTGAATCGCTGGGTCAGATTCTGTGCGAAGGCTGTCCCACCTGCCGCGGACGCGGCACCATCAAGACCGCGGAAACCACCTGCTACGAGATCTTTCGCGAGATCCTGCGCGAGTGCCGCCAGTTCGATGTGGAACAGCTGCTGGTGCTGGCGTCGGCGGAAGTCATCGATCGACTTCTGGATGAAGAGTCACAAAATCTGGCGGAGCTGGAACAGTTCATCGGCAAACCGGTCAAGCTGCAGGCGGAGGCCCTCTACACCCAGGAACAGTTCGACGTCGTCCTGGTCTGATCAGGCATGAAACATGTTACCCGCTGGGGAGGCCGGCTATTGGCCTTCGTGGTCATCGCCTGGGGCGTACTGGCCCTCACGGCACGCCTCAGCACCCCACTGCTCGAATACGCGCATGACCCGATTGCCGCCTGGCTCAGCGAACGACTGGAGCAACCGGTTCGCTTCGCGCGCATTCAAGCCAGTTGGTGGGGTATCGGGCCGCGTCTGCGACTCACCCAGGTGGAGATCGGCTCCGGGGAGGAAAAGCTCACGCTGGACGCGATCAGCCTGGACCTGAGTCACTACAGCCTGCTGCAGGGGCGGCTGCTGGATGCGCTTCGCCTGACCCTGGATGGCCTGCAACTGAACCTGGTACGTGAAGCGGACCGACGCATCCACCTGATCGGCCTGCCCACTGGCAATGGGGAGGGTTCAGATGGACAGAAAAGTGGCGGGCAGCTATTGCTGCCACGTCATACCCGACTGCGACATACCCGCTTGCGCTGGGAAGACCGGGTACGCCAGGCCCAACCGATCCTGGTCGAGGCTATCGAACTCGACCTGGTGCGCAGGGGAGAAGCACTCGACCTGCGCGCTCGCCTCAAAAGCGAGCTCGGCGACGTTCGCTTTGCTGCCCGCATCATGGGCTTTCTCGCACAGGACGACTGGCATGGAAGCAGTTATTTACGCGTCCAGGGCCTGCAGCTGCGTCAATTGCTCTCCGCCTACCTGCCCGAACACTACCAACTGCATGCCGGCAAACTCAGCGGCGAGATCTGGCAGGAGTGGGAAAAAGCCACCGAGGTCAGCACCCTGGGGCAATTGCGTATCGATCAGCTGGACCTCTCGGTACAGGATGAGCAACCCAGGCGCTTCCAGGCCCGAATCCTGTCGGGCGAGATCGACTATCAACGCCGTTCCGAGGGAGAGTGGCGGCTGCTGGTGAATCCGCTCCTGATCAAACCCTCTCGCGAAGAACCATCGCAGACCGGTGCCGTGGCGATTCACCGCTACCTGAAACAAAACCAACGCCACTTCAAAATCGGTGCCAATGGCTTGCCCCTGAAACTGTTGGGACAACTCGCACAAATGCTGCCAATGGAGCCACGGCTGAGCGCCGCCCTTCAGGGGCTGCAACCGGTCGGGCAGGTGCGCGACCTGCGCCTCTCAGTGGCCACCGGGGACCCGCCGGCATGGACGATCGATACCAAGATCGAGAATCTGGTGCTACAGCCCTGGGGATCGTTGCCCGGAATCGATGCCATCGACTTCTACCTGAGCGGCTCGTCGCAACATGCCAGGTTGACGGTCGAAGGCAGCGACATGCGTGTCGATCTGCAACCGCTGTTCCGGGCACCTCACTCACCCACCCAGCTGCGGGGGAACATCCACTGGCAACCCGCAGACGATGGCTGGACCCTTTTCAGTGACGATCTGGCCCTGATCACGCCGGACCTGAACAGCGACCTCTGGTTCGAGTACCGCCACACCGATGAGCGCGCCCCAAGCCTCGACCTCCGCGCCCGGGCGCAGGCGATGGATGTTGCCGCCATCGGTCGCTATCTACCCACGCCAATCATGAGCCCCAAACTGGTCGATTGGTTGGATCGTTCCCTCAGCAGTGGCCGCCTGGAGCAGGTCGATGTACTGCTCAGCGGGCCGCTCCAGGACTTCCCGTTTCACCGCTCAAACAGCGGCAACTTCGAAGTGGTCGGCATTACCCGGGACACGCCACTCGACTACAAGGTCGGCTGGCCGCCATTGCAGGATGTCAGCGCCAGGCTTTTCTTCCAGGGCAACAGTCTCGATATCGAGCTGCTCGAGGGTCGCATCTACGACAGTGAGATCGTCTCGGCACATGCGCGCATCGAAAGCCTCGGGCCGACCAGCCCACTTCGTCTCAAGGGAAAACTGCGAGGCCCGCTCCGGGACCAGCTGCGCGTCCTGCAGGAACCGGCGCTGAGCAAGGACTTCGGACATATTCCAAAGGCACTCACCACCTTCGGCGATACCCAGCTGGACCTCGATTTCCAGGTGCCGCTGGTGAGCGGGCGCGGGCGCTACGCGCTCGACGGGACACTGCGTTTTCAGGGAAACCGGATCGCTCTCGAGGGATGGGACCTGGCCGTCGATCGCATTCGGGGCAACCTCAGGATCGGCCTGGATGCCGTGCACGCCACCGACATCCGCGGCATGGCGTTCGACGCCCCTCTGCGTCTTGATGTGCGCCCCAACGGCAACACCACGCGCATTCACACCCGCGCCCGCTGGCCGATGGAGACACTCAGGCAGCGTTTCCCGGACCTGCCCCTGCAAATGGCTTCCGGTGCGGCGGATTTCACGCTCGATCTGGACATACCCGGAGCAAAGGCACCCGCACAAACCCCCATTCGGGTCGCGCTGGCGAGCCGCCTCAAGGGCATCGCCCTGGATCTGCCCACCCCACTGGGTAAAAAGGCCCATGAAGAGCGTCAGCTGGAGATAGAGGTTCCCATTGGCGAGCGGACCGGACCTGTTCGTGTGCGCTATGCCGGGCAGCTGGACGCGATCGTGAACGGTGACGCCAGCCGCGGTGAAATTCGTGTCAACCGCGGACGCAGCCAACTCCCGGATAAGCCAGGCCTGCGCGTACTCGCCGAGTTGCCACGGGTAATCCCGGCCGAATGGCATCGGCTCCTGAACCGGCTGCCGAAGGACAAGGGGAAGGGGGAATTGCCATGGGACCTCGAACTGATCACCCCGGTGCTCGCCCTGGATCGCGTGGAGGTGCCGGATATCCACCTCGAAGCCAAGGGACGCAAGGGCAATATCGATGCCCGTATCGATGGTCCGAAACTCGCCGGCGAGATCCGCTATCGCGCCGGTCCAGAGGGCGTCCTGAGCGCCAACATCGAGCGACTCGACCTCGCCCTGCCTCGGGATGTCAGCCCCGTCGGGCCGCCCCCCGACCCGGCACAGGGTCCGGACCCGCGCACCCTGCCGCGGGTGGAACTGCAGTGCAAGGATCTCCGACTCAACCAGGTCCGTATGGGAGCGCTGGTTTTGTCGCTGCAACCGATCGGCGGCGGCAGCCGCATCAAACGATTGACCGTGCAGGGCCCGACAGGAAACCTGCAGGCAAGCGGGCGTTGGTCGTGGCAGAAAAACGCGGCTCACACCCACCTGAGCGGCCGACTCAGAACTCAGGACCTGGGTGAACTGCTGAACGCCCTCGGCCTGCCCCGCCAGATGCACAGCGCGCGCAGCAATCTGGACTTCGATCTGGATTGGCCCGGAAGCCCGGCACAGGCACATCCCGCCACACTGCATGGCAATGCGGCGCTCGAAATCAGCGATGGACGCCTGTCCGAAGTCGAACCCGGGATTACGCGGGTGCTGGGCCTGCTCAGCCTGGATGCGCTCAAGCGACGCCTCAAGCTGGATTTCGGAGACCTCCTGGACAAGGGTTACAGCTTCGACCGGATAAACGGTCACTTCGAGCTCGGTGATGGCCAGGCACGTACCCAGGACCTCATGGTTGACGGCCCGTCCGGACGGATCGAGGTCGGTGGGCGCATCGGCCTGGTTGCGCGCGACTTCGACCAGGTGGTCCAGGTCGCCCCCAAGCTGGACGCGACCCTGATTATCGCCAGCACGATTGCCGGGGGTCCGGTGGCGGGGGCCGCCACCTTCCTGGCACAACGCCTGTTGTCCGAAGAGGTCGATCGGATCAACCGCTTCGAATACGCGGTAAGCGGCAGCTGGGAGGAGCCACAGCTGACACCGCTGAAAAGCGGCGGGCCGGTGTCGCAGCTGGTGCATGGTCTCAGCGGCATGAAGACGGAGGCCAAAACAGCGGCCCAGGAAAATGCGATAGACGAAACCCGAACCCGACCGAAAAAGGGCCTGCTGGAGCGGCTTTTCGGCAAACGAAGTGAATCCACGGATCCAGACCCGCCCCCCGAAGACGGCTTTTCGGACGCGGATTAAGGCCCGGATTACTTGATATGATGGAGTGGTGATCATTGTGGTAAGCACGAGAATTCGATGAGCAGCAAACCGATCAAAGTCGCCGCCATTCAGATGGCTTCCGGCACCAATCTCAATGCCAACCTGCTGACGACCGAAAGACTTCTGGAAGAGGCGGCTCGCGCGGGTGTTTCGCTGGCCGTGCTGCCGGAGAACTTCGCCCTTCTCGGGGCGGATAGCGCTGATGCCCTGCCCTATCGCGAAAGCGAGGGCGAGGGGCCACTGCAGGCGTTTCTGTCGCGTCTGGCCGCGCGCCTCGGCATCTGGATCGTGGGGGGCACCATCCCCCTGTATGGCGATGACCAGTCACGCTGGCGCGCCACCAGCCTGGTGTTTGACGACGCCGGACGGGAGGTCGGACGCTATGACAAGCGCCACCTGTTTGACGTCACGCTGGTCGAGTCAGGAGAGCAATACCACGAGTCGGACACCATCGAGCCGGGCGACAAGGTGGTGGTGATCGATTCCCCCGTCGGCAGACTCGGACTGGCTGTATGTTACGACTTGCGTTTCCCGGAACTTTTCCGCGCCATGGTCGACCAGGGGGCACAGGTTTTTTCCCTGCCCGCCGCGTTCACCGCGGTCACCGGCCGCGCCCACTGGGACATACTGGTGCGGGCGCGCGCTATCGAAAACCTGTCCTATGTCATCGCTGCCGCGCAGGGCGGATTTCACGTCGAGGGGCGCGAAACATACGGCCACAGCATGATTGTCGATCCCTGGGGCAGTGTGCTGGACCGCCGCGAACGCGGCAACGGGCTCGCCATCGCCAGTATCGATCCGGATTTCCAGTCAAGTACGCGGCGTAATTTCCCCAGCCTCAAGCACCGCCGACTGTGGTGCAGATAACCATCGGAACGTCATTATGAGCAATGCATTGGAGCTGGCCCGGGCCACCCTGCTGGATGCCCCTGGTCTGAGCGAGCAGTCGCTGGAACAGGTCATGGACCGGATGCTGTCGCGCCAGGTGGACGCGGCCGACATCTACTTTCAGTATGCCCGCCTGGAATCCTGGGTCCTCGAGGATGGCATCGTGCGCGAGGGCAATCACAGCATTGAGCAGGGTGCGGGCCTGCGTGCAGTCAGCGGTGACAAAACCGGGTTCGCCTACACCGATGACCTGGTGATGCCGCAGTTGCTGGAGGCCGCCGAGGCGGCGCGCGCGATCGCGAGGGCCGGTAAAAGCGGTCGCCAGGCGATTGCGAGCAGCGGCACGGTTGCGCAACTGTATGCACCGATCAACCCCCTGGAATCGCTCAGTGAACAGGACAAACTCGACCTCATGCGCCGTCTCGATGTCACGGCCAGAGCTCAGGACCCCCGTGTGCAGCAGGTCATCGTCAACCTGGTCGCTGCGCATGACACCGTGCTGATCATCAATAACGAAGGCCAGCTTGCCGGCGATGTCCGTCCCCTGGTGCGACTGAATGTCAGTGTCATCGTGGAACAGAATGGACGCCGGGAACAGGGCAGTGCCGGCGGTGGTGCCCGCCGCGCCCTGGACTTCTTCCTGGAAGAGGACCGTGCCAACGACTATGCCCGCGAGGCCGTGCGCCAGGCGCTGGTCAATCTGGACGCGATAGACGCGCCGGCCGGCCTGTTGCCGGTCGTACTGGGGCCGGGGTGGCCGGGGGTGTTGCTGCACGAGGCCGTTGGACACGGACTGGAAGGCGACTTCAATCGCAAGGGCACCTCTGCCTTCTCGGGCCGTATCGGCGAGCAGGTCGCCTCCTCCCTGTGCACCGTGGTGGACGATGGAACGCTGCCGGACCGGCGCGGGTCGCTGAGTATCGATGACGAAGGGACGCCCACCCAGGAGACAGTGCTGATAGAGAACGGCGTCCTCAAGGGCTATATGCAGGATCGGATGAATGCGCGACTGATGGGCATGACACCCACCGGCAACGGTCGACGCGAATCCTACGCCCACCTTCCCATGCCGCGCATGACCAACACCTATATGCTTCCCGGCGAGCATGATCCCGAAGAGATCATCGCTTCGGTCGACAGGGGCCTGTACGCAGTCAATTTTGGCGGCGGCCAGGTGGATATCACTTCCGGCAAGTTCGTGTTCTCCGCGAGCGAGGCCTACCTGATAGAGAACGGCAAAATCACGGCACCGGTAAAAGGCGCCACCCTGATCGGAAACGGGCCTGAAGCGATGACCTGCATCAGCATGGTGGGCAATGATCTGGCACTGGACTCCGGTATCGGCACGTGCGGCAAGGAAGGCCAGAGCGTGCCGGTTGGCGTCGGCCAACCGACCCTCAAGATCGACGAGATGACCGTCGGAGGCACCGCCGCATGAGCCACTACGAACTGCCACAGCTGCAACAAATCGTTTCCGATCTGCTGCAGGAGGCGCGCCGCCAGGGCGCCACCCAGGCCGAAGCCGGGGTGCATGCCCAACGCGGCCTGGATGTCACGGTTCGCCTCGGTGAAACCGAGACCATCGAATACACCAACGACCATGGCCTCGGGATCAGCGTCTACTTTGGACAGCGCAAGGGCTCGGCCAATACCACCGACCTGAGACCCGAGGCGATCCGCGAAACGGTCGCCGCCGCATGCGCGATCGCACGCCATACCGAGGACGATCCGGCAGCGGGTCTTGCCAACCCGGAACTGATCGCAACAGAGTTACCGGACCTGGACCTGAACCATCCCTGGGATGTGGATGCGCTGCAGGCGGCTGAGATCGCGCGCGAATGCGAAGATGCTGCGCGCGGCCTCGACCCACGCATCGACAATTCGGAAGGGGCCAGTGTAAATACCCAGGGCGGCCTGTTCGTGTATGCCAACTCGCATGGATTCGTGGGCGGCTACCCGACGACCCGGCATAGCCTCAGCTGCGCCGTGCTCGCGAGCGAGGACGGTGACATGCAGCGCGACTACTGGTATTCCAGCAGCCGCGTTCCAGGGGACCTGGATGATCCCCGCGCGGTAGGCGAGGAGGCTGCCCGCCGTACCCTGGCGCGCCTGGGCAGTCGTAAAACCGGCACCACCGAATGCCCGGTGATCTTCAAGGCCGATGTGGCGACCTCTTTGCTGCGCGCCCTGTTCGGTGCAATTCGTGGTTCGGCGCTGTACCGCCAGGCAAGCTTCCTGCTCGACCAGCTGGGTGAGCCGATCTTTCCCGATTGGGTGAACATCAATGAAAACCCCCTGCTGCCACGCGGTCTGGCGAGCGCACCCTTCGACAACGAAGGCGTGGCCACGCGTGCCAACCAGATCATCGACGGCGGGGTTCTACGCACCTATCTCCTGGACAGCTATTCCGGCCGCAAGCTGGGCATGGACAGCACCGGTCATGCCGGCGGTGTCCGCAACGTGCGAATCGACAACACCGGTGAATCCCTGCAACAGCTCATGGAGCGAATCGAACAGGGGCTGATCGTGACCGAACTGATGGGCCAGGGCAGCAACACGGTCACCGGCGATTACTCCCGCGGTGCCGCGGGTTTCTGGGTGGAAGACGGTGAGATCGCTTATCCGGTCTCAGAAATCACCATCGCGGGAAATCTGCGCGAGATGTTCGCCGGCCTGCTTGCGGTCGGTGGCGACAACCGGATCCCGGGCAGCATCGATACCGGCTCGTGGTTGATCGAGCGAATGACGGTGGCAGGCAACTGACAGGGCGCCGCTCTCTGCGCTCGCAGCAAACCACTTGAACCTTCTTTGGACGAACAGATCGGAGACGAGACATGCGCATTCTTCACACCATGCTGCGAACCGGAGACCTGCAACGCGCTATCGATTTTTACACCGGTGTACTGGGGATGCGCCTGCTGCGACAGAAGGATTACCCGGACGGCAAGTTCACCCTCGCTTTCATCGGCTATGGCGATGAAGCCGAAAACACCGTGATTGAGCTGACCTACAACTGGGGCGTGGAAAGCTACGACATGGGCGATGCCTACGGTCATATTGCCATCGAGGTCGATGATGTTTATGCCGCCACTGAACGCATACGCGAGAAGGGCGGCAAGATCATCCGCGAAGCGGGCCCGATGAACGCGGGCACCACCATCATTGCCTTTGTCCAGGATCCCGACGGCTACGCCATCGAGCTGATCGGCAAAAAGGGCTGAGCGTGGACCCGGCCGCGCTGACAGACACGCTGCGGCGGGCAACCGCCGACGCCATCGAACGCGCCACCCCGCTGTTGCCGGAGCACGCACATCGCTTGAACGACATCGAGCTGCGCTTCGATCTGCAGGGCCTCTCCGCCGGTCAGACGAGACTGGGGGCAAGGGATAATCCTGAAATCCGGTACAACCTGGCGATCGCCAGGCTACAACCCGCCGACTTCGTGAGGGAAACGGTGCCGCACGAAGTCGCGCACGTGGTGACCTGGCTGCTGCACGGCCGACGCGTGCGACCGCATGGTCCGGAGTGGCAGGCGGTCATGCGCCACCTGGGCATCAAAACACCGCGCCGTTGCCATGACTTCGACATGCCACCGGTCAGGCGCCAGCGGCGATGGCCCTATCGCTGCGCCTGCCGTGTGCACCAGCTGAGCACCACTCGCCACCGGCGCATGCAACAGCAGGGTATTCATTATCATTGCAGGGCCTGCGGGACAGCGCTGGAGGCGCTCGAGCCATAGCGTCGCGCTCTCTCGGGCGCCGGCGTACTCACTACAGCTTGTAGCTGGTGATCAGATCCAGGAACTCGGCTCCGTACCGCTCCAGCTTGTGCTCGCCAACCCCATGGATCGCCAACAGTTGCTGTTCGTCGCAGGGCTTGTTGCGCGCCATATGGGTCAGGGTGGCATCGCCAAATATGACGTAGGGAGGCACACCCTGGCTGTCCGCCAACTGCTTGCGTAATGCGCGTAGCTGCTCGAAAAGTTCCTCGTCGTAGGGCCCGGCCGCGTCCAGCCCGGCGCGCTTGCGGGAGCGCCGGGATTTCTCCCTAAGCCTCGCGCGCGCCAACTGCAAACGGATCTCACCACGCAACAGCGGACGGGCACGCGGCGTCAGGCGCAGTACCGCGTAATTGGCGATATCCTGCTCGAGATAGCCGTGATGGATCAGTTGGCGAATGATTGAACCCCACTCGGCTTCGCCGATGTCACGCCCGATCGCATAGGTCGACAGACGTTCATGCCCGAGCAGGCGGATTCGCTCGGTATCCGCCCCACGCAACACCTCGATGACATGTCGGATACCGAATCGCTGGCCGACCCGATAGACGCAGGACAAGGCCATCTGCGCCTCGCGGGTGGCATCAAAACGCTGCGGGGGGTCACTGCAGACATCGCAGTTACCGCAGTCCTCCTTCTGCCAGTCGCCGAAATAGTTGAGCAGTACCCGTCGCCGGCAGGTGGGACTTTCGGCGAGCGCCACCATGGCGTTGAGCTTGTGTGTCTCGATGCGACGCTGGTCCTCGTTGGCGGTATTCTCGATCAGCCGTCTCGCTGTCTGCACGTCCTGCGCGCCGTAAAGCAAAAGCGCCTCAGCAGGCAGTCCGTCGCGGCCAGCGCGCCCGGTCTCCTGATAGTAGCCCTCGATATGCCGCGGCAGATCGTAGTGCACCACGAAACGCACATTCGGCTTGTCGATACCCATACCGAACGCCACGGTGGCCACCACCACCTCGATATCGTCTCGCAGAAAGCCTTCCTGCGTGGATTGACGCAACTCCTGAGGCAAACCCGCATGATAGGGGGCTGCACGGATGCCCTTGGACTGCAGGCGCGCAGCAATCTCTTCCACTTTGCGCCGGCTGAGCGCATACACAATCCCCGACTCGCCCCTGTGCCGAAGCAGAAACTCGAGCAACTGCTCGCCAGGCTTGTGTTTGTCGATCACGGCATAGCGGATGTTCGGGCGGTCGAACCCAGCCACGAAACGAGCCGCCTGCTGCAAACCCAGTACCTGCAGAATGTCCTCCCGCGTCTGCTTGTCGGCGGTCGCGGTCAACGCGATCATGGGAACATCGGGAAAAAGCGTCTTGAGTTCACCCAGGCGGGCATATTCCGGTCGGAAGTCGTGACCCCACTGAGACACACAGTGGGCCTCATCGATCGCGAACAGCCCGAGGGGTACCTGTTCGAGGCGCGCCAGGGTATCTGCACTGACCAGGCGTTCCGGGCTGATATAGAAAAGATCCAGTTCGCCCCGGTGGAGGGCCGCGAGGTTGGCACGGGCGACCTCCGGATCCAAGCCGGAATGGTAGGCCGCTGCGGCCACACCGTTTGCACACAGCGCATCCACCTGGTCTTTCATCAGCGCGATCAGGGGAGAGACCACGATCGCAACACCCTGGCGGTGAAGCGCAGGTATCTGGTAGCAGAGGGATTTGCCGCCACCGGTGGGCATGAGCACGAAGGCATCCCCCCCGGCAATCAGGGTGTCAATGATCTCCTGCTGCGCAGGGCGAAATTGGCCATAGCCGAAAACGCGTGACAGGGTCTGCCGGATAGAGGGCACGGATAGAATAATTTCTGCAGCGACGAAGGCGGGTGGCGTGTCACGCTCGCATATTCAAGCGCGCTTCACTCAGCCTCCGGTCCGTTTGCTGGCTTTCTTCTTTGCCGTCTTTTTGCCAGCAGGCTTTTTCTTGGCCACCTTTTTG
>AZID01000094.1_pt1 | contig 12748 bp, 14 predicted proteins | sample 359051 | NCBI WGS metagenome assembly AZID01 (sample SAMN02429712, study PRJNA222660) | marine sediment metagenome | biome: Sediment sample; isolation source: sample MGS-BIZ from oil contaminated site at the Bizerte lagoon located in... | place: Tunisia: Bizerte Lagoon | collected 2012-09-08...
GGCGGTCAGTTCGCTGCCTGCCAGGTCCCATCCGACTGCCGACAGGCGGTCCCGTAGAGTGTTTCCTTGCGTCCACCGACCCAGGCCTCGGTGGTGTACTCGCGACAGGGGAGGGCGTCGTCGTAATAGGTTCGGGTCGGGGTGACCGCGTAGTCGTTCCCGGTATCCGGATTGGACCAGCTGACCGTGTCGTTGGTCGGCGCCCGCTCGAGTGCCTCGGCCGCGCGATACCGATCGCTGTCGTCCATGGACCGGCCCAGTTCGCCGCCGAGATAGCCTCCGAGCATGGTGCCGGCGATGGTGGCCGCCACCCGTCCGGAACCGCTCCCGACCTGGTTGCCCAGAACACCACCGGCAATGGCGCCGATCACCTGGCCCGTCTGTTCCTGTGTCGTCTGGCAACCGGTAATGGCCATGGCCGTTAGCAGCATGCCGGGAATGAGAAAAGTACGTATTTTCATCGGCTGGGCCTGCAATCAATGGGGCGGGATCGGGATATCAGGCAGAATGCAAAATACCCATTTCGGTTGACAGGGAATTTTAGCTTTTGTTCATCCGGCTGGCGACCGGTGCCTGAGTTTCAGCGTCGATGGCTTTGCGCGATGTGGTTGAGGCGTTGCTCCATACGCACCTTGATTCGGATCAGTTCCGCGATCGAAAGCGAGGTGTCGACCGGGAGGCCGCCGGTAAGCACGCCCGTGAGGTAAAAGGGATAGTGTTTGTCGCCGCGCCGCAGGCTGCCCAGATAGCTGGCGACCTCGGCATAGATCCGGTTTCCCAGCGCCACTGAATTGAACTCCCGGCTTCCGGAAATCAGACTGAATCCATCCCGCCAGGGGCCCTTGGGGCCAGTGCTCAGGATGAGATCGGTGTAGTGATGGGAGGTTTCCCGCGGCGGCCTGACACGCAGCGCCTTCCATTCCTGCTCACCTCTTTCCAGTCGGATGTATTCCGCCTGCAGTTCCTCGTCGGAATCGCCCAGGGGTCCCAGCCACTCCTTCACGGTAGCGAAAAAACGTTCCAGCTGAATCAGGAAATGGGCCTCGCCCCCGTTGAGCAGGAACTGCTCGGAGATGCCTCCCCGTGCATCCAGCATGAAGGCATGGATGCCACGGCTGTCGAGGTGATAGCAGACTTGTGTCTTGCCCTGCCGGTTGAGGCGTACCACCGTTGGCAGGGGCGAGGCCTCCATTCCGGCGGCATCGATGTTGGTGGGGTGGAAGGTATCGTCCACGTCGCCGAGGTAGTCCAGCAGATCGTCGCGATTGCCCAGAGGCTGATGCCCGTATTCCCCCCGCAGGTTCGTGATCACATGGAATTCTTCTGCGAGCTGCACGATAAAGCGCGCCTTATCCCCGTGCCTGCTGAAGTGTTTCAGTACCCGGTGCGCGAGAGCGTTCACCCGCCTCGCGATGGTGGTCCCATAACCGAGCGTATCGCAGTAACACGCCAGCGGACGCGGCTCGACCTGGTCCACGAAAAGCTCGAGGTGGTGACACAACATATCCAGCACGCTGCTTTCGCCTGCATGGTGCGCCACGTGCAGTTCACCCCAGTTGTTGGCATGTACGTAGTCGACCTGCATCACCAGGTTGCGACGCCGGATCCCGAAACTGAAGGGATCGCCGCGTTCGCTCACCTGCAGCAGGCCATTGCCCAGTTGCGCCACCGTCTGCATGGCATTGATCACCGCCAGCGCTTTGCGCCCGCTTGGTGCCTTGGAAAAAGCTTCGATGCTGGCTGCCTTGCTGCGGATAGCGGGGAAGTACTGGCGCAAGGCCTTCAGGATATGCAGGTGTTCCTGGGTCTGGAAGGCGGGTTCTTCGGGTGCGAGGTCGAATCGGGTGCCGTGCACGATGGCGCCATTGGCGCTCAACCAGGTGAGCAGCTCCACGATACTGGCGGTCGTCTTGATCGGTTCGCTTTCCTCCGGGGGCGAGAGGAAACACTGCCATACCTGGCTGTCGGGGTGGCGGCGCAACCAAACTTCATCCTGGCGGATATTGGCCGAGATGCCTGGGTTGACCGCGTCGATCTTGCCGGGGCGGCGCTCCAGCGCGGAATACAGCTTGCGGCCGAGCAGCGAAAGCTCTCGCATATCGATCTGGTGCAATTTGTCCTGTTCGCGGGCGAAGGTGGTCAGCAGGCGATAGCTATGGGTCAATTCACCGACCAGCCTGTCGCGCTCATCGATCACGCGTGCGAGTTTCCATTCATTGACCTGATCGAGATTGATCAGCTCGCCCTCATCCCACCCCCATTCCTGGCAGAGACGACGGAACAGGGGGCTCTTCCAGTTTTCCCGGGTGCGACCCAGGCGCACGCCACTCTTGATGTAAAAGGCGCGCCTGGCGAGCTCCAGTCGGGCGGGGTCGCCCTTCTGCTGCAGGTATTGCTCGATGCGCTGCATCATCAAGAGATAGGGATCGACATCGACCGCCGTCAGTTCCTCTTGGCCCTGATACAGGGCGTTTGCCTCTTCCGCGACCCAGCGCACACGCGGAAACTCATGCGCGAAGGATTCGAACAGGAGCAGTTTCAGCAGCGACTTGTAAGGGACATGGATGCCTTTGAATAACTGCCAGTGGGCAGCACTGAAAAATTCGCTGGCACTGATTTCATTCAGGCCGCCGAAATCCAGCCAGTCGTTTTCCTGAACGAAACGCTTGCCCACCAGTTCCTTGCAGTAGGCGCGGTAGGCTTGCTGTTGTTGCAAGGGGACTATCCACCACAGAGGGGGTCGCCCGGCGAGCAGCAGGCCGGTGCGATAGAACTCCTCCAGCAGCAGATGATGTTGGGTATTGCCACTGCTTTCGTCGGAAAGGGCATTGTGTTGCTGTTTCCGAAAGCCGTCAGCATGCAGGATGAAGAAATGCACTTCCAGGCCCCGGCTCGCGGCGGTGGCTTCCAGCGCGTGGGTCTTCTTCTCGAGTGCCGCCAACTGATCGACACTCAGCTGTGGATGATGGCAGACCCAGATATCGAAGTCGCTGTTGCGGTCCTGGCCCAGCGTACCCGAACTCCCGATCAGATAAAGACCGAGTATCGGCCAGTAACGCTGCGCGCGCCGTTCCTGCTTCAGGCTGTGCACATACTGGCGGACCGACAACAGGGCGTTGCGGTCAGGCTCGTATCCGGCAATCCCTGCAGGGACCTCATCTCCCTGAAAGCCGGGAAGTGCGGGGTGGTTGAAATGCAGCAGCAGTGGCAGCAGGGTCAGGAATTCGCTCTGCTCCCAACTGAGAGCGTCATGGATATAACCCAGACGCTCATTTGCAACGCGCGCGTGGCGCGCCAGAATGCGCTTTATCTCCTTGCGGGAAGGTGCATCCAGTGGAGCGGCAGCTGCGGCTTCAGCCATCGGCGAGGGCGTCGACCGCGGACTGCAGCAGGGTACGCAGGTCGTCGCCTTTTTCCCATACGGCAACGCCGAAGTCGAGCGCCGGTGCCAGGCCATCGAGGGGGGACGGGAGCTTGAAACCGGTCAGCTCTGAACGGATTTTTTCCACCAGGGCGTGCGCATCGTCACGGCTCGTTTCCGGCAGCAAAACCAGAAACACCCGCTCGTCCCAACGTCCGATCTGGTCGACCCAACGGAGCCGATCGCGCAGGAAACGCGACACCCCCAGGACCAGCGAATCGGCGCTCTCCTGGACCAGCTCCACCTGATCACCATCCAGGCTGACATTCACGAACACCACACTGAGCGGATTGTTGTAGCGCCGGCTGCGGGAGATCTGCAGCTCCAGTGCCTGCCGGATGGAGCGTTGGTTCGGCAGCCCGGTGAGATCGTCATTCAGTCGCAGGTCCTGCAGCTGCTGGCGCAAGGTTTTGTTCTCTTCCCGCAGTGACTGTTCTCCGGTGACATCGTGCACCGCCAGAAGCGTCTTTTCCTCGATCTTGTGTCTTTGTGATAACAGCCAGCGTGCTTCGCCATGATTATTGACCCATCGGAAGGGTTGACCCTCTCTGGAGAACCAGGCGCTTACTTCTGTGGAGAGCGTGTCCGGATGGGTCCCGACCAGGGTCTCGAGGGTGCTGGACAGCATCCCTGCCATCACCGGATTGAGCCATTCGAAACGTCCGTCGCGGCCAAGCAACGCCAGGCCACAAGTTGCGGGATCGTCGATCGGTGGTGCGTCGGCCTGCGGTACAGCCTGGATCATTGTCCGTATTCCTCTTGATTGGTCTTGGTGTTTGCCGCGTTATCGGCACTTGAGCGGCATTCTTGAGGAACGGAAATCGCATGGGCGGGTCAGTCGTATTCCTCCGCGCGACGCGCGTCACCACGCACCTTGTCAGCCGGATAACGTTCCGCATTGATCGCCATCTTGCGGTAGGCGGCATCCAGGAGGTCGATATCCAGGCGCTCGGACAGGCGCAAGAGGTAGATCAGGATGTCGGCCATCTCGAGCGCGACCTGCTCCTTTTTCTCCGGGCTGAGAGAGAGACTCTGTTCCTCGCGCAGCCACTGGAAATGCTCCAACAGCTCTCCGGCTTCGGCGGTCAGGGCCATGCTCAGGTTCTTGGGGGAATGGAACTGTTGCCAGTCGCGGTCGCGCGCGAACTGCAGAAGTCTGAGGCTGAGGTCGTCGAGATTCTTTTGCGTCATTGGAGTGGTGGCGGGCGGTGACCTGAACAGGATTTTACGCTGGAAGGGGGAAAGAGTTGCATTATAAGTAAATACTTATATACTTCTGCTCGCTGTATCCTGTTTCCGGTCCGGTCTTATGCGGTATACACTCGGCCGACCGTTAAACATTCAAACCCTCTTTCCTTTGGAGATGACTATGAAAAAATTTGCTGCTGCATCCGTGGCTGCGCTGCTTTTGGTCGGCGCACCTGCGCACGCGTTCTTCGACGATGACAAGTACAGTGATCCCGAGTGCTGGTACAACCCGGACTGTAACCCCTACGACCCGTGGGATCCGCGCTACTGGATGGAAGAAATGGAAAGCTTCTGGGACGACGACGATGACTACGGTTACGGCGGCTTCGGTGGACCGATGGGCGGACCGATGGGTGGACCCATGGGTCCCTACGGTCGTCCGAGGCCCCGCGACGGCGGTATGCCGGGCGCCATGCCTTACGGTGGAATGCCTGGTGGCATGCCTTACGGCCGTCCGATGATGCCTTACGGCGCTCCGGCCGCTCCGGCACCGGCGGCCCCGCGTGCTCCGGCAGCGGCTCCGGCTCCGGCGGCTCCTTACGGCATGCCTTACGCTCCGCGTCCGCAAATGCCGGCTCCGTACGCTGCTCCGCGTGCTCCGGCCCCCAGCGGCAACTGATCAGCTCCCGCAGCTGAAAAAAAGCCCGGCGAGAGCCGGGCTTTTTTGTGCCTGTTTGCAGGTGTCCGCTCAGTCATTCACCACCAACCGAAACCACGGAAGCCGACATGGCAGCCCTCACAGGTCGCAGAGAGATCGTTGAACTTCTCCCACACGGAAGGATCAACGCCGATCTGCTTGCAGGCCTCGTCTTCCTCCTTGCAGGCAAAAGCCGCGTCACGCTTGCGCAGCATGATGGCCTTTTCAGGCGGGGGCTGAATAATCAGGGCTTCGGCCAACGCGCCAGCGGCAGCACTGAGGCTGTCGGCATAGGCTTTGACCCCTTCCTGGTTCTGCCACACGCTGGGTAGCGCACGCGAGCCGGAGGTGGCTACTGAACCCGGGTGGAAGTTGCGTTGCATCTTGATACCGGAGCCCGATTGGATGTAGCGCGCCAGTTTCACCGCTTCATTGCGATCGAAGCCCTTGCCGCCGTAGAGCATGGCTGACAGTTCGTTGAGCGCGTCCTGGTGGTCGCTCATCATGTCTTGTCGAGACATCTTCATCGAGTGGCGGTCGTAGCTCGGCAGGCGCGGTGGACGATAGTAGCCGGGCGGTGCACCGTAGCCGGGAACACCCCAGGCCGGGTAATAGTCGTCATCGCCGAAGTCGAAGGAAAAGGCGTGCACGCCGGCGGTGCTCAACAGGGTGGCGCTCAAGGCACCGGAAAGCAGGGTTTTCTTGAAACTACGCATAGTACGGTTTCTCCTTACTGCAACAGATGTCAGCCGGGAAAACGTCAACCCTTTACCGGGCCTGGAGCCGATTCCTGACTGGTTTGGCATCGATCAGTATAACCGTGTTCAGGACTGCCGGCGGCGCTCGCTGATGGTCTCTCCGCCGATGCCCCAGTTGTCAGTGGAAACCTCGTCCAGGATCACCCAGGTGGCGGCGGGGTTCTTTCCCAGCGTCTGTGCGACCGCCTGGGTCACACGTTCGATCAGTTCCGCCTTCTTTTGGGCAGGAATCCGGTCTTCTTTCAGGAGCTTTATGTTCACCAGGGGCATCTCAGGAATCTCCACGCATACGTTGGCGAGCCGCTTGGACGGCGCTACGAACCTGTTGCGGGGCAGTGCCGCCAAGGTGGTCACGAGCCGCAACCGAGCCTTCGAGTGTCAGGTAGTCGAAAACATCCGCCCCGATAAGGTCACTGAAGGTCTGCAGTTCTTCCAGGCTGAGGTCAGACAGATCACAGCCCTTGTGCACGCAATAGGCGACCGAGCGTCCGACCACTTCATGCGCATCCCGGAATGGGAGACCGGCGCGGACCAGATAATCGGCGAGGTCGGTGGCGGTGGCGAAGCCCTGCAGAGCCGCGGCGCGCATGCGATCGTTGTTGCAGCTGATCGCCGGAATCATGTCCGCAAACACCTTGAGCGAACCGCGCAGGGTGTCAACGCTATCGAATAGCGGCTCTTTGTCTTCCTGGTTGTCCTTGTTGTAGGCCAGTGGCTGCGATTTCATCAGGGTCAGGAGCGCCATCAGATGCCCGAACACCCGGCCTGTCTTGCCACGGATCAGCTCCGGCACATCCGGGTTTTTCTTCTGCGGCATGATGGACGAACCGGTGCAGAAGCTGTCCGACAGGGTCACGAAGCTGAACTGCGCCGAGGACCAGATGATCAGTTCCTCGCTCATGCGCGAGAGGTGCATCATCAGGATGCTCGCGGCGGCAGTGAATTCGATCGCGAAATCGCGATCGGAGACCGCGTCCAGCGAATTGCGGCAGGGTCCGTCGAAATCCAGCAGTCCCGCAGTGAAATCGCGATCGATGGGGTAGGTGGTCCCGGCCAGTGCGGCGGCACCGAGCGGCATGTGGTTCATCCTTCGGCGGCAATCGCGCAGGCGCGAGGCATCCCGCTCCAGCATCTCGAACCAGGCCATCATGTGATGGCCGAAGGTCACCGGCTGGGCAGTCTGGAGGTGGGTGAAGCCCGGCAGGATGGTATCCGCTTCGCGTTCCGCAATATCCAGGAGTGCGGACCGCAGGCGATCCAGCTCCTGCCCGAGCTGATGTAACTCCTGGCGCAGCCAGAGGCGGATATCGGTGGCCACCTGGTCGTTGCGTGAGCGTCCGGTATGCAGCTTCTTGCCCGCCTCACCGATCTCCGCGGTCAGGGCCGCCTCGATGTTCATGTGCACGTCTTCGCGCTCGACCGACCAGTCGAAGTGGCCGTTCTCGATACGGTCGAGTATGAGATTGAGCCCTTTGACGATTGCCTCCCGCTCGGATTCGGTAAGAATGCCCTGGCGCGCCAGCATGGTGGCATGCGCAATCGAGCCCTGGATATCCTGGGGTGCGAGGCGCTGGTCGAATTCCACCGAGGCGGTGAAGGCCTCCACGAAGGCGTCGGTCGGCTCGGTGAAGCGACCGGCCCAGAGTTTCTTGTCGCTCATGAATCTTTCTGCTGCGTCGGAATCGCGCAGATTATACCGTTGCCGGGGATATATACTCGTTTGCATGTCAGGGCTTGCGCCAAAACAGGGCTTCCTTCCCAGTTTCTGCGATATTCGCTTTTTGTTCGCCTGGGTTCTGACCGCCGAACTGCTGGCGATCGTGTTGTCGCTGGCGGCCCTGCCACAGGATTTCTGGCAGACCCTCAGCCTGCGTTCCCTGTATATCCAATGGGTCGCCCTGATGCTTGCGCTGGTGTTGTGCCTGGCGCGCCGTTACATCAACCGGCTGGGCCACCGCGGAGCCGGCCTGGTCACCTGGGGATTCGCGCTGCTGTTGACCGTGCTGGTTCATCTCGGCTCTCAGCGCCTGATGCATGCCACCTGGCGACCGGATATCGGCACTCTGGGGGCAGAACTGGCGATAGCGGCCATCGTTGGCGCGGTCATATTGCGCTATCTCTACCAGCTGCATCGCCACCAGGAAAGGGAGCTTGCCGAGGCGCGCGCGCGTGCCCAGGCGCTGCAGGCCCGCATTCGTCCGCACTTCCTGTTCAACAGCATGAACACCATTGCGAATCTCACCCACATCGATCCCGATCTCGCGGAACAGGTGGTTCAGGATCTGTCCGACCTCTTTCGCGCCAGTCTTGCCGAGGAGGACAGACCCTCGACCCTGACAGACGAAATCGATCTGGCACGCGGCTATCTGCGCATCGAACAGCAGCGCCTGGGATCGAGACTGAATGTCGAGTGGGATCTGCAGGAACTCCCCCTGGGGGCGCGTATTCCGCCGCTGGTACTGCAGCCGCTTCTGGAGAACGCCGTCTATCACGGGATCGAGCCCTCGGTGGATGGCGGCAGCATTGTGATCGCGGGCCGTTTTCGCAAGGGGGTGGTCAATCTGAGCGTGAGCAACAGTCTCGCGGCCGATGGCGTGAGCACGCGCAAGGGACACCATATGGCGCAACGGAACGTGGCCGATCGTCTCTCGGCATTCTTTGGTGAGGGTGCGGGGATGCGCGTTGCGGAAGTCGATGGCCGCTACCAGGTGCGCCTGTTCTTTCCGGTGCAGGGGGAACAGAAGTGAAGGTGCTGGTGGCAGACGATGAGGCGCCGGCGCGGCAACGACTGGTCGCCCTGTTGCGGGAGCTGGACCCTGGGATCGAGATTGTTGCCGAGGTGGGGGATGGCGGCGCGGCGCTCGCGATGGCGCAGACGCACCGGCCGGACCTGGCCCTGCTGGACATCCGCATGCCCGGGACAGACGGAATCCAGGCCGCCCTGCGCATGGCGGAGCTGCCGCAGGCACCGGTGATCGTCTTTGTGACCGCCTACGACGAGTATGCACTGGCGGCCTTCGACGCCAATGCGATCGACTATCTGCTCAAGCCGGTACGACGCGAACGTCTGGGCACAGCCCTGCAGAAGGCAGGCGTGCTGACCCAGGCCCAGCGGGAGGCGCTCCAGGATACGCTGCCGGGCCTGTCTGTTTCTCAGGGGGGGCGACTGCGGCGTATTCCCCTGGATGAAATCATCTGCCTGCGGGCGGACAGCAAATATGTCGAGGTCTGGCACAAAGGGGGAACCGCGCTCAGCGATCATTCGCTCAAGGCCATCGAGGAACAGTACCCCGGGCGTTTTCAGCGGGTACACCGCAATGCGCTGGTGGATCCGAGGCGTATGCGCGAACTGCGACCCGAGGGCACGGCCACGGTCCTGGAAGTGGAGGGCCTGGATCGGCCACTGGAGGTCAGCCGGCGTCACCTGGCGCAGGTGAGAAAGATGCTCAGGTCATGACGACCCTGTCGGAGACGCGCTCCCCCGGACAGGGCAGGGCCGCCTTCACACCTGGGGTTCAATTCCAAGCAGGACCATATCGGTGTAGCTGACGATCCCGATCACTTCACTGTGCTCGATCACGGGCGCACGTGCGATCCCGAAATTCTGGAACAGGCGGGCGCAGTAGCGAATGTCCATTTCCGGCGAAACGGCAAATACCGGCTTGGTCATGATCTCGTACAGATTGACGCGCTCGGGCGCACGGTCGCGCGCGAGTACCTGCTGGGCGATATCGGAATAGCCCACGAAACCGAACTCGTCGTTCTCGTCACGCTTGCGGATCAACAGGCACTTGGTTTCCGGGTGTTTGGCGTAGCGCAAAGCCTCGGCCACCGTCGCCATGCCGTCGGTCATATCGAAACCGGTCTTCATGACATCGCGGACGCGGACGATCTTTCTGTGGTTGTTCATATCTCTTCCTCAACAACTTCCTGCAGGCGTACGACCTGTTGTGTGATACCCACGGCGTCTTCCACGTCGATCTGGAACGCAATCCCCGTGCCCGGCTCCTCCTCGAAACGCCCCACGCTCGCAATGGTCTCCAGGATTTCGCGTGCCAGGTGTTCTTCGACCAGAAACATGACCACGTCCCTTTGGGTCTCGAGATCCAGACCGAGAAAGGTCTTGGCTCCCTTGAGGCCTTCACCGCGCGCATTCGTGATCACGGTGGCGCCGGTAGCGCCCGCTTCGCGAGCGGCCTTCATAATGAGGTCGGATTTGTTGTCATCGATAAACGTTATCAGCAGTTTGAAGTGCATCTGGGTTTTCCTCGTCAGGCGGAACGACGGTGTGCCCGCCACTCAGCGAGTTGGGCGTAGGCGATAACCGAAATAATGGGGAACAGGCTGGCGAAAGCAATCAGGCCGAAGCCGTCGAGTGCAGGGCTGCGTCCCGGCACCGTGCTGGCCAGCCCCAGACCGAGTGCCGCCACCAGGGGCACCGTCACGGTCGAGGTGGTCACGCCACCGGAGTCATACGCGAGCGCCACGATGGCGCGCGGCGCGAAAATGGTTTGGATCACGACCACGATGTACCCGACGATGATGTACCAGTGCAGCGGGGTGCCGCTGATGATGCGGAACACGCCCAGCCCGATACCGACCGCGACACCGATGGCGACGGCCACGCGCAGGCCCCAAACGCCGATACCGCCACCGGAGACCTCGTTGGCCTTGATCGCCACCGCGAGCAGCGAGGGCTCGGCGATGGTGGTGGAAAAGCCAATCGCCAGGGCAAACAGGTAGACCCAGCCATACGCGGTCCAGTCGATGTTGCTGAGACCTGCCGCCGCTTCATCCCCGAAGAGGAAAACCGGGTCGGTCAGTTGCGTGGCCATCAGCTTGCCCAGCGGGAAGAGTGCGAGTTCCAGGCCTTCCAGGAAGAAGGCGAGCCCGACCAGGACGTACAGGAAGCCCATCAGTACGTGCCGCAGATGCGGAATCGGGCGACGCAGAACCACCAGCTGGAAGCCGAATATGATGACTGCGATGGGGACCACGTCCGATATCGTGGCAACCAGGGTGTCAAACAGCTGTTCGATCATTTGCTCAGTACCATTCCGTAGCCCATGACGAACATCATGGGCGTCAGCGAGGCGAACGCGATCAGGCCGAAGCCGTCGATCATGGGATTGCGCCCCTTGATCGAACTGGCCAGACCGACACCCAGGGCGGTGACCAGTGGCACCGTGATCGTCGAGGTGGTCACCCCGCCCGAGTCATACGCGATCCCGATGATTTCCTCCGGTGCAAAGCCGGTCATGACGATCACGCCGATGTAGCCGCCGATGATGAGGTATTGAATCGGCCAACCGCGCACGATCCGCAGCACGCCAACCAGGATCGCGAACCCGACCGAGAAAGCCACGGTATAACGCAGGCCGAGGGCATAGGTCTGCATGTGTTCTTCGGTGCCCTCGATGAGATCGGCGTCGGCGGCCACCCTGGCGGCTTCGTCGGCTACCGCAATCAGCGCGGGTTCGGCCACGGTGGTGCCGAAGCCGAGCGCGAAGGCGAAGGCGAGCAGCCAGGTGAGGCTGCCTTTGCGAGCAAAGGCATACGCCATGCTTTCGCCGATCGGGAACAGGCCCATCTCGAGGCCCCGCACGAACAGCGTCAGGCCGATCACCACGAACATTCCGCCGACCAGAATATCGAACAGATTGGGTATCGGTTGTTGCAACACGGCCAGTTGGAAGAAACCGATCACCAGCACGATGGGAGAGAGATCGCGCAGGCTGCCAACCATTGACTTGAAGAACAACTGGAGGGATTCCAATGTTTACTCCGGTCGGGCCGCCCGGAAATGCAGAGAGACGGCAGGACAAACAAAATCGCGGCTAGGGTACCTTAAATTCCTGACCGGAAGTACGGCGTTTGCATCAAACAGAGCTAGAATAGGCTCGCTTTGTGACAACTCAAATCACGGTAAAGGTATGACCCGAGACACCCAGGCCTTCAGCGGTTTTCCATTCACCCGGATGCGGCGTATGCGTCGCGATGACTTTTCCCGTCGTCTCATGCGCGAGACCACTCTGACCCCGGATGATTTCATCTATCCGGTATTCGTCCTGGAAGGCGAAAACTTGAGGGAGCCGGTGGATTCCATGCCGGGAGTGGAGCGTATGAGCATCGACCTGCTGGTCAGGGAGGCGAAAGAGGTCGCTGCGCTCGGTGTGCCGGCCATGGCGCTGTTCCCGGTCACCCCGCCCGAGGTCAAGAGCGAGGATGCGGCCGAGGCCTTCAATCCGGATGGCCTGGCGCAGCGCGCGGTAAAGGCGCTCAAGGAGGCACTGCCGGAGCTGGGTGTGATCACCGACGTGGCGCTCGACCCCTTCACCACACACGGCCAGGACGGCCTGATCGATGCCAGTGGCTACGTCATGAACGATCAGACCGTCGAGGTGCTGGTCAAGCAGGCGCTCTCGCATGCGCAGGCCGGCGCCGACGTGGTCGCGCCCTCGGACATGATGGACGGACGCATCGGCGAGATCCGCGATGCGCTCGAGGAGGACGGGCACATCCATACCCGCATTCTGGCCTACTCGGCCAAGTACGCCTCGGCTTACTACGGCCCGTTTCGCGATGCCGTGGGCTCGGCCGCCAACCTGGGCAAGGGCAACAAATTCACCTACCAGCAGGACCCGGCCAATTCGGACGAGGCCCTGCGCGAGGTCGCGCTCGACC
>AZID01000641.1_pt1 | contig 12331 bp, 11 predicted proteins | sample 359051 | NCBI WGS metagenome assembly AZID01 (sample SAMN02429712, study PRJNA222660) | marine sediment metagenome | biome: Sediment sample; isolation source: sample MGS-BIZ from oil contaminated site at the Bizerte lagoon located in... | place: Tunisia: Bizerte Lagoon | collected 2012-09-08...
ACCGCAAAGGACGCGAAGGAACGCGAAGGATCTGTTGGTCGCTCACTGGAAGACGCTCTGGATCGAGCAGGTATATGACGGGGTGTATTCATTTTCTTGTTTCTTCTTGGCGGACCTTTGCGTCCTTTGCGGTGTAACTAAGAATGGAAGCCATTCTTCAGAATATGAAACAGGTCGGGGCCAAGGGCCTGGGCGCGCCGCTGATCATCCTGATGCTGCTGGCGATGATCGTCCTGCCGCTGCCGCCTTTCCTGCTGGATCTGTTTTTCACCTTCAACATCGCGCTCTCGCTGGTGGTGTTGCTGGTGGTCGTGTATGCCATGCGGCCGCTCGACTTTGGCCTGTTTCCGTCGATGTTGCTGGTCGCCACGCTGCTGCGACTGGCATTGAACGTGGCCTCCACACGGGTCGTTCTGCTCGAAGGGCACAACGGCGGGGATGCCGCGGGTAAGGTCATCGAGGCCTTCGGCGAATTCGTCATCGGCGGAAACTATGCGGTCGGCCTGGTGGTCTTCCTCATTCTGGTGATCATCAACTTCGCGGTGGTGACCAAGGGCGCCGGACGGGTGTCGGAGGTGTCGGCACGCTTTACCCTGGATGCCATGCCCGGCAAGCAGATGGCGATCGACGCGGATCTCAACGCCGGCCTGATCGACCAGGACGATGCACGCAAGCGGCGCGACGAAGTCACCCGCGAGGCGGATTTCTACGGTGCGATGGACGGTGCCTCCAAGTTCGTGCGTGGGGATGCGGTCGCGGGCATCCTGATTCTCCTGATCAACATCATCGGGGGACTCGCGATCGGCATGGGTCAGCACGGCCTCGATTTTTCCGTGGCCCTGCAGAACTATGTGCTGCTGACCATCGGTGACGGTCTGGTGGCCCAGATTCCCTCGCTGCTGCTGTCCACCGCGGCTGCGATCATCGTTACCCGGGTGTCCGGTTCCGAGGATCTCGGCAATCAGGTCGCCAACCAGTTGCTGGACAGCCCCAAGGCGCTGGGCATCGCGGCGGCCATCATCGGGGCGCTCGGTCTGATTCCGGGCATGCCCAACCTGGTCTTCCTGCTACTCGGCGCGACCCTGGGCGGGGTCGCCTACATGATCAGTAGGCGCAAGGCCGAACCCGACGCCGGGGCGGTCGCGGAAGTGCCCGCACTCGCCGCCGAGCCGGAGACCAGCGAGTCACGGGAGCTCAGTTGGGAGGACGTCAAGCCGGTCGACATCATCGGCCTGGAGGTCGGCTACCGCCTGATCCCGATGGTCGATCGCAGCCAGGGTGGCCAGCTGATGAACCGGATCAAGGGTGTGCGCAAAAAGCTGTCGCAGGAGCTCGGCTTCCTGGTACAGGCGGTACATATCCGCGACAACCTCGACCTCGCGCCCAGCGCGTACCGAATCAGCCTCAATGGGGTGCCGGTCGGCGAAGCGGAGATTCACCCGGACCGCGATCTGGCGATCAATCCGGGCAAGGTGTTCGGCGAGGTGCAGGGGACCCTCACCACGGATCCGGCATTTGGCCTGGAGGCTGTCTGGATTGACCCGGCCCAGCGCGATCATGCCCAGACGCTGGGCTACACCGTGGTCGATGCGAGCACCGTGGTCGCGACCCATATGAGCGAGTTGCTGCAACGTCACGCGGCCGAGTTGATCGGCCACGAGGAGGTCCAGCAGCTGCTCGACAATCTCTCTCAGAGCGCGCCCAAGCTGGTCGAGGACCTGGTTCCCAAGTTGCTCCCGCGCACGACCGTGCTGCGCGTCCTGCAGAACCTGCTGGGCGAGGGCGTGAACATCCGCGATATCCGCACGATCGCCGAAACGCTGGCGGAGCAGGCCCCCATTAGTCAGGATGCCGTCACCCTGACGGCTTCCGTCAGGGTTGCCCTCAGTCGAGGCATTGTTCAACAACTCGTTGGAAACATTGGAGAAATTCCCGTAATCGTTCTTGAGCCCGGATTGGAACGCCTTTTGCAACAGGGTTTAGCGAACGCCGGAGAGGAAGGCGCAGGTATCGAACCGGGGCTACTCGAGCAGATACAGATGGCGATGCGGGAGGCGGTTCAGCAGCAGGAGATCAGCGGTCAGGAGGCCATTCTGCTGGTAGCTGCCGGACTGCGGCCGTGGATGGCGCGGTTTACCCGCCAAAGCGTCCCGGGAGCCCATGTCCTCTCCTACAACGAGATACCGGATAACCGGCAGATCAGGGTGGTCAACACCATCGGCCGGAACAACGAACAAGCCTAGCAGGGGTCCTTTGGCCCCGAAGTAAAGGGGGCCACAAGGCATGAAGATCAAGCGCTTCACAGCGCCGGATATGAGACAGGCACTGCGCGCCGTGCGTGAAAGCCTCGGCGAAGACGCCGTCATTCTTTCCAACAGATCCATTGACGGCGGCGTTGAGCTGACCGCGGCCGTGGACCTGGTGGCGGAAGAACTGGCCGAAAGTGTCTCCCAGAGTGCATCCGAGCGGCCCGCGACCCGATCCGGTGGGCGGCCAATCAAGGCCACGCGCAGCCGCTCCGGTATGCATAAAGCCCCGCGCGCCCAGCAGCGCCCGGTGACGCCGGAAGCCGACAATGTCACGCCGGAAGCCCTCTCCTCCATGCGCGAGGAGATGCACAATCTTCGTCGCTGGCTGCAGGCAGAGCTGAGCAGCATGAGCTGGTACGACCTGGGCCAACGCACACCTCACATCAAAGAGCTGTTTCAACACCTGATGCAACTGGGCCTCTCGGCGGACCTTGCCGAGCGCCTCATCGACCGTGTCGGCAACGAGGAGGAACTGCACCAGGCGTGGCGCAAGGCGCTGTTCTTTCTCGCCGGGGAAATCGCGGTTTGCGAACAGGACCTGCTCGAACAGGGCGGCGTGGTGGCGCTGGTGGGTCCGACCGGTGTCGGCAAGACGACCACCATCGCCAAGATCGCAGCCCGTTTCGCGCTGCGTCATGGTCATCGCAACATTGCGCTGATCAGCACCGACAATTTCCGCATCGGTGCGCGTGATCAGCTGCATACCTACGGCCGGATCCTGAACGTTCCGGTGCGAACCGCGGACGATCCCGAGGTGATGCAGGAAGCGATTGCCTCGCTTTCCGACCGTCGTCTGATCCTGATCGATACCGCTGGCATGGGCGGTGACACCGAACGCTTCCAGCAGCAGGTCGAGACCCTGCGCGCCGCGGGCGACGATATCACCACGCTGCTCACGCTATCCGCCACCACCGAGGGTACCGCACTGGAAAAGGCGATCGATCTGTTCTCGATCACCCGGCCCAGCGCCTGCCTGCTGACCAAGCTGGATGAAGCGGCCAGCCTGGGTGCGGCCATCTCGGCCGTCATTCACAGCGGTCTGCCACTGGCCTACCTCGCGGATGGCCAGCGGGTGCCCGAGGATCTTTCCCCGGCGCGGGCGCATCCGCTGGTCGAAAGGGCGGCAGACCTGCTCGATTCCTACCCCGCCGAGTGCGACTCGGCCTACGTGGCACTGTCTTACAAGGGGAATTCTCGCAATGCTCGTATCTGAAAGCAGCATGGACCAGGCAAGTGGACTGCGGCGCATCGTGTCTCCCAGCCCGATCCGTGCGATCGCGGTGACCGGTGGCAAAGGCGGTGTCGGCAAGACCAATGTCTCGGTCAACCTCGGCGTCGCCATGTGCCAGCTCGGCCACCGCGTCATGCTCCTGGATGCCGACCTGGGACTGGCGAATATCGATGTCATCCTGGGATTGCATCCCAAGTACGACATCTCGCACGTGCTCAGCGGCGAGCGCAGCCTCGAGGAAGTCCTGGTGGAGGGACCTTCCGGCTTGCGCATCATCCCCGGCGCCTCCGGCATTCAGGCGCTGGCAGAGATGGGAACGGCCGAACACGCCGGCCTGATCAATGCCTTCAGCGAGGTCGCCGGGCAGATGGATACGTTGATCGTGGATACCGCGGCGGGCATCTCCGACACCGTGCTCAGCTTTTCACGCGCCTCGCACGAGATTGTGGTGGTCGTATGCGACGAACCCGCATCCATCACCGATGCCTACGCAATCATCAAACTGCTCAATCGGGATTATGGCCACCACCGTTTCCGCATACTGGCCAATATGGTCCGCAGTGCCCAGGAGGGCCGCGACCTGTTCAACAAGATGTGCAGGGTAACCGACCGTTACCTTGACGTGACGCTCAGCTTCATGGGCGCCATTCCATACGACGACAACCTGCGCAAGGCGGTGCGTTCGCAAAGGCCGGTCCTTCAGGCCTTTCCCCGCAGCCGCGTCGCGCAGGGCTTCCGCAACCTCGCAAAGAAGGTGGAAACCTGGCCGCAGCCGAGCGGTGCCAACGGTCAGGTGCAGTTTTTCGTCGAGCGACTCATTCAATTTTCCAACGAATACGGGGAGGTGCCGTTATGAGCGGCCTGGCAACCTACAGTGCGAGCAAGAATGGAACCAAATACGAGGATCTTGTCACCACGCATGCGCCGCTGGTCAAGCGGATCGCCTACCATCTAATGAACCGCTTGCCGCCTTCGGTGCAGGTCGAGGACCTGATCCAGGCGGGCATGATCGGTTTGCTCGAGGCCGCCAGCAACTACGATGCCGGCCAGGGTGCGACCTTCGAGACCTATGCCGGTATCCGGATTCGTGGCGCCATGCTGGACGAGATGCGCCGCTCCGACTGGACCCCACGGTCAGTGCATCGCAAGGCTCGCAAGGTGGCCGAGGTGATGCGTGAGATCGAGCATGCCGAAGGCCGGGATGCGCGGGATGTCGAGGTGGCGGAAGCCTTGGACATGTCCCTGGAGGACTATCACCAGATCCTGGCGGATGCTTCCGGGGCACGCATCTTCAGCTATGAGGAACTGTCGGAGTTCGGCGAGGTGGTACCCGGAGACAATAATTCCCGGATCCACAACCAAATGCTGGAAGGCCCGCTCAAGGGGCTGGAAAACACCCATTTCAAGGAAGCCCTCACGGAAGCCATCGCAGGCCTCCCGGAGCGTGAGCGCCTGGTGATCGCGCTGTACTACGACGAGGAGCTCAACCTGCGTGAGATCGGTCAGGTCCTGGGTGTGAGCGAATCCCGGGTGTGCCAGATCCACAGCCAGGCCGCCCTGCGCCTGCGTTCCCGGTTGGATGAATGGCTACCGGCCAGGGACCGCGACCGTCTGTAATTAAAAGGGAACGGGACCCCTAAAAAAAGCGTCGTGCCGGCCGCTAAGCAAGACGGACCAGCAACGACCCGGACTTAACCCGAGCACAGGCTCTGGAGGAGGTTAACTTGGACAAGAACATGAAGATCCTTGTGGTGGACGATTTCTCCACGATGCGTCGCATCATCAAGAATCTTTTGCGCGAACTCGGCTTCACCAATGCGCATGAGGCGGATGACGGCACCTCGGCCTTGCCCTTGTTGCAGAGCGGAAATTTCGACTTTGTCATCACTGACTGGAATATGCCGGGGATGCAGGGGATCGACCTGCTCAAGGCAATCCGCGCGGACGATAAACTCAAGCATCTGCCGGTGTTGATGGTGACAGCGGAATCCAAACGCGATCAGATCGTGGAAGCAGCTCAGGCAGGCGTGAATGGCTACGTGGTCAAGCCCTTCACAGCGATCACTCTGGAAGAAAAGATCAGCAAGATTTTTGAACGGCTTGCCGCCTGAAGCCCGCCCGGGAAAAAAATATCATGGGCGAGCCCGCGATTTTGAACAACGAGCAAAGACTCGCTTTGGCCAGGGAACTGGTGACCTGTCTCGAGGATGGACGTGAAAGCGATGTTTCCCGCGTGTTGCAACAGCTGCGAGGCGAGCGCCAGGATCAGCTCTGCCGTGAAGTCAGCGATCTGACGCGCGAACTGCATGACACGATCAACTGCTTTGTAAACGAATCCAATTTGGCGGATGTCGCCCACAGCGAAATGCCGGATGCAGCGGAGCGCCTGGCGCACGTCATCCGGATGACCGAAGACGCGTCCAATACCACCCTGGCAGCGGTCGAGGATGCCATGCCTTTGGCACGCACCCTGAGAAACGATGCCTGTCGCCTGGTTGAAGCCCTGGAACGACTGCAGCAACCGGGCATCGACGATTTCGATCGCCTTGCGGTCGGTAAGGATCTCGAAAGCTTTCTACGCGATACCCAGGCGAACGCGGATGCGCTCAATTCCGGGCTCAAACAGGTATTGATGGCGCAGGAACACCAGGATCTCACGGGTCAGATCATTCAGAACGTGATCCAGCTGGTTCGGGATGTCGAGGCAACCCTGGTACGACTGGTAAGCCTCTCGGATGCGGGAAAAAATCATTTGGAGACCACCAGGGAAGGCGGTCGCAAGCAAGGATCGGATGTGCACGGGCCCATCGTGCCCGGCGTGGACAAGGTGGATGGTGTAGCAGATCAGGACGAGGTCGATGACCTGTTGTCCAGTTTGGGATTGTGATCATGAGTATCGATGCCGACGAAGAGATTCTCCAGGACTTCCTGGTCGAAGCGTCCGAGATTGTTGAACAACTCGACAAGCAACTGATCGACCTGGAACAACAGCCGGATGACATCGATCTGTTGAACGCGATCTTCCGGGGTTTCCATACGGTCAAGGGGGGCGCCGGGTTCCTCTCGATCGATCCCCTGGTCGAGGTATGCCATCGCGCCGAGGATGTTTTCAACGTACTGCGTCAGCACCAGAGGCAACTGACCCCGGAGCTGATGGATCCGATTCTCGAATCCCTGGATGTGGTCAACGAAATGATGGCCGCCCTGCGCGAAGGTGACATGCCATCGCACCCCGATCCGGCGCTGCTGCAGCGCCTGGAGCGCTACGCGGTACCCGAAGAGGAAGCGGCCGGGAACGCGGACCCGGCAAGTGCAAAGGCAGACCTTGCCGAACAGGGGAGTGAAGCCCAGGCAGCCGAGGACAAGCCGGCGGCTTCCGGTGAAGCGATTACCGAAGCCGAATTCGAGGCCCTGCTGGATGAGTTGCACTCCGGTGGCACGCCGCCGCAGGACGCCGCTGGCGAGACCGCAGCGGCCACCGGCGACGAAATCACAGACGATGAGTTCGAGGCCCTGCTGGATCAGTTGCACGGTGCCGGCAAGCATGGCGCTGCTCCGGCAGGTCCGGATACGGCGGCAGCGGTGAGCGAATCGGCGGCGCGCCCGGAAGAGGCGGACCCAGCGGGCGCCACCGGCGCGGAGGCGTCCGCGCCGCGGGAGCAACAGCCGGCAGCGAGCGTGCGCAAGAACGAGGCGGCAAACCGAACGGCAGAGGCCCCCTCCAAGGGCAGGCAAGCGAGCCCTGGCGCTGCGGCGACCGCTTCACGGCCGAGGTCCAGTGACAGCGCCAAGGCGGTCAGCCTGGGTTCGGGCGACACCTCGGTGCGTGTGGACACGCAGCGCCTGGATGACATCATGAACATGGTCGGTGAACTGGTACTGGTGAGAAACCGCCTGTCGGTACTCAAGGCCAATATGGCGGACGAGGCGCTTGCCGACGTCGTGGGCAATCTCGACGTGGTGACTTCGGACCTGCAACTGGCGGTGATGAAGACGCGCATGCAACCGGTCAAAAAGGTGTTTGGCCGTTTCCCGCGGGTGGTGCGTGATCTTGCGCGCAACCTCGACAAGGAAGTCGATCTCGAGATGCATGGCGAGGATACCGACCTCGACAAGAACCTGGTCGAGGCGCTCTCCGACCCGCTGGTCCATCTGGTCAGAAATGCGGTCGATCATGGCATCGAACACCCCCACGAGCGCGAGGCCGATGGCAAGCCGCGCCGGGGCAAAGTGGTGCTCTCCGCGATGCAGGAGGGTGATCACATCCTGTTGAGTATCGAGGACGACGGCCGGGGAATGGATGCCGAGGTGCTGCGTCGCAAAGCGGTCGAGAAGGGCATGATGGATACAGAAACCGCGGCGCGCCTGGATGACAAGGAGTGCTACAACCTCATTTTCCATGCCGGGTTTTCCACCCGGGAAAAGATCTCGGACGTATCCGGGCGCGGCGTGGGCATGGACGTGGTCAAGACCGGCATTGCAAAGATCAACGGTTCGGTGGAAATCGATTCGGAGCCCGGACAGGGCAGCCGCATCATCATCAAGCTGCCCTTGACCCTGGCGATCCTCCCCACGCTGATGGTGATGCTCGGCGACCAGCCGTTCGCGCTACCACTGGCAAGCGTGGTGGAGATATTCAACCTGGACCTGTCCCGGACCAATACCGTTGACGGCCAGTTGACCATCCGCGTACGGGAACGTGCGTTGCCCTTGTTCTATCTCAATCAGTGGCTGGTGAACAGTGCAAGCGAAACACAGCAGGTGTCCGAAGGGCACGTGGTCGTGGTCAACATCGGCGGCATACAGATCGGTCTGGTGGTGGACATGCTGGTGGGACAGGAAGAGGTCGTGATCAAACCGCTGGGGGCGTTCCTGCAGGGCCAGGAGGGTATGGCCGGGGCGACCATCACCAGCGATGGAAAGATCGCGCTCATCCTGGATATGCCGGGTCTGATCAGAAAGTACGCGCGGCGGTACTGAAGCATCAACGAAGGAGGCGGGGCTTGTTCTTGCAGGTGTCCTGAAACAGTATGTCTGAAAGAGTACGGGTTCTGATCGTCGATGATTCCCCCTTCTACCGCAAGCGGATACGCTGCGCCCTGAGGGAATCCGCGCGTATCGAGGTGGTGGGAGAGGCGGGCAATGGCGAAGAGGCGCTGCAGCTGACCCGGACGCTTGCGCCTGATTTGGTGACCATGGATGTCGCGATGCCGGTAATGGACGGTATCGAGGCCGTGGCTCGCATCATGAAGGAGCATCCCACCCCGGTCATCATGTTTTCCGCACTGACCCGCGAGGGTGCCCGCGCGACCCTGGACGCACTGGATGCGGGAGCCGTCGATTTTCTGCCCAAGGTCAATGCGCGCGAGCAGCAGGGTTCGGCGGCCGCGATCCTGCGTGAACGCGTCCTCGAGGTGGTGGCGAACGCGTATCCGAACGGCCGTGCTGGCGCCAACCACCCGCTCCCGGAGGCTTCTTCGCGACATCACCGGCATGCGCCTGCGAGTGCGCGTCTGCTGGTCATAGGCGCCTCGACCGGGGGACCGGTGGCGGTGCAGAAACTCCTGGCGGAGCTGCCGGCCGATTTGCCCGTGCCGGTGCTGGTGGGTATCCACATGCCCGGTTCCTTCACGCCCACCTATGCCGAACGTCTGAACTCGCTTTCCGCGCTGAAGGTGCGCGAGGCGCAGGATGGATCCCTGTTGCTGCCGGGTGAAGTGCTGGTCGCGCCCGGCGGTCTGGCCACGCACGTGGTAAGCAAAGGTCACCAGTTGGCGGTCGCGGTCGATCATGGCAGCGAAGCGGATCTGTATCACCCCAGTGTGGATGAATTGTTCGAATCGACCGCCAGGACCGTGGGTGCCGATGGTCTTGGCATCGTGTTGACCGGCATGGGCGCGGACGGCGCCGACGGAGCGGCTGCATTGAAACGCGCCGGTGGCCGCATCTGGGCCCAGGACAAGCGCAGCAGTGTCGTGTACGGGATGCCTCGAGCGGTGACCGAGGCCGGCCTGGCCGAACGGGTGCTTTCTCTACAACAGATCGTGCCCAGCCTGCTGGAGGAGTTGTAGATGGACAGCCTCAGCCTGCTGGGGATCACCATCGGTATTCTGGCGCTGGTAGGCGGCAACTGGCTGGAAGGCGGGCAACTGGAAACACTGCTGGACGGTCCGGCCCTGATCATCGTGTTCGGGGGGACCGTGGGAGCGGTCCTCCTGCAGACCCCCGGGCAGGTGTTCCTGCGCGCGCTCAAGTTGCTGCGGCACGTATTCCTGCCGCCCGAGTATCCGCGTGCAGACCGCATCAAGCGAACCGTATCCTGGGCCGAAGCCGCACGTCAGGGCGGCCTCCTGGGGCTGGAAAACCTGGTCGGGCGTGAACGTGACCCTTTCGTGAAGAAGGGACTCCAGCTGTTGGTCGATGGCAACGAACCGGAGGATATCCGGCGCATGCTGGAGCTGGAACTCGACAGCCACGAACAACGCAGCATGCAGGCAGCAAAAGTGTTCGAGTCCATGGGCGGATACTCACCCACGATCGGGATCATCGGTGCGGTCATGGGACTGATACAGGTGATGCAGAACCTGGCTGAACCCTCGATGCTCGGCAGTGGCATCGCGACCGCCTTTGTCTCCACCATCTACGGGGTGGGAATGGCCAACCTGATGTTGCTGCCCATGGCGAACAAGATCAAGGCGCATGTCATGGATGAATCGGAATACCGCGAGATGATGATCGAAGGTCTGGTGGCCATTTCCGAGGGCGAGAATCCACGTCTGATCGAGATCCGCCTGAGGGGCTTCCTGTGAGAGAGGGGATGGCCAGGCGGCGCAAGCGACGTCTCGAAGAAGAGAACCCGGACCGCTGGCTGATTTCCTATGCTGATTTCATCACCCTGCTGTTTGCCTTTTTCGTGGTGATGTACTCGATCTCTTCGGTCAACGAAGGCAAATACCGTATTCTCTCGCAAACCCTGAACAAGGTTTTCGGTGAGAGTGTCGCGGGTATGGAGAGATCCCCCGAGGCGACCGATGCGGATGTCAGCACGGAGATCCCGTTCCCGAACAGCGAACTGGTGCCCTCCGAGGAAGAGATCCGCCGTCTCGGCGAGCAGGCCCTGCAAATCGCTGCCTCCCAGCAGCGGGTGTACGATGAACTGGCGATTTCCCTGGAGGAGTGGGTCGACCGGGAGCTGATCGACGTGCGCCTGAACGGCGACCGCATCGAAATCGATATGAAAGCGCGATTGCTGTTTTCCTCGGCCGAGGCGCGTCTCTCGGATGCCGCCATGGACGCCTTGCGCCTGGTGTCGCGCAGCCTCGAGGGGATTCCCAACCCGATCCAGATCGAAGGGTTCACGGACAACGTACCGATCTCCAATCCGGTGTATCAATCGAACTGGGAACTGTCCGCCGCAAGAGCCGCCAGCGTGGTCCAGTTTCTGAGTGCGCAGGGGGTGTCGCCGGAACGCCTCGCGGCAGTCGGGCGTGGCGAATATCAACCCATCGCGGACAATGCCACTGTCGCGGGCCGAGCGGCCAACCGGCGCGTCACCCTGATGATTCTCGGCTCGCAGCAGCAGGTTTTCGATCCGGATGGATTGGTACCCTGGGCGGAGGGCCCGGCGGCGAAAGAGCAATGAAGGTCTGGACCGTAGCCAACCAGAAGGGTGGGGTGGGAAAGACCACCACCACGGCGGCCCTCGGCGGCCTGCTCGCGCTGTGGGGGCTGCGCACCTGCCTGATCGATGTGGATCCGCACGGGTCCCTGAGCAGCTATTTCCGGCATGACCCGGATGCGGTGCAGGCGAGCAGCTACGACCTGTTCAGGGCGGTGGCGGATAAATCCAGCCCCGACCCGGTGGAACTGGCTCAGCCGACCGGAACCGAGGGCCTGGACCTGATTCCCGCCTCGGTGGCCCTGGCCACCCTGGACCGGCAGTCCGGCAAACTCGCCGGCATGGGACTGGTGCTGCAACGCACCGCGGATGCCCTGCGTGAACACTACGACTACGTGCTGATCGACTGTCCGCCGGTGCTGGGGGTGTTGCTGATCAATGCACTTGCGGCCTGTGATCGACTGATTGTCCCGGTCCAGACCGATTTTCTTGCGATCAAGGGGCTGGAGCGCATGCAGCACACCCTTGCCATGGTGGGTCGCTCCCGCCCACGTCCCCTGCCGCATACGATCGTTCCCACCTTTTTCGACAAACGCACGCGCGCCTCCAAAGACAGCCTCAGCATCCTGCGACGCGAGCATGCCGAACACCTCTGGCCGGGGACCATTCCGATCGATACCCGACTGCGCGAAGCCAGCCGGGCGGGGCAGCCGCCGGCGGTTTTCGATCCGCGCGCACGCGCGGTGCTGGCCTACACCGAACTGCTCGACTATCTGCGTACCCAACCCGGTCCGTAGACAAGGTCTGCCGAAAGCCTGTCTCTCCCTGTTTCCCGAAGGGTGGAACGGGCATCGCAGGCACGGCCGAATCCGCAGGCGAATCGCCACCGATGTAAACCCGGCACGAAAGGTGCATATAACGGGTGCACAGTATTCAACGTCAGTAATTCGACACTTCGAACAGGAAAGAGGAGACAGGCCATGGCGAATTCGGCTGCGGAAGCGGCATCGGACCCGGTGATCCAGCTGGTGACATTCCGGCTCGCAGGTGAAACCTACGGTATCGATGTCATGCATGTACAGGAGGTGCTGAGAATCACCGAGATCGCGCCGGTGCCGGGCGCCCCCTCCTATGTCCTGGGGATCATCAATCTGCGCGGCAATGTCGTCACCG
>AZID01000311.1_pt1 | contig 11689 bp, 15 predicted proteins | sample 359051 | NCBI WGS metagenome assembly AZID01 (sample SAMN02429712, study PRJNA222660) | marine sediment metagenome | biome: Sediment sample; isolation source: sample MGS-BIZ from oil contaminated site at the Bizerte lagoon located in... | place: Tunisia: Bizerte Lagoon | collected 2012-09-08...
TGCAGGCCCGGGTCGAATCGCTCGTTCAGGAAGCCGCACACAAGGCGAGCCTGCTGGCCGAGCGGGAAGCGGATTTGATCTCGCTCCAGGAACAGCTGAACGATGTGCAGTCACACAACGGTGAGTTGCTCGAGCAGTTGCTTGCGCTCGAAACCGCAGCGGAGCAGGCGCCGCAAGACGGCGATCGCGATGACGGCCAGGTGCAACAATTGCAGCAGGCGCTCGCGGATGCACGCTCCGATCTGGCCCGGAGCGAGGCGCAGCTGAAGGCCGCCGAGGAGGAAAGGGACGACCTGCTGGCACAATTGGCCCAGAGGCAGAATGAGGTGGCGGAGCTGCGCTCGGTCATGCAAGCGCATGTCGAACAGATCCGTTCGGCCAAGGAGGCCCATCTGCTGCAGGCGGAGGATGACCGTGAGTGGCAGGCCATGCAGGCGCAGCTCGAGGCCGTTCGCAAAGAGCTCAAGGAGGCGAGAGACCGGCTTGCCAGCAGTCCGGACGCCGCCGATGTGGAGGCGATGCGGCAGGAACTGCACGATGTTCAGTGTTCCCTGCAGGAACGGCAGAACGATCTGGCCCAGGCGGAAAAGACCCGGCATCAACTGGAGGATTCGCTCGAGGATACGCATGCTGAAATGGATCGGCTGCGTCTCGAACGCGAACAGGTGTCGCGGGAATTGAGCGAGATGGACGCACGTGAGAAGAAGGCGAGGGAAGACGGTGTGCAACTGCAGCAGGAAATCGACCAACTGCAGCAGCACGCGTTGGAGCTTGACCTGAGTGACGTCAGGGAACAAGGTGATCGCATTGGCTCACGTCCGCTGGACATCGACGCACTGGACGCAGGGAACTGGCTTTCCCGGCTGATTCCGGTCACCGTTGGCGGTGCCGCCGTACTGTTACTGTTGGAGGCACTTTCTTTCTTTGCAGGACGGGGCGAGCTGTTCAGTTTTCTCTTCTAGATAAGGTTTGGAATGCCCCGGATTCTGTGTGTTGGTATCGCCACCGTCGATATCGTCAACCACGTCGAGACCTACCCCAGCGAAGACAGTGAAGTGCGCGCGCTGCGGCAGCAGACCCGGCTCGGCGGCAATGCGGCCAACACCGCAATGGTGCTTGCCCAGCTCGGAGCCGAGGCGGCCTGGGCGGGAAACCTGAGCGACGGTCCGGATGCGGAGCCGGCGCGCACAACGTTCACGCAACACGGGGTGAGTATCGAACATGCCGTTGTTGTCCCGGGTGGGCACATGCCGACGTCCTATGTCACCCTCAGTCGTGCCAGCGGCAGCCGCACTATCGTGCATTTCCGCGATCTGCCCGAATACCGCGCGGCGGATTTTCAGGCGATCGATCTGCGCGCCTTCGACTGGGTTCATTTCGAGGGGCGCGCCCTGGATGAACTGGCGCCCATGATCGAACGCGCGAGGGGAACATGCGGCCTGCCGGTATCGCTCGAGGTGGAGAAACCGCGCGCAGGTATCGAAGCGCTCTTTGGCGAAGTCGACCTGCTGATGTTCTCGCACGATTATCTGCGGACCCGGGGTGAACGGCCCGAGGATCTGCTGCGGGCACTGCCCCGCACTGGCATGGCCACCTGCACGCTGGGAGAGCAGGGTGCACTGGCGCGTGATTTCGAAGGGAATATTGCGCGCGTGCAGGCACATCGTCCGGACAGGGTCGTGGATACGCTCGGGGCAGGAGACGTTTTCAATGCGGGATTGCTGCACGCGCTCACCTTAGGGGTATCCATGCCCGAGGCGCTGTCACAGGCGAATCGACTTGCCGGGGAGCAGTGTGGCAAAGAGGGGTTGCAGCTATGAGTGAGTGGTTCGACGCGGGGCCGGTCGAAGCCATCGGGGAGCCCGGCAGCCGAGGCTTCTCATTGCCCGGGAACTCGGGCGCGGATTTTTTCGTGGTGCGCAAGGACGGGCAAGTGCGGGCCTACCGCAACCGTTGCCCGCACACCGGTGCGCCGTTGGAATGGCAGCCGCACCAGTTTCTCGATATCGACAAGGGTTTCATCGAGTGCGCCCTGCACGGGGCCCTGTTCCGGGTGCGTGACGGTTACTGCCTGCGCGGCCCCTGCGTGAGCCAGTCGCTCCAATCGCTGCCAGTTGAAGTCGTGCACGACAGGCTCAGAGTGGATACCTCTTCTTTGCTCGGCGGAGTCAACGCTGACGCCTGAGAAACGCCGCGATGTCCAACAGGGCCAGGTCCGCCGGCATCGCGCCGGGCCGTGCCATTGGGTTCGTCAGGTTGGCTTCGATTTTTTCGAGGCGGGTCTCGATAGTCACGCGCGGTGCTTGCATCGGGGACGCGTTGTCCGTTTCGCGATCGTTCAAGGGCTCACCGCTGGCCATATCGTAGTGTCTGATCATGTCGGGTCTCCTGTAGCTGTGCCTTGTTGACTCATCTAGCGGCCCGCAAGGCCGTCGCTTGAACGTATTGACCCGGCAGGCCGATGTTTGCGCATTTAGGTCCTCGAGACGAGGCGCTGTTTGCCGGCAAGAGGCCTTCCCGTGGCAGGACCCGCAAAGCTGAACAGGCAGGGATCGGGCTGCTGATGCAACCAAGACCCTCGACAGGCGCCGGCTATTTCGGTTCGCCTGCGGGATCGAACTGTTAAAATCGGGCTTTCCTGGCAGGCAATGTGTTTGGAGCCGCTGTGGAGCTTTCAGCAGAACTTTTCTCCGAATCCTGGTTGTGGGCGATGGTGGCGGGCCTTGCACCGCTGTACTGGTATGCGCTGCGCTGGGCTGATTTCAGGCGCCTCCTGGATGATCGGGTTTCCGGGGCCTATTTCGGCAGCATCGTGGTATTGATGCTGATGTGGACCCTGCGTACCGACATTCACGCGGGCATGGTTTGGCATCTCTCCGGCATGGTGTTCATCACGCTCGCATGGGGTTGGTCGCTCGCCCTCCTGGCGGGAGTGGTCGCTCAGGCGGGTCTGGCGCTCGCCGGCATGCAGGATTGGGCCTCGATATTGCCCACCCTGTGGGTCCTGGTGATCGTTCCGGCCGCCCTGACACAGCTGGTGCTCGGGCTGGTGAGGGCCTATCTGCCCAAACACTTCTTCGTATACATTTTTGTCGATGCCTTTTTCTGCGGCGCGCTGGTCGCGGCGGCGGCGTTGCTGATGTCTGTCGTCCTGCTCGTTCTGGCCGGGCAGGCGTGGGCGCCATTGCGCGACGAAGTCCTGATTCTGATTCCCTTGATGCTGTTCCCCGAGGCCTTCCTCAACGGAATCATCGTGACCACGCTGGTTGCGTTGCGTCCTCAATGGGTGTGGTCCTTCCGTGACGAGGAGTATCTGAAACGATGAGCGCGGGGAGCGGATCGTGAGCTGGTGGGGGAAACTGGTGGGCGGAGCGCTCGGCTTCATGCTGGGTGGTCCCCTGGGTGCCGTTCTCGGGGTGGCGCTGGGTCACAATTTCGACAAGGGCCTGAAAGGGCTGCCGCAGGAAGGATTTTCCGGTGAGGCCTTCTCTCCGGGGGACCGCGAGCGGATCCAGACGGCATTCTTCACCGCAACCTTCAGCGTCATGGGGGCGGTGGCCAAGGCGGATGGACGGGTTTCCCCCGAGGAGATCCGTCTGGCTGAGACGGTCATGGGGCAAATGGACCTCTCGGCGGATATGCGCAAGACCGCGATTCGTCTGTTCAAGGAGGGCAAGAAGGCGGATTTCCCGCTCGAGGACGTGGTCAGGCAGTTCCGTTCCGAATGCGCGCGCCGCACCACGCTGCTGGCGATGTTCCTCGAGATACTGCTGCAGGCGGCCTATGCGGACGGGCACCTGCACAAGGCCGAAGATGTGCTGCTGCTGCGCATCTGTCGTCTCCTGGGGATCCCGGAGCCGGAGTACCGGCGCCTGGAGCGCATGGTGGGGGCCGGTTTTGCTGCCGGCAGCGCGGGGCAGACGTCCACCGACCAGGGACCGGGGCTGGAGCAGGCCTACCGGGTCCTGGGCGTGAATCCGGATACCCCCGATGCCGAGGTCAAGAAAGCCTATCGTCGCCTGCTGAGTCAGCATCATCCGGACAAGCTGGTCTCCAAAGGCCTGCCGGAGGAGATGATGCGGGTCGCGACGCAGAAGACCCATGAGATCAAGCAGGCCTACGAGCGGGTCAAGCGGGAAAGAAAACTGTGATCCCGGGAGGCTGTACGGTTCCCGACCCGATATATTCCCTGGCCGGGTCGGGAATTTGACCACGGCTTACTTGAGTCGCCCCTTTTTCGCGCTTATCCTGGATGGCCGCGGATGGAAAGGATGCTGAACCAGGTTCGTGGGCCAACTACTTCGGAGGCGCAATGAGCGACGTTATCGATCCTCTCTTTCTGAATGTCCTGTATGCCTGCATGGGTGGTCTGCTCACCCTGTTGTTCATGTGGCTGGGATGCAAGGTGTTCAGTCACATCGTCAACTTCTCGATCCCGGAACAACTCTCCAATGGCAACCAGGCGGTCGGCCAGATGATCATGGGGATGTTCATCGGCATCGGCACCGCCATGGGACTCGTGATCGGGCTCGGCCTGAACTGACATCATGTGGCGACGAGGGTGGCTGATCGGTCTGGCGTTGATTCCCATGCTGGCTTGGGGCGGCAAGGGGGCGATCAAGCACGTCAAGCATGATCACTGGACGGATAAGTACGATCATCTGTTCCGCAAGTACACCAAGCACTACTTCGGGCCGCATGTCGACTGGCACTGGTTCAAGGCCCAGGGGATCGCGGAGTCCGGCCTGAAACCCAACGCGAAAAGCCCGGTGGGCGCCATCGGGCTGATGCAGATCATGCCCTCCACCTACAAGGATCTGCGCAAGAAGAACCCCATGCTCAAGAGCATCAAGGAGCCGCGCTGGAACATAGCGGCGGGGATCTTCTACGACCGCCAGCTGTATCGCAAATGGCGCAGCAAGAGCGACCTGAATACCGGGGACCGCCTCAAATTCATGTTCGGCAGTTACAACGCCGGGCATGGCCGGATGCTGAGGGCCTATAAACGCGCCGCCAATAAGGACGGCAAGGTGAAGAAATGGCGTCAGGTCGCGCCTTTCGCACCCAAAGAGACCAAGGGCTACGTGGCCCGCATCAAGCGCCTCGTCGAGGAGGCGCCCTGAGCGCTGAGCAGCACGGGCTCAGTACCAGCCCGGTGCCTGCGGCGGCGGATATCCAAACGGCGGCATTCCCGGTGGCCCGGGCTGCGGATAGGCGGGTGGCTGGGTCGCCTGCGGTGCAGGCGGTTGCGGGTAATACGGTTGCGGTGCGGGATAGGCCGGTTGCGGATACACCGGCACCGGAGGTCTCGCCCAGGGAGCCGGGGGCATGGCGAAAGGCGGTGCCTGCATCGTCACCGGGGGCTGGGTGGGTCTGCCCGGGTCGGTGACCGACGGGCGTGTCCCGGGCTTCGGTTGCGGTGCCTGTCTCTCTCCCTCTGCCTGGCGCTGACGTGCCTCCCGGCGGGCCATGAAATCATCGAAGCGCTTGCGCATCTTCTCGCGGTACAGATTCGCCGGCGCGGCCGGTGCGCCGGACAAGGCCGCTTCCGGGTCCTGCTGCGCGGCCTCCCGATCATCGTTCAGCTGCTGTTGCACCGCCTCTTCAATCACCCGTTTCTGGCGTGCCACCAGGGTTGGCATGTCCGGCTCGTCGGGCAGCTGCCCCAACTGGGCGGGAGCGGTGCGGGACGGCGCCGCTCCGGCCTCGGGGTTTGTGACTGCAACCATTCCCGCCTTCGCTTTGTCGGGTGACTGCGGGCGAAAGTGGGCTGGTGCGCCTGCCTGTTGTTGCCACGGTGGTACTGCCGGCATCGCATATCCCTGCGCGCGGGCCCGCTGCACGAGATCGGCGTAAACACGGGTGCGATACGCTTCCCGCTTTTCGCCTTGCAGTCGTGCCAGTGTCTGCTGGTGTTGGGTGATTTCGGCAGGTTCCAGGATCTGGAAGTCCTGTGCCGAAACGGTCGCCTGGGGACCCGACGACAACAGCACAATGGAGACACAAAGGGGACCGGAAATTCGCATGCGTCGATCACTCCGGAGGAAGGGAATGACCGCATTCTAACCCAGCTCCCTTTGGCTTGGGCACTCGCGATAAGGGGGGATACGGGAGGCATCCGGCGTTTCTTCCGGGCGCGGTGCGTTGATGGCACCGGGACGAAGCAATCGGGGTAAAATCCCAAGCTGATTTTCGACCGGAAACGATGAATGGGCGACAACAACGAACAACTGAGCATCGCCGACCTGATGCAGCGCAGTGGCGTGGGATTCGGAACCAGTGGCGCCAGGGGGCTGGCAATCGCTATGACCGACCGGGTTTGCTACGCCTATACCAAGGCCTTTCTGCAATACCTCGAAAAGGCCGACCTGATTCATCCCGGTGATGAAGTCCTGCTTGGCGGTGATCATCGCCCCAGCACCGCGCGCATCATGGCAGCCTGCGCCCGGGCGGTGCACGACATGGGCTACCTGGCGATCAATGGCGGAACCATCCCTTCCCCCGCGGTTGCGAACCAGGGGCTGCGTCTGGGTATCGCGAGCCTGATGGTGACCGGCAGTCATATCCCGGACGACCGCAACGGCATCAAGTTCAACAAGCCCGATGGCGAGATCCTCAAAGCCGACGAGGCCGGTATCCGCGAACAGGTGGTCATCTTCCCCAAGGTCCTGTTCGGGGAGGAAGGCAACGCGACCGAAGCCTTCGCGCTGCCGCCTGTGGATGGCGCCGCGCAACGCAGCTATGTTGACCGTTTTCTGGATTTCTTCGAACCCGGAAGTCTCAAGGGTGCGCGCATTCTTCTGTACACGCATTCCTCGGTCGCCGCGACGGTCCTGCAGGCGGTATTCGAGGGACTGGGCGCAGAGGTGATCCCGGTCGGCCATTCCGATGTGTTCGTCCCGGTCGATACCGAGGCCGTGCGACCGGAGGATGTGGCGCTTGCATCGCAATGGGCGCGCGAACAGGCATTCGACATCATCGTCTCGACCGACGGCGATGGCGATCGTCCGCTGATCGGCACCGAGCGGGGCGAGTGGCTGCGAGGCGACGTATTGGGCGTACTCACTGCACACTACCTGCACGCGGATGGCGTGGTCACGCCGGTCAGCAGCAATAGCGTTTTGGAGCGCAGTGGCTGGTTCAAACAGACCCTGCGCACGCGCATCGGCTCGCCTTATGTGATCGAGGGGATGCAACGGCTCGCCCGCGCGGGCGCAAAGAACGTGGTCGGGTACGAGGCCAACGGTGGCTTCCTGAATGGCATGGATATCGAACGCAACGGACGGACTCTGCCATCCCTGCCGACCCGGGATGCCGCCATCGTGGCACTTTCCGTGCTCATGCTGGCACGTCGCCAGGGACGGACCGTTTCCGGGCTGTTGGCAGACCTGCCGCCGCGCTTCACCTTCAGTGACCGCCTCAAGGCTTTCCCGACCGCACTCAGTCAGGAACGGATTCACGCACTGGTCGAGGGTGGGGAAGAGGCCATCGACACGGTATTCGAATCACTTTCCCTCGGTCCCCTCGGCGAGATGGATCGCACCGATGGACTGCGCCTGACCTTCGAATCCGGCGAGGTGGTGCACCTGCGTCCTTCAGGCAATGCACCCGAATTGCGCTGTTACAACGAGGCTGATTCGGAAGCAAGGGCGCGTGAATTGAATGCGGCCTGTATGGCCCTGCTGGAGACCTGGCGTAAACCGGCATAGCGTCGGGATCCGGTGCTAAAGAAACAGGCATGGCGGCCGAAAGATCGGGAACAAGAGTTCACACAGGGAACGGCATGCCATGTTGGACGTGGCCGACAAACGTTATTATCACCGCCTCGAGGTCGAGTGCCCCGCCAGCATTGTGCTGCGGGGACAATCCGGTCATGCCGGCGCAATCGTAAAAAACCTCAGTGGTGGCGGCGTCCTCATGTGGCTCGAGCAGGCCGTCGAGCCTGGTTCCGAGCTGGACATCGAGGTGCTCCCGCTCAGCAATATCACCCCGTCCATGAAGGCGCGTGTCAGGGTGCTCCGTTGCACGCCGGTAGAGGGTGCCGAAGGTCAGTTCGCGCTTGCCTGTCAAATGGAGCAGGTCCACGAATAGGTGTAGTCTTGCGCCATTTGTGAGGTTTCCCGGTCATGAGTGGCGAAGACCCCCTGCAACAGATCATCGCGCTGGTCGAACGTGATCCACACAGCGCCCCGGCGCTTACCCTGTATGCCCTGGTCAACACCCTCGAGTTTCCCCGCGCCGGCTACCTTTTCAAGCTCGACAAGCTCAAGGACCTGGCGCCGCAAGATCGTCAGCTTGCCTATGGTCTGATGGAAATGATGGCCGAGGGGCGTATCGGCAGTCCCGAATGGCAGCAGGCCAAGGCAACATTGGACCGGCTGGTGCGCCAGGGATAGCCGCGGGTATGCATGCAATCATCACCGTGGCCACCCAGCGGCGGGAGCAACTCATCGATATCACCGCACAGCTCAGGCGCGTGGTGGCGGCCAGCGGAGTCCGTGACGGGCTGGTCAATGTCTACGTCCAGGGCGCGACCGCTGCCGTGATGATCCAGGAGAACTGGGATGAGAGCGTGCAGAACGATGTGGTCGATCTGCTTGCCCGCCTGATTCCGCGTGGTGTGTGGCAGCATGACGCACAGGACGGCAACGGCGATGCCCACCTCAAGTCGGGGCTTGTCGGTCCGTCCGAGACGATACCCCTGGTGGAGGGGCAGCTGGGACTTTCCACCTGGCAGAATATCTTCGTGTGCGAGTTCGACGGGCCGCGCCGGGAGCGTCGGGTGGTGTGTACGGTACTGCGCGACAACGAATCCTGAGCCCCGGGTCGGCCGGGCGCGGTCATATCAGCGATAGGGCTCGGTGTCCGGTGGCATGCGGAAATCACGCGGCGCCACGTACTCGAGCACTTCCGGACCCTTCTCGTCGATCAGTATGGAAAGCCCTTCGGCGGGGTAGAACCAGCTGCGGGCATGCTCGTTTTCCGCTAGTTGCGCCTCCGGGGTGCCGAAGCGTTCCAGGAAGAAGGTCTGATCCAGGCGGCGCGTGCCCGGCACGTAGCTGATGGCGATAATCCTGTTCTGCAGCAGGTTCTTCTGCTCCGAAGTATGCAGCTTGAACTTCCAGTCGCCGGTGGGGGAGGATTCGCGCTTGGAAGCCTGTTCCGCCAGGGTCTTCTTGACTGCGGGGTCAGCGGCCAGCTGGGTCACCACGCGTGCGTTCAGCGGTCCGAAAGCCACCTTGCCGAAATAGACCTCCAGATCCAGGCTGTTGTCCTTGTGCTGAAACACGGCCAGCCCCTCGGGTGGGCCAAACTTGTCGATCGCATCCTGCAGGCTGGCGCTGCCGAGATCGAGGTCGAACACCCGGCTGCTACCGTCCGGATTCAGCGTAATCTGCCAGGGGAGGTCTGTCCGGGCCTGGGTCAGTTTCGGGTCCGGCTCCGGCGCGAGCATGAAAATCGCACCGAGCACGGCGGCGATGATGACGATCAGGATCAGCGGTATCTTCATGCGGGGATCTCCCGGTCTCGAACGCCCAGGAGGTACAGGATACCGTCCAAGCCGAGGGTGGAGATACTGTGGCGTGCACTCTCGCGCACCAGGGGCTTGGCGTGAAAGGCGATTCCGAGGCCGGCGAGCGCGAGCATGGGGAGGTCGTTGGCGCCGTCGCCCACCGCCACGGTCTGGCGCATGTCGATCCCATAGTCGCCTGCCATGCGCTGCAATAGCTCGGCCTTTTTCTCGCCGTTGACGATTTCCCCCTTGACCCGACCGGTGAGCCGGCCGTCCTCGATATCGAGCTCATTGGCCGAAACGCAATCCAGCCCCCAGCGTTGCTTGAGATGGTTGGCGAAATAGGTGAAACCGCCGGAAAGAATGCCGACCTTGTAACCCAGACGCTTGAGGGTGGTGATCAGGCGATCCGCGCCCTCGGTGATCGGAAGGTTGTGCGCAATCTCCTCCAGAACCCCCACCTCCAGTCCCCGTAGAGTGGCCAGCCGCCGTTCGAAGCTCTGGTTGAAGGGTATCTCGCCGCGCATGGCGGCCTCGGTGATCGCGGCGACCTCGTCGTGGGTGCCGGCAGCGCGCGCCAGTTCGTCGATCACCTCACACTGGATCAGGGTCGAGTCCATGTCGAACACCACCAGCCGGCGGTGACGGCGGTACAGATCGTCCTCCTGGAAGGCGACATCCACCTCGTCGTCGCGCGTGACCGCCAGCAGGTCATGCCGGAGCTGTTCGGCGTCGGTATCCCCCCGCAGGGAGAATTCCACGCAGGCGCGCTTGTGGGGGTTGTCGCTGCGCAGGGAAAAGCGCCCGGACAGTCGGGTGATGCCGTCGATATTCATCTCGTGGCGGGCTGCAACGGCCGTGAGGTGACTGATATTGGCCGCGCTCAGCTTGCGCCCGAACAGGGTCGCGATATAGCGCGGCTTACCCTGTGCCCGCACCCAGACCTCGTAGTCGTCCGCGGGTACGCTGGCGAAGTGCACCTGCAGGTCCTGCTGATGCGCGAGGAAAAGGAGTTCCTTGCGCAGCGCGTCGCTGTCTTCATCGCCGGGGATCTCCAGCAGCATCCCCAGGGTGAGGCGATCGTGAATCACCGATTGCCCGATATCGAGAATATTGACGCCGTGCTCGGCCAGGGTGCCGGTGAAGGCCGATGTCACACCCGGGTGATCGGGGCCGCTGATGGTCAGCAGGAGAATGGTGCTCACAGGTCTAATCCTCGTTCCCGTGGTAAAGGTCGGGTTGCAGTTTCGGCGGCATCTGCAGATGGAAGCCCTGCGCACGCAGGTTGTGCATGACGGTGGCGACATCCTCGCGTGCCAGGGGGCGGTCCGCCGTCAGGGTCAGCTGCATCACCCGCTGCGGTTGGCCGAAACGGGAGAAAAGCGCCTGCGGGATCGCGTCGAAGTCGTCTTCCGCCGCGAGGTAGAGATACATCTCGTCCTTACGCGGGCTCTTGTAGATCCAGCACTCGAGGCGATCGGTCATAATCAGCAGGGATCGTCGCAAAAGGCGGCATTATAAGCGAATGCTGATTCAGTCGGTTCTGCACGGGCGTTCTTTTTTTGCACTATCGTGCAGCACAAGCGCACCGATGCCCGCCGGGATTGCGGAACCTTGCAGCGTAAAGCAGGACTCAATGGATATGCCCTACCGTTCAGCCTCAATGCTCATGATTGCCATTCTGCTGGGCGGATGCGCGAGCAATATACCCTCATCGATCCGGACCGATGTCGGCGAGGCCCTGAGCGTTGCCCAGGTGCAAAAGGATCCCGTGGGCACGCGCGGCAAGCCGGTCCGCTGGGGTGGGGAGATCCTCTCGGTGGTCAACCACAGGGATCACAGCGACGTGGTGGTGCTGCGCCGGCCGCTGTTCAGCAATGGCGAACCGAAACCCCGCGGGGGAGAGGCGCGGCGCTTCGTGGCGCGCCTGCCGGGGTTCATCGATCCGGCCGAGTTCCGGCCCGAGCAACGTCTGAGCGTGAGCGGGCATCTGGCCGGGGTGGTCACTCTGCGGGTGGGGCAGTATCCCTACGCTCACCCGGTGGTGCGGGTGGCGGAACACCATCGCTGGGAAAAATACGTCGAGCCACCCGAGCCGCCCTGGTATCGCGACCCGTTCTACTGTGACCCCTGGTATCCCTGGGGGCATCCGCGCCACTGGCCGCATTGCTGGTA
>AZID01001513.1_pt1 | contig 11492 bp, 8 predicted proteins | sample 359051 | NCBI WGS metagenome assembly AZID01 (sample SAMN02429712, study PRJNA222660) | marine sediment metagenome | biome: Sediment sample; isolation source: sample MGS-BIZ from oil contaminated site at the Bizerte lagoon located in... | place: Tunisia: Bizerte Lagoon | collected 2012-09-08 | depth...
ATCCCCGGCGCCAGTAGCGCGGACAATCCAGTCCGGACTGCTGCAACCAGACAAGCCCCTCCCGATCCCAATAGCGATCGTCCCGGTAGCCATCCGCCTCGACAAACGCCGCGTACTCCGCGTTGCTGACCGCAGCGCGTGCGATGGCGAAGGGCTCCACCTGGAGCGGGTGGGCCCACTTTTCATTGTCGAACACGAAGCCATCCTCCGGGTTTGCACCCAGCAGGAAGGTACCGCCGGGAACCTGAACATCTCCATCCAGACGGCCCTGCATCAGTTCAACCGGCACCTCGCCTATCGCAGGCGTCGGGTAGGCAAGCGTCTGGCGGGTATAGGTAAACGCCTCGGTATGCATATCCTCATGGTAGATGGCGTACTCGAGCAGGTAATCCCTGCGCGGATCGGAACCGTCGTTCCGCACATGCCAACGCACCCGGTCATGCACCTCGCGCATATAGGCCAGGGTGTCCGGCAGGCTCGGCAACGGCAGATCCCAGCGGTCGTCGTGCGCGATGCTGATGGAGTCGTAGAGCGAGTCGACCGCGTCGAACACGGGCGCGAGGCCGAGATGCTGGCGCAATACCCAGTATTCGTAGAAATAAGCGGTGTGTCCGATCTCCCAGCGCAGCGGGTTCACGATGGACAGCCGGGGTCCAATGAGTTGCTGCGCATCGAGTCCCTCGATCAGGGTCAGGGTTCGCCTGCGGGCATCCTGCATGGCGTCGATCAGGAAGCGGGACATGCTATGGTGGGGAGTAGATAGATTCTGGGTTTATGGTCGCAGGATTGATGCGGAATGTCACATGAACATCTGGCTGGTCACGCCCGCACCCAAAGGCTCAAGGGCCGGCAACCGCGCCTCTGCCAATCGCTGGGCGGCCATTCTGCGGCGACTCGGCCACGAGGTCACCGTCGCCACGGAATACCGGGGAGAAGCGACTGACCTGATGGTCGCTCTGCATGCCTGGCGCAGCGCAGCATCGATTGCGCGCTTCGCCGCTTCACACCCGGCCAAACCCCTGGTGGTGGTGCTGACCGGCACCGATGCCTACCGCTTCCTCCACACACACCCGGATACCACCCTGGCCTCGCTCGAAGTCGCGGACTGCATCGTCGGCCTGCATGCATTGATCGGCAATGTCCTGCCTGCCTCGCTGCGCAGCAAGCTGCGGGTCATCATCCAGTCGGCCCGCCCCCTGAACACCCGACGCCCTGCAAGGCGTCACTTCCGTATCTGCTTCGCGGGCCATCTGCGCGAGGAGAAAGATCCACTGCGACCCGCGATCGCGGTCCGCGATCTACCAGCCGCAAGCCGCATCCGGGTGGATGCCTACGGCAGCGCGCACAGTGAGGACTGGACTCGGGCGGCGCATGACGAGATGCGCGTCAACCCGCGCTACCACTGGCATGGCGAAATCCCGCATGCCGAACTGCGGCGTATCTTTACGCGCTCACACCTGCTGGTCTTGCCCTCGGTCATGGAGGGCGGGGCCAACGTGATCTCCGAGGCGGTCATGGCCGGCCTGCCGGTGATCGCGTCCGGTATCGAAGGCTCGGTCGGCCTGCTGGGCAAGGACTATCCTGGCTACTATCCGGTCGAGGATGCCGACGCCCTGCGCGAACGACTGTTGCAGGCGGAATCCGATGCCGCCTACTACACATCACTGCAGACAGGCTGCGCCGCGCGTCGGCACCTGTTCACCCCCGAACAGGAGCAGGCCGGCTGGGCATCGCTGATGAACGATGTTCAGGCCCTATCCAGCGCTGGCCGAAACACCTGAGCCGCCGGATCTTCGAGACGGTTACTGCCGGCCAACGCCTGCATACGTCAATCACAGGGACATACCTGCCGCTGCGCCACCTCGCGGAACTTCTCTTCCCCGATACTGAGACAGCCCAGCGGCACGACCACGAGGGTGAGTATGGTCGAGATGAACAGGCCATACAGCAAGGACACCGCCATCCCACCGAAGATGGGATCCGCGAGAATGATGGCCGCACCCACCATGGTGGATACGGCGGTGATCAGTATCGGGCGGGTCCTTGCCATGGCGGCGGCAATCACCGAGTCGTACAGCGACATACCGGCATTGAGGTTGAGCAGCGTGGTATCGACCAGCAGGATGGAGTTGCGCACGATGATGCCCGCCAGCGCAATCCAACCGATCATGGAAGTGGCAGTGAAATCGGCCGAGAGCATCCAGTGCCCCGGGGCAATACCCAGAAGGGTCAGCGGGATCGGCGCCATGATGACCAGCGGAATGACGAAATTGCCGAACTGCCACACGACCAGCATGTAAATGGCCAGCAGCGCCGCCGCATACGCGATTCCCATATCACGGAAGGTTTCATAGGTAACGGTCCATTCGCCACCCCACTCGAAACCCGAGCGGCTGTCGGTTTCCGGCGGCCCGACGTAGGTTCCACTCAGGCTGACACCGTCCGGCGCCTTGTAGTCTTCGAGCAGCTCTGCGACATCGAGTTGGGCATAGATCGGGGCTGCGAGACGTCCCTTGGCATCACCCACCACGTACTCGATCGGGCGCAGGTCCTTGCGGATGATGTAAGACCCGCGCTGTTCCTGAACAAACTCGCCCAACTGTCCGAGCGGCACGGTGGTGCCCGCCATGGTCATCACCGGCAGGTTGTTCAGGTTATCCAGATCCGCGCGCAGGGCCAGCGGCACCTGCAGCAGGATATGGGTCGGCTCCTCCAGCCCCCGTTCCTTCAGATCGCTGACCTTGAACATGCCCATGGCCATGGCGAGGTGCTGGTTGATGGTCTCGATGGAGACCCCATTGAGCGCGGCCTTGCGCGCATTGATCTCGAAACGGAACACGGTCATGGGTTCGCGGATGATGGTCTCGGCCTCGCCCACCAGCTCGGACTGATCGAAGAGCTTCTTGAGATCGCGCGCGACCTGCTGACGGGTTGCGGCATCCGGCCCATGCACTTCGGCGACCAGGGTCTGGAGCACAGGCGGTCCCGGCGGCATTTCAACCACGGTCACACCGGCGCCATCGCGCGCCCGAATCCCAGAGGCATCGATGATCGGCGCAATCCGTTCGCGCACGGCCAGCGCGATCTCATGACTGGTGCGCTCGCGATCCGACTTGTCGGCCAGGATCACCTGGATCTGTGCTTGCCAGGGGAACATACGCAGGTAGTAGTGACGCACCAGACCGTTGAAATCGAAAGGTATGGCCGTGCCCACATAGGTCTGCACCGAGACGACCTCGGGTACCTGGCGCACGGCCTCGGCGAGTTCGCTGGTAAAGCTGGCCGTTTCCGGGAGCGCCGTACCCGCCGGCATGTTGATCGCCACCTGGAACTCGGACTTGTTGTCGTACGGCAGCATCTTGACCGTGACCGCCGTGGAATAGAACAACACCCCGGCCACCAGGAAACCGACGATCAATGCGAACAGCAACACGCGGCCCTTGCGACGCTGCTTCCAGGGAAGCCCGATGGTGTATTCATGCACCCCGGCAATCTTCCTGTCGATTTGCTCATCGCGCCGCGCCATCGCCTTGAGCTTGTGCATGCTCGGCATGATGCGCATCGCCATCCACGGGGCAAACACCAGCGCCACGAAAAGCGAGAACAGCATGGCCACCGAGCCCAGCGCAGGGATCGGCGCCATGTAGGGCCCCATCATGCCGCTGACGAAGCCCATGGGCGCGAGTGCCGCGACCACGCAGAAGGTGGCCAGGATGGTGGGGTTGCCGACTTCTCGCACCGCATCGATGGCTATCGCGGTCGAAGGCGACCCGTGTATGAGCCACCTGCGGTAGATGTTGTCGATGATGACGATGGTGTTGTCGACCAGGAAGCCGATAGAAAATATCAGAGCGAACAAGGACACCCGGTTGATGCTGTATTCCATCAGCATGGCGGAAAAAACGGTGACCGTCAGGACCAATGGAATGGTCAGAAAGACCACCAGGGACGGCTTGAGCCCCATGGTCAACCACACCAGGAACATGACCGCCACGGTCGCGATCAGAAGGTCGCGGAACAGGGAGTTGACCTTGTCGCTGGCGCTCCTGCCGTAGTCGCGGGTGTATTCGACATGCACGTTGTCCGGGATCAGCACCCCCTTGAGCTTTTCCACCTCCGCGCGGATGGCGCGCACGACTTCCACGCCATTGGCCCCCTGATGCTTGGCAAAGGCGAGCGTAACCGCCTGCGCATTGCTGACCGCATCGCCCGGGTAGGCCGGGCCACTCGAAAAGGACACCATCCGGGTGGCCTGCTCCGGTCCGATGGTGACCCGAGCCACGTCGCTCATGAAGATCGGGCGGCCCTCGCGCAGTCCCACCACCAGGCGGCGCACGTCGTTGGCGCTGCGCAGGAAGGCGCCGGTCTCGACATAGGCATACAGCTCACCCCGTTCGCTGAAGCCGACCGTCTGTTGGGTGTTGAATCCCTGGATGACCTGGGCGATCTGCCCCATGCTCAGGCCGTATCCGGCCAGGCGCTCCGGGGTCACATCGATGCGCAACTGGCGGGCGCGACCTCCAGAGATAAAGGAATTGCCCGTTTGAGGCACCTGTTTGAGGCGCTGCTCGAGGGTGGTGGCCAGCGCCCGCAGGGTCGAATCGTCGAGTTCCTCGGACCACAGCGTCAGCGTGACCACGGGCACATCGTCGATTCCCTTGGGCTTCATCATCGCCGGTTGCGCCCCGGGAGGAAGGCTGTCCTCATGCGCCTGCAGCTTCGACATGGTGCGCACCAGCGCCGACTCCATGTCCTGCCCCACTTTGTACTGCAGGGTGATCATGCCCATTTCGGCATCACTGATCGAGTAGACGTGCTTGATCCCGGTAATCTCGCTCAGGACACGCTCCTGGGGCGCGATCAGGAGGTCCGCCACCTGCTGCGCGGAGGCGCCGGGCATCTGATAGAAGATATCGATCATCGGCACCGAGATCTCGGGATCTTCCTGGCGTGGGGTCGCGATCAGGCCGTAGATCCCCAGAACCATCATCACGATATAGAGCAAAGGCGACAGGGGTGAGTGGATGAAGGTTTCGCACAAAACCCCGGCGGCACCCGGTTTGGCCGCAGCGGATGACTCCGCGGCCTGTTCTTGTTGTTTTTGTTCTGAATCACTCATACCCATGACCTGCTGAAGATGGGGAATTCAACGCGCGATGAAGCTGCCTGACGCATTCAGGGCTCAGCGCGTCGATTGCGTGAAAGAGGCCGGATCCGCGAGGATCCTGTCGCCTGCCTTTATCCCGGAAATCACACTGACCGTCCCATCCTCGCGTTGCTCATCGACCCGAATCAGACGCAGTTTCGGCGTGCCGTCATCCCGCACCAGATACACGGCGGGCAGGCTGCCGCGCCACACGATCGCGGACTCCGGAATGGTCGGTAAAGCGGAATGACGGCGGTCCGGATCGGACAGCATCACCTCGGCATACATGCCGGTATGTGCTGCGATCCCCGGCGGCAGGCCGAACTTCACGGTGGTGGTATGACCCCCGGCATCCGCCATGGGAAAAATCCGGTCAACCGACACGGCCACGGGTTTGGTCTCGCCGTCCAGCTGCGCCTGCACCCAGCCACCCGCCTTGATGACTTTGAGGAGCTTGGTGGGCACTTCGACGCGGATCTGCAGACGCGTGATGTCGGCGAAGCTCACCAGCGGCATCCCCGGCTGGACGACATCGCCCTGCTCCACCATCTTGTTCACGATGACGCCATCGAAAGGCGCGTAGCTGACCGCGTTCAACAGGGATTCATCCAATTCGCGGATAGCCGCCTGCGCCTGATTCACCCCGTTCAGGGCTGTCTCGATCTGGACACTGTAACCGTACAGTGTGGATCGTCTTTCCATCCCCGGATTGCCCTGCCCCATGATCGAACGGGCCGGATCCGAGAACATACCGAACAGGCTGGGCGCGCCACCGAGCATGGCGTCGCCCTGTGGATTCGGGTTCACCCGGGCGTGCTGATACTGCACCAGCGCATTGCGATACGCCGCTTCCGCGCTCGCCAGCTGTGACTCGGCCTGTTGCCGTTTGGCCAGCAGGCTCTTGGTATCGAGCGCGACCAGCGCATCCCCCTGTCTGAAGGCGTCCCCTTCCGAACCGGCCAAGAAATTCACGTCGCCCGGCAATTGCGCGGTCAGATTCACGATCTGTTCCGGCACCACGCTGCCGCCGAGGCGCAGGGAACCGGCCGTGCTGCTGCTGGTGACCGCGATGGTGTCGTACTGCGTAGCGGCGTTTTCCGCCGCCCGGGCCGATGACCCGGGAATCTCACCACCGAAGGAAAACATGCCCACAAGGACGGCCGTGGAGAAAAATCGCCTCATAAATCCAACCTGTATTCTGACCTGCGAAGACCGCCCGCTATGCTAGTGCCAGTTGCCCTGTTTGGCCAATCAGCAGAAACCCCTAGATCGAGTAGTTGGGTAATAGTCTCCCGCATGGGAGGGATTACCCGGCTACTCAAACGCTTACGAGAGGTGTAAGAAGGGCGAATTCAACCGCCGGGAGTAAAAACCAGTGTCCGATACCCGCTTCGTCGGCGCCAAGAAATTCGGCATCCTGCTTTCAGAATTCTTCCACTTGTTGATGCTGTATGCCGGTGGCATATCCATCCTGTGGGCCGCTGGCGTGGAATTGTACAAGGTGCTCGAACACGGCGGCCCCGGCCTCAAGGACATCCTGATGCTCTTCATTTTCATCGAGCTGGGCGCCATGGTAGCGATCTATTTCAAAACGAACCGGCTGTCTGTCCGGTTCCTGGTGTACGTGGCGATTACCGCCATCACCCGCCTGCTGGTGATCGATATCAAGTCCCTGGACAATGAAACCGTTCTGACACTGACCGGGGCAATCCTGATTCTGGCGGTTGCCGCCTTCGGCCTTCAGGCGGCCTCGCATCGGTTTGGCGACGATCGACAGGAAGCCGATTGAGCTGCACCAGAGCGGACCCGCCGTGTGACGGCCATCCCCGGGCACAGGCTTACTTCCAGCGATCCTTGCTCATCCACAACAGGAACATCTGAAGCGCGGCTTTATCGATGGGTTCGGCTTCCATCGGCTCGGCAACGCCGGGATCCGGCGCCGGTAGCGCCGTGATCCGTGCCGCCAACAGCAGCCGGGCCCGACTCACGAAGTAAGCGACAGCGGAGGCGACTTCCTGATCGGAAAGCGCCGTCTCGCCGCGCGCAGGCATGTTTCCGTGTCCCCCGACAGCATGCGCGATAAGCTCGTCCAGCGGCTGATCAAGACGAACCGACCAGCCTTCCGGATCACCGATCGTGGGGGCGTCCAGGCGCCCGTTCTCGTGGCAGCGCAGACAATGCTCGCTGAACACCACCCGCCCATGGGCCAGGTTGTAGGCACGCGTATCCATGGCATGGCCCGGCGATGCAGCCAGCGCGCCGGCACCCGCCCATCCCAGCAGGGTGAGCAATGCGAAACAACGCAGTGTTTTCAGGTCCGGTCGCATGGCACTCACCTCACAACTGTCAGGAGCCTCCATGCTTTCCAAAAAATCGGTTTTCCGCCCGGCAGGCACATCATCGATCGACGTGCCGCCGGGGCTGCTCTTCTATACAGACCAGCGCAACACCTCGGACGTTCCGTCGCTGCAGCCAACAGCCGGGCACTGGCATACAAGACACAGTCTACTCCGTTTAGTTGTCAATCCATGTTGTCTGCACGGCAGACTCCTGGAGAGACAGACTGCTTCTTGCCTCGTTCCTGCTCTATCTCCGGACCGACACAGGCGTGTGAGCGCATGAAGAGAGGTCGGGTCGGAGGCTCCCCGGAAGGGAGCGCCGTGGCATTCACTCCGGCATATTGGGGGGATCCAGGTCGATCAAGGGAGAGGATTCGGTCTCCGTGGCCGCCCTGTTCAGCCAGGATTGCAGCATTTCCACATGCGTCTTCTCTTCCCTGGCCATTTCCCCGGCCAGCGCGCGGACCGCGTCATTCCCGGACCGCTCCGCAACCTGGGTGTAGAAATCCAGACCCCGGGTCTCGTTGTGCAGCGCCAGTTGCAGCGCCTGTTCCCTATTCATCAGATAGTGCATGTCATCGACCGGGAGCGACTCCGGCCCATCGGGGCTGGACCACTTGAACGCCCAGGGTGCAATCCTGGGCAGATCCATGCTCGCGCAACGCTGCTTTACCTGCTCGACATGCTGGTCTCCCTCGAGCGCCAGTTGATGAAACAGGGCGGCGACCTCGAGGTTGTTGTGCACCTGCATATTGTCCGCCAGTTCACGATAACGCTCGGCCGACTCGCCCTCCATTTCCAGCGCATGCACAAGGAACTCGGCGACCGAAAGGATATCTCCGGCAAGCACATCACTCATAGCAGAAACTCCTGTTCAATCGCGTCCAGCGACCCTGACGAGGGATACGGAGTTGGCCACACCGGCAGACGTTGCGCATACAGGATGCCCTGCCCCAGGCCATCGTCGGCATGGATCCTTTGTGCCGCCTCCACCGGATCGCTGACCGAACCCTGCGCGACAGGATGTACCTCCGTCTTCCAGCTGCGCTGGTCGGGCCGGAAGGTCATGCAGGGACTGAGCACATGCAGAAAGGAAAAGCCGGGATGGTTGATCGCCTCCACCAACATCCGCGTCATCTCCCTGGGATCGCCGGAATAGCCGCGCGCGATGAAGCTCGCGCCGGCGGCGAGTGCAATCGCCGCCGGCTGAAAGCGCCGCACGCCGGTGCCGTGTGGTGTCATCTTGCTCCTGGCCCAGTCCGGTGCCGTGGTCGGCGACGCCTGGCCCTTGGTCATGCCATACACCCGGTTGTCCATCGCGATATAGGTCAGATCGATGTTGCGCCGGCAGGCATGCAGAAAATGATTGCCGCCGATGGAAAAACCGTCACCGTCACCGCCGGTGACCAGCACATTGAGATCGGGGCGGGCCACCTTGAGACCCGTGGCCAAAGGCAGCGCGCGCCCGTGCAGCCCGTGAAACCCGTAGCTGTCGACATAGGCGGGGAGGCGCGAGGAACAACCGATGCCCGACACCAATGCAACCCGTTCCCGGGGCAACTCCAGATGGGCCAGCGCGCGCGTGATGGCCGCGAGCACCGCAAAATGTCCGCACCCCGGGCACCAGATCGGCTTGACGCCGGATTTGTAGTCTTTCGCCTTCAGCGCGACCGTACTCATGCCAGCCCCCCCGTCATTCGGTTGCTGTGATTGCAGTGACGACTTCGCCGGGACGCAGGCACACCGGCCCCGGCCTGGCCAACAGGCGCGAGCCGGCTGGCAGGACACTGTTCGACTGAAGGTAGTGAAACAATTGTCCGCTGTGGTTCTGCTCCACGACCCAGGTTTCCTCCGCCCCGGCGAGCGCCTGCCTCAACTGATCGCAACGCAACGGTGCCAGCAGACGCAATGCAATCACCTTCACACCCAGGCCCGCGCGCTCGAGGCGCCCTGCCGCCTCAAAAACCACACCACTGACAGATCCCCAGCAAATGACACAAAGGCCGCCCTCACCGCGTACCTCTGCCCAATGGGGTCCGAAATCGAAGGCTTCGATCTTGTCCCGTCGCTTGTCCAGCTGAGCGTGATGATCCCCGGCCAGGCTCGATGGTATGCCATGCTCGTCATGCTCCAGGCCATCGGCGGTGTACATCCCCTGCGGGACAGCGGGCAGCGTCATCGGGGAGATCCCATCGGCGCTCAGGGCATAGCGTCGGTAATCCGCTGCCGGCGAGCGTTCGCTAACCCGCTCCAGCCTCAGGTCAGTCCCGGCAGGGGGATCGCTTACCGCGCGGGCCTGTCCCAGGGACTGGTCGGAGAGGACGATTGCCGCGGTCTGCAGATGTTCGGCAAGCCCCACTGCCCACTCGGTGGTAAACACGCAGTCACGCACATCCAGGGGTGCCAACACCAGGTGCGGTGCGTCTCCGTGCATTCCGTACAACGCGATATTCAGATCCGATTGTTCCGACTTGGTCGGGATACCGGTCGAGGGTCCCCCGCGGGTGACATTGACCACCACCACCGGCGTTTCACTGGCGACAGCCAGGCCCAATCCCTCCTGCATCAGGCTGAGTCCGGGACCCGAGGTGGCAGTCAGGGCCGGAACACCGCCAAAGGATGCGCCAACGATCATGTTGATCGAGGCCAGTTCGTCTTCCGCCTGCACCAGGTAGCCGCCGAGGCGTTCCAGACGCGGCGCCATCCACTCGAGGATGTCACTTGCCGGTGTAATCGGGTAGGCCGCCACGAATCGCACGCCGCCGCGCAACCCACCCAGGCCACAGGCCTCGTTGCCACTGATACTCCAGCGCGGCGTTTGCGTTGGCGATAACCCGGACGCACCATCGACCGACCCGTGCGCCAATTCAAAACCCTGCGCGACACCGGCGAGCGCGGCGTCGGACACCTCCCGCCCCTTGTTCGCGAGTATCTTTCGAACCGCCTCATCGATCGCTGCCCGGGGGAGACCGAAAAGCGCACCAGCCGTCCCTACCGCGACCATGTTGATCCGCCCCTCCGGGACCGCGGCCGCGGATTCCTGAAACGGCATCTCCAGGATAGCGGCACCGCTGGCGCGGAACGAAGTGGGTACCGCGCCGACCGCCGGATCGCTCACAATCCGGCTGGCTGAGCTCAGTGGGATCTCCTGCGCAAACCGCCCCGCATTGCGCCAGTCCAGACCGACCAGGAGGTCGAACCGGTCGTCCATACAGGCAACCGGCTTGGGGCCGAAGCGCAACAGGCTCGCGGACTCCCCGCCACGGATCTGGGGACCGTAGGATCGCATCATGAGACCATAGAGACCGGCTCTGGCCGCCGCATCCAGCAGAATCAGACCGGCGGTGACCGCACCGCTGCCACCCGAGCCGGTGATGGCGATGGAAAAGCCCTTAGCCTGCATGCCCTTCCCGCTGTCGCTCATGCCTCGCTTCCTGTTCCCGTGGGAGGGTTGTCAGCACACGCGTTTGCATTCTTCTGTTGCACCACGACCCCCCGCTCAGGGCGAGCGAAAATTCAGCCCCAGGTCGTAGTAAGACTGGGCTATCTTGGTGATCGCCAACACATACGCAGCCGTGCGGTAGTCTTTGATATCGGGATAGGTTTTCATCACCTCGCGGATATCCTGGAAGGCCGTGCGCATGGTGTCATCCAGGCCGGAACGCACCAGGTCGAGCTCATTCGCGCCCTGGGATATCTGGCGACACAGGTCTTTGGGAAGCTCATTGCCGGTGATCGTCTCCATGGCCTCGACCACGTTCTCGCCGCGCAGTTCGTCGTAGCGTCTTTGCAGACGACCGAAGCGCATATGCGACAGGTTGCGCGTCCATTCGAAATACGACACCGTGACACCCCCGGCATTGACGAACACGTCCGGGAGGACCGTGACGCCGCGATCCCTCAGGATCTGATCCGCTTCATAGGTCACCGGACCATTGGCCGCCTCGGCAATCAACTTCGCCTGGATACGCATTGCATTGCCGGCGTGGATCTGCCCCTCGAGTGCG
>AZID01002128.1_pt1 | contig 11235 bp, 7 predicted proteins | sample 359051 | NCBI WGS metagenome assembly AZID01 (sample SAMN02429712, study PRJNA222660) | marine sediment metagenome | biome: Sediment sample; isolation source: sample MGS-BIZ from oil contaminated site at the Bizerte lagoon located in... | place: Tunisia: Bizerte Lagoon | collected 2012-09-08 | depth...
GGGCGAGTCGACCTCCTGTTCCAGGAATGCGTGCGTCAGGCCGGCCTGCCAATCATGCGCATGGACCACATCCGGTCGCCAGCCCAGGCCGAGCGCATCCAGCCCCAGGAGGGACGCCGCCCGGCTGAAGGCAGTGAAACGGACCGCATTGTCGTGCCAGTCCTGGCCATCGGGGCCGGTATATGGATTGCCTTCCCGGTCGAACAGCGAACTGTGATCCACCAGCCACACCGGCATGCGGTAGGCGGGATGCTCACCCTCCAGGATACGCACCTGGCCCACGACCCCGAGATCCAGCCAGCCCAGAATGCGGAGTGAATCGAATTGCTGCAGAACCGTGCGGTAGGCGGGTAGCAGCAGACGCACATCGACATCGATCTGCGCCAGGGCGTTCGGCAGGGCATGCGAAACATCCGCAAGGCCTCCCGTTTTTATCAACGGGAAGGCCTCGCTGGTGACATAGAGCACGCGCAAGGGCGGACTGGTTTTGTTATTTTTCGATCTAGGCATCAGTGCATTGCTATTCCGGTTGCAGAATCAGCATCCCCAAAGGCGGAAGCGTGATTTTGGCGGAGGCAGGCCAGCCGCCGTGCTCATCAGCACTCGCCACCACAGCGTCACTGCCGTAGTTGGTGCCGCCATAATGGGCCGAGTCTGAATTCAGAATCACGCGGTACCCACCGGCCCACGGGAGAGGCACCAGGTATTCCTCACGCGGCACGGGGGTGAAGTTCATCATGCAAATCATGACCTCTTCCCCGCCCCGACGGACAAATGCCAGCACCGACTGCTCTTCATCGCCACATTCGAGCCATTCGAAGCCCTCCTGCTCGAAATCATATCGATGCAGGGCCGGTGATTCGCGATACAGATTGTTCAGATCGCGCACCAGGTGCTGGATACCACGATGGGTATCATGGTGCAGGAGTGACCAGTCGAGCGGCACAGACTCATCCCACTCGACCCACTGGCCCAGTTCCCCACCCATGAACAACAGCTTCTTGCCGGGATGGGTCATCTGCCATCCGAGCAGCAGGCGCAGGTTCGCGAACTTCTGCCACAGGTCACCGGGCATCTTGTCCAACAGGCTGCGTTTCATGTGCACCACTTCGTCGTGCGACAGCGGCAACACGAAATTCTCGTTGTAGGCATACAGCTGGCTGAAGGTCAGCTTGTGATGATGATAACGACGGTGCACCGGGTCATGCTGAAAATAACTCAGGGTATCGTTCATCCAGCCCATGTTCCATTTCATGCTGAACCCGAGACCCCCCATGTCGATCGGCCGCGAAACCATGGGCCAGGCGGTGGACTCCTCCGCCACCGTCACGGCGCCGGGGAACCGTTCGAGCACCACCTGGTTCATCTCCTGCAGGAAGGAAATGGCATCCAGGTTTTCCCGTCCGCCATGAACATTCGGCAGCCAATCACCGTCATTGCGCGAGTAATCGAGGTACAACATGGACGCAACGGCATCCACGCGCACACCATCGATGTGGAATTCCTCCATCCAGTAAACCGCGTTGGACAACAGGAAGTTGCGCACCTCGGCGCGACCGTAGTCGAAGATCAGCGTTCCCCAATCGCGATGCTCTCCACGGCGGGGATCGGCATGCTCATACAGCGGTTCGCCGAGGAAGCGCGCCAGGGCAAAATCGTCCCGCGGAAAATGGCCCGGCACCCAGTCCAGAAGCACGCCGATCCCGGCCTGGTGAAAACGATCGATGAGATAGCGAAGGTCATCCGGCGCGCCAAAACGCGCCGTCGGCGCATAGTAGCCGGTCACCTGGTAACCCCAGGACTGGTCCAGCGGATGCTCCATGACCGGCATCAGTTCCACATGGGTATAGCCCAGCTCCGACACATAGGTCACCAGTTGTTCGGCAGGCGCGCGATAGCCGACAAAGGCCCCATCCGGGCCACGCTGCCACGAGCCGGGATGAACCTCGTAGATGCTCATGGGCTCATGCTGCCAATCCCACTGCTTGCGCTGCTCCATCCAGGCCTCGTCGCCCCAGCGATAATCCCCCAGGCCCGCCACCCGGCAGGCGGTATCCGGGCGGAGCGCCATACGCAAGGCATAGGGATCGATCTTGGTCACCAGGGTGCCGGAGGGACCGAGGATCTCGAACTTGTACTGATCGCCCACCTGCATGTCCGGGATGAACAACTCCCAAACGCCGCCACCACCGCGGATCCGCATCTGGTGCCGGAGACCATGCCAGCCGTTGAAATCCCCTTTCACGCTGACGCGTCGGGCACCGGGGGCCCACACGCCGAACAGCACCCCGGGAACATCATCCACGACCCGCGGATGGGCGCCAAGGAAACGGTAGGCATGGTGATGTCGGCCCTCTCCGAAGAAGAGCAGATCCTCGTCACCGAGCAACGGCAAAAAGCTGTAGGGACTCACCTGACCGTGTCGCTGGCCGTCGTGCTTCTCCTCCCACTCGATGCGATAGTGCTGCGGTACTTCCGCCACCTGGGCCGCCTCGAGGCGATATTCGAAAATATCCGTCCCTTCGATGCGCCGCATTTCTCCCGCGCCCTCCAGCCAGGCTTTTTCCGCCTGTGGCAGGAGCGCGCGCACGATCTGCCCTGCACCATCCGGGTGGCGCCCGAGGACAGCGAAGGGATCGTGACAATCACCGTTTTGCAGGGCCTGAAGGCCTTCGGTCTGGTTTTCAGCAGTCATCGGCTCGCCCCGTCTCTTTGATGGCATCAGTCACTTCCTCGAGACGATCGGCAGCTTCATCCACCTGGGACCAGCCGAATCGCCATTGCCAATTGCTCATTGTCTGGCCGGGCGTATTCATACGCGCCCCGGAATCCAACCCCAGCAGATCCTGCATGGGTAATACGGCAAGCGTAGCATCCGTCGCCAGCGCCGTTCGGATCATGGCATTCACTACATTTTCTCCTTGGTCGTCACAGTCCAGTACCTCCAGGACGTGCGCCTGCGTGTCCTCGTCGAGCGTCTGGTACCACCCCATGGTGGTGTCGTTGTCATGTGTGCCGGTGTACACCACGCGATCAAGCCCGATGTTCTGCGGTTTGTGCGGGTTGTCCTCGAAGGCATCGAAGGAAAACTGCAATACCGACATCCCGGGGAGCGCGAACTGCTGGCGCAAGGCCTCCACATCCGGCGTGATCACGCCGAGATCCTCCGCCACGATGGGAAGATCCTCGAACTCGTCATGCAGACTGTCCAGGAGCAGCGCGCCCGGCACCTCCTCCCAATGCCCGTCGATTGCCGTCTCGGCCTCGGCCGGGATCATCCAGCTGGCGGCCAGTCCCCTGAAATGATCCACCCGCACCATGTCGAACCATTCCAACTGGCGGCGCATGCGCGCATGCCACCAGGAGAAGTTGTCGCTCTGCATGTGCTCCCAGTCGTAGTGAGGATTACCCCAACGCTGCCCCGTCTCAGAGAAATAATCGGGCGGCACACCGGCAATCACGGTCGGCTGGCCGTTCTCGTCCAACAGAAACTGGTCCCGGTTGGCCCACACATCGGCACTGTTCAGGGCCACAAAAATCGGGAGGTCGCCAAAAAGGAGCACATCACGTTTGGCAGCCGCTTTGCGCAGCGCCTGCCAGCGCTGCTCCAGCCTGAACTGCTGCACGATCTCGTCCTGGATCGACTGCTCATGCTGCGCGATGAAATCCGCCAGGGCATCGGGCGCGCGATCACGCAGATCGACCGGCCATTCATACCAGGGTGCTCCATCGAAGGCGCGCTGCAGGACCCTGAAACAGGCGAAGTCCTCAACCCAATAGGACTGCTGCTCGCGGAAGCGTGCCAACGCGGCCGGATCGACAGAAACATCGTCGTCAGAACCCAGCAGACCCGGGTCGGCGGCAAATGCCGAGCAGCTCTGGTAAGGCGAGCCGGTATGGTCCGGGATCCCGACCGGCAGCATCTGCCACACACGCAGCCCATGGGCTTGCATGAAATCGAGAAACCGTTCCGCTTCCTCATCGATACAGCCGGAAGGCAGGGAAGTCGGGTGCAACAGCACCCCCGCACGACGGCAATTGAAGATACTACTCATGTCCGCGTCGCATGGTCCCCGCGTTTTCCATATTGCCTCCGCCACTGGACAGGGGCTCGTCGAGATTGTCCGGTACCGGCCTGTCCAGCATCTGGTAGAGGCATCTCAGCTGTTGTCGGTAAAGTTCATCGAAGTCGCGCACACTTTCGGACGGGTTGTAGTCGCCGAACCACCAGAACCAATCCGATCCCTCGCAGACCGCAAGTTGCAGGCCCGCCAGTTCTTCCTGTTCCGGTTCCAGCGCACCCTCGGCGATGACTTCGTCATACACGAGCTTGGCCTCGACCAGGCGGTCCCAGCCACGGTTCTTGTCCGGCTCACCGATCCAGGTCGAGAAGGAGCCATACACCCAGCTGCCGGGACACAGGCTGGGCAGTTCCTGCGACTCGCACTGCGCCACTGCGTCGCTGAAGGTGGTGATTTCAATGAGCGGGTCATTCGCCAGAGTCTGGTAGAGCGCGCCGATGAAATGGAACCCGTTGTCGCGGTAATACTCCCAGGCATTCTCGCCATCGAGAATCACACTGACCACGTGCTGGTCGGCTTCATCACCCAGAAAACTGTGGATGTTGTGCACATGCCGGACGAAATCAGCGGCCGCGTCCTCCGGCGTCCAGCCCTGGTACTCGAAACCGATCAGATCGGAGAGTCCGTCGTCACGGAAGAACAGGCGGGTATCACAATCCGGGAGCTGGTGAGGCGAGAACAGGCGCTGGCGGGATGCCGGCGTATTGTGCTCGAGCCCGGAGTAAATGCTGCTGCCGTGCCAAACGCCTTCGCCGGAGGCGGTCCAGCGGATACCGTAGTCCGGAAGCAGCTCGACCGTCTCTTTGCTGACCGAGCCCTCGGACAGCCACATCCCCTGCGGGCGAAAGCCGAAATAGCGTTCGAAGACATCCAGCCCATACTCCAGCTGCCAGCGGGACCTTTCCACCCCGCCGGGATAGCAGGCGTATTCCGGCAGGGGCGATTCCGGCAGCGCGCAGCTCATGCTGGTGAAGTCGATCAGGAGCGGCACGATGGGATGACTGTAGGGGGTGACCGACAGCTCGACCTGGCCGCGTTCCGCCAGCTCACGGTAGCGGCCGGTTAGCCCCCCGATCACCTCGGCCATCAGGCTGAGCAGTTCCTTCCGTTGGGACTCGTTGAACTGGCTACCCTGCTCCGTTAGGCGCTCGACCACCGGGTGGTGACGCAGGGAATGTCCCAGCCAGGCCATGTGATACCAGGTCAACACGTCCAGCAGGTACTGATCGTTGAAATAGGGCAACAGATCGAACTCGGGTTCGACCATCCCCGGCGTCCACAAAGGCGCCAGCACCCGGGCAAATGCCGGGTGGGCCTCGATCATGGTCGGGGCATGCGCCCGCAGGCAATCGCGAAACAGGCGTTGCCGCCCCGCCTGATCCTCGGGCAGGGGCGTTGCCCCCGCCAGAAGATTGAGCAGGGGGTCGGCCATCGGCTCCTGGTGGGACAGCCAGGCATTCAGCTGGCGGCCGTAGTCGTCCAGCTGTTCGAGCAACACCGGCGTGAAGTTGACCACCGCGCGCATCGCCGGGTGGGCCTCCAGGTGGGCGGCCATGTCGCTGTAGTCCTTGAGCGCATGCAGATACACCCACGGCAGACGGAAATTGCCGTACAGATCCTCGCGATACCACGGCTGATGCATGTGCCAGCACAGCACCAGCTTTAATTTCTTGTGCGCCATCAATGGTCCCGTTCGAAGTGCAGCCGTTGGTTGAGCATGCCCGGCGTGACCAGAACGATGCCTTCCTCAGTGACCAGAAAACGCTCGCGATCCTTCTCCGGATCAACCCCGATCTCGGTCCCGTCGGGAATGTAGGTGCCCTTGTCGACGACCACCCGCTTGAGTACACAGTTGCTGCCGATGGTCACCTTCGGAAGGATCACGCTGTCCTCGATCACGGTGCCGGTTTCGATCTTGGTATTGAAATAGATCACCGAGTGGCGCACGTACGCACCCGAAACGATCACACCCCCCGCGACCAGGGTATCGACCGCCATGCCGCGACGGCCGTCGTCATCGAAGGCGAACTTGGCGGGCGGACTCTGGGATTGATAAGTCCAGATCGGCCAGTCACGCCGGTACAGGTTGAGCTCGGGCTCGATATCGCACAGCTCGATATTGGCCTGCCAGTAGGAATACAGCGTCCCGACATCACGCCAATAGGCGGGTTTGCCCTTGTCGTCCAGGAAAGGATAAGCGATCGCCTTGGAATCCTCGATGCTCCTGGGCACGATGTTCTTGCCGAAATCATGTTCCGACGCCGGATCCTCGGCATCGTCGATCAGCGCTTTGGTCAAATAGGACATGGAGAACACGTAGATGCCCATGGATGCCAGGGACAGCTCGGGGTGGCCCGGCATGGGCTCCGGATTCTCCGGCTTTTCCGTGAAGTGCGTAATCTCGAAATCTTCGTCGACCGACATCACACCGAAGGCGGAGGCCTCCTCCTTGGGCACCTCGATACAACCCACCGTGAGATCGGCGCCGGCTTCTGCATGCGCCTGGATCATCTTGCCGTAGTCCATGGTATAGATGTGGTCGCCGCCCAGGATCAGCACATATTCCGGCTGGTGCCGGTAGATGATGTCCAGGTTCTGGTAGATCGCATCCGCGGTGCCCTTGTACCACTCCTGGCGCAAGCGCTGCTGGGCCGGGATGATTTCCACGAACTCGCCGATCTCTGGACGCATGAAGCTCCAGGCTCGCTGCAAATGGCGGATGAGCGAATGCGACTTGTACTGCGTCAGTACCCCGATCCGTCGCAGGCCGGAGTTGATGCAGTTGGACAGCGCGAAGTCGATGATGCGGTATTTGCCACCGAAGGGCACTGCCGGCTTGGCACGCCACTTGGTCAGGTTCTTCAGTCTCGAACCCGCCCCACCGGCAAGCACCAGCACCAGCGTGCGGCGGGTGAGGTCACTCGCCATCTGCGGTTCGACGTAGTAGCGGTAGAGGTTTCTCTGGTCTTCATGCTGTTCCATTGTTTGCTCCACGGGCCATTTGGACTGCCCCTCTCAGGCCGACATTCTGTTCTCTGATCAAAAAGGCAGGAATGCATTCAACCTGCCCACGCATGCGCCCCTTATCGAGGTAGGCAGCGCAAAAATTCCGCTCGATCCAGGGTGCGAGATGCCCGGTCACGCCACCGCAAAGGTAGATACCTGCGGCGGGATTGAACTGCAGCGCGAGGTTCCCCGCATACCGCCCCAACACATCGACAAAACAATTCACCACCTGCAAAGCCACCGGGTCGTTCTCGCGCGCCTGGCGGGAGATCTGATCCGCCGGCGGGGCCTCGGCCGCTCCACCGGCAAAGTAGCGGTGCAGATCGCGCAAACCCTGCCCCGACAACACCCTCTCCCAGGACACGTGCCCGTACAGCTCAGCGAGCCAGCGATGCAGACCGTACTGCTCGGCATTGACCGGCGCAAAATCCGCGTGCCCGCCTTCAGTGGCAAGCGGCAGCGCGCCACCCGCGGTGTCCGCAAACCAGGCCAGGCCCAATCCGGTACCGGCACCGGTCACCACCGCCGTCCCCGTCCGGGCAGGCCCCTGTGCCGGATGCAGCACCACAGGCGACTCGTTGCTGATCGCCCCCACGGCTGCCGCCTGGAAGTCGTTCAGCAGGACCACCTCATCCACATTGAACTGTTCCCGCAGCCGGGACCGCTCGACCACCCAGTTGATATTGGTCAGCCGGATACGCTCGGCATCGGGTGGACCGGGCAAGCCCAGTGCCATCTTCGCGATTCTAACGCTTTGCCTGCCCTGATCCTGCAAAAACTGCGCGATTACCTGGTACAGGTCCGCGAACCCGGCATTGGGATAGTCACTGGTGAGAACATCCTGTCCGCTTACCCAGGCCAGGCGACTGTTGGTGGCGCCAATATCGGCCGCCAGAAAATTCATCTCACTCCCTCCAGCAGCGCCTGCTCGACCAGCACCGTCGCGTGCGGAACCGAGGCCACCTGTGCGATCGGCAGCGGCTCCCCCGCCCGCCAGGCCTCGAGTGCGTCCCGCTTGCTTTCGCCGGTGACCAGCACCAGCATGGCCCGACAGGATTGCAACGCAGAGGGTGTCAGACTGACGCGTTCCTGAGGTGGTTTTGGCGCCGCATGCACCGGCACGGAGGCAGCTTCCTGCGGCCAGCTGTGACCGGGAAACAGGCTGGCGGTGTGGCCGTCCTCTCCCATCCCGAGCATGACCATGTCGAAGGGAAGTGCGTTCCGGATGGTTTCCGAATACGCCGCTGCAGCGCGTTCCGGTCCGAGTTCCGAGGGGATCGGGTGATGGCGCCCGGCCTTGCGGGCCAGGCCGGTGTTCTCGACCATGCGGCTGTTCCGTTCCGGATACTTCTGCGGGAGGCAGCGCTCGTCGCCATAATACAGCGACCAGGCCGGCCAGTCCTGCCTGGTTTCGCATAAAAGTTCATAAGTTCGCCCCGGCGTGCGTCCGCCCGCCAGTACCAGGGAGAATTCCCCGCGCGCGGCGACTGCCGCCTGGGCCGCCCCGCTGACCGCCTCGCAGGCGCGACGGGCTACCGCTTCCGCATCCGGCAGGGCCACCCAGACCGTCATCAGCCCGGCTCCAACTCGTTGCGCCAGCGCTGGTAGGGCTGATCGAAGATCCGACCCACTTCCTCGGGCTCGGATTGGCCCGCCGGGTAGGTGTGAATGAAGTCCCTTTCGGTGGCCCACACACTCAGCACCGGGTCGACTACACGCCATGCCCATTCCACTTCGTCGTAACGCAGGAACAGGCTGTTGTCTCCCTCCAGGACATCCAGGAGCAGGCCCTCGTAGGCACCGGTCTCCACATGGGTTTCGCAGCGGAAGGGCGCCTCCAGACTGATCTGGCGCGTCTGCATGGTCATGCCCGGCTCCTTGACCGTGATCTCCAGGCGCAATGACTCTTGCGGCGACATGCTCATGAGCAGCCAGTTGGGCGGCGGTCGCTCGATATGCGAACTGCGGAAAAAGTGCTTGGGTGGCTGCTTGAAACTGATCGCCACCATGGTCAGGGGACGGGCCATGCGCTTTCCGGTGCGCAGGTAGAACGGCACGCCGCGCCAGCGCCAGTTGTCCACATACAGCTTCAGCGCGGCGTAGGTCTCGGTCACGCTGTCCGGGTCGACCCCGGTCTCGTCGAGGTAACCCGGCACCGCCTGGCCTTCAATGACCCCCGGGGCATACTGGGCACGAAAGGCATTCGAGGACACGGCGGAGGGATGAATGGGGCGCATCGACTTGAGCAGCTTGACCTTCTCGTCGCGCAGATCGTCGCTGTCCATCGACACCGGCGGCTCCATCGCGACCAGTGCCATCAGTTGCATGAGATGGCTTTGCAGCATATCGCGCAGGGCACCGGTGCCTTCGTAGAACCCGGCCCGGTCGCCGACCCCAAGCGCCTCCACACGGGTGATCTGGACGTGGTCGATGTAATTGCGGTTCCACAGGGGTTCCAGCAGGAGGTTGGCGAAGCGCGAGACCAGTACATTCTGCACCATGGCCTTGCCCATGTAGTGATCGATCCGGTAAGTCTGGTGTTCGGCCAGGTGATGCGAAATCCGGTGCTGCAGATTGCGCGCACTCTCGAGGTCGTAACCGAACGGCTTCTCGATCACCACACGACGCCAATGGCCGGCTCCCTCGTGCAACATGCCGGCCTCGCCGAGGGACTCGATCACATCCCCGTACACCGAGGGTGGCAGGGCCACGTAGAACACGTGGTTGGGTGGGTAATCGGCACTCGCCAGTTCGTGCTGCAGCGTGCGGTAGGTATCGCTGCGCGCCAGGTCCGCGCGCACATAGCTGAGCCGCTCGCAGAAGCGCTGCAGCGCCGCCTCTTCGACCGTCGAGCGGCAGAACTCGCGCACCGAAGCGGCCGCATGCTGCAGCCACTCGTGTTGGCTGAACGCGCGCCGACCGTTGCAGATGATGCGCAAACGGCTGTCGAGAAGGCCCGACTCATCCAGCTTGTAGAGCGCAGGCAGCAACTTGCGCTGGGCCAGGTTTCCGGTCGCGCCGAAGATGATCAGGGTGGCGGCGTCGTTCACTGCGGTTCCTCCCGCCCATCCCCGGTCCAGTGCGTGTGGAACACGGTTTGAGGCTGATCCAGGCGCCGATAGGTATGTGCCCCGAAGTAGTCGCGCTGCGCCTGCAGCAGCTGCGCGGGCAGGACCGCGCTGCGATAGGCATCGAAAAAAGCCAGCCCGGACGACAGCGCCGGTAACGGAATCCCCAGCCCGACACCGCGTTGAACCGCCTCGCGCCAGCCCGGTTCGGCCTCACGCATGGCCGCGCTGAAGAATTCATCCAACAGAATGTTCTCCAGATCCGGCTCGCGCTCATAGGCGCGCTTGATATCGTTGAGAAAACGGCTGCGGATGATGCATCCGGCACGCCACAGCAGGGCGATATCCCCGAATGCCAGGTTCCAGCCATTCTCCTGCGCCGCCGCACGCATCTGCATGAACCCCTGGGCATAGGAGACGATCTTGGCGGCATACAAGGCATCGTGAATGGCCTCGACCGCATCATCCCGCGCGCCGTGCCCGGAAGGCGCCGGGGGGCCGAACAGTTCTGCCGCCACTTCACGCTCCGCCTTGCGCGCAGAAAGTGCACGTGCATGCACCGCTTCGGTAATGAGGGTCAGGGGCACGCCCAACTGCAGTGCATCCGCCGCCGTCCACCGGCCGGTGCCCTTCTGTCCGGCACTGTCGAGTATGGCGCGCACGCGCAAGGCGCCGTCGGGGTCGCGCACCCGCAGAATGCGCGCGGTGATATCAATGAGGTAGGACGACAGCACGCCCTCATTCCATCCCCGGAAGGTTTCCGCGACCGTCTCCTCCGGCAGCTGCAAGCCGCGATCGAGGAGTGCCCAGGCCTCTGCAATCAGCTGCATATCGCCGTACTCGATCCCGTTGTGCACCATCTTGACGTAGTGCCCGGCACCGCCCTCGCCCACCCAGCGGCAGCAGGCCTCGCCGTCATCCGCGCGCGCAGCAATCGACTGGAAGATCTTCTTCACCACCGGCCAGGCTTCGGGATCCCCCCCGGGCATGAGCGACGGCCCGTGCCGGGCGCCCTCCTCACCACCGGAAACACCCATGCCGAGAAAACGGAGACCGCGTTCGCGCAGCTGCGCATAGCG
>AZID01001585.1_pt1 | contig 11188 bp, 7 predicted proteins | sample 359051 | NCBI WGS metagenome assembly AZID01 (sample SAMN02429712, study PRJNA222660) | marine sediment metagenome | biome: Sediment sample; isolation source: sample MGS-BIZ from oil contaminated site at the Bizerte lagoon located in... | place: Tunisia: Bizerte Lagoon | collected 2012-09-08 | depth...
CGCACGAACTGCTGGCCGATATCGACAAGGAGACGGTCGATTTTGTGCCCAACTATGACGAATCCGAGCACGAGCCGTCGGTGCTGCCGGCCAGGATTCCGAACCTGCTGATCAATGGTTCTTCCGGTATCGCGGTCGGTATGGCGACCAATATCCCACCGCACAATCTGACCGAAGTGATCGATGCCTGTACTGCCGTGATCGACAACCCGGCGGTCGATCTCAACGAGTTGATGGAGATCATCCCGGCACCCGACTTCCCGACCGCGGGCATCATCAATGGGATTGCCGGCGTGCGTGAGGCCTATCGGACCGGTCGTGGTCGCGTGTACATCCGCTCCCGCACTGAAATCGAGGATATGGACAACGGCAAGCAACGCATTGTCGTTACCGAATTGCCTTATCAGGTCAACAAGGCGCGTCTGCTGGAAAAGATCGCCGAGCTGGTCAAAGAGAAGAAAATCGAGGGTATCACCGAACTGCGCGACGAGTCCGACAAGGACGGCATGCGCATGGTCATCGAGCTGCGTCGCGGCGAGGTGGCCGAGGTGATCCTGAACAATCTGTACAAGCAGACGCAGATGCAGAGCGTTTTCGGTATCAACACCGTGGCGCTGGTCGACGGCCAGCCGCGCACCCTGAACCTCAAACAGCTGCTCGAATACTTTATCCGTCACCGCCGTGATGTGGTCACCCGCCGCACCTTGTTCGAATTGCGCAAGGCGCGTGATCGTGCCCACATCCTCGAGGGGCTCGCGGTTGCACTGGCCAATATCGACGAGGTGATTGCGCTGATCAAGGCGGCGCCCAGCCCGGCCGATGCCAAGCGCCAGTTGGTCGAGAAGGTGTGGAAGTCCGGCACCGTCGACGCGATGGTGCAGCGTGCCGGTGCGGATGCATCCAAGCCGGAAGACCTGCCGCCCGGCTTTGGCATGCAGGCGGATGGTTATCACCTCACCGAGACCCAGGCGCAGGCGATCCTGGATCTGCGCCTGCAGAAGCTGACGGGCCTGGAGCAGGACAAGATCATCAACGAGTTCCAGGAGATCCTGGACAAGATTGCCGAGCTGCTGGAAATACTCGGCAACCCGGATCGCCTCATGCAGGTGATCCGCGACGAGTTGGTCGCGATCAGGGAACAGTTCGGCGACGAGCGTCGTTCCGAGATTGTCACCACCCAGCAGGACCTGACGCTGGAAGACCTGATTACCGAGGAAGACGTGGTGGTGACCCTGTCGCACGAGGGCTACGCCAAGTCACAACCGGTGGATGTCTACCAGGCGCAGCGTCGTGGTGGCAAAGGCAAGGCGGCGACAGCGACCAAGGATGAGGACTTTGTCGAGAAACTGTTCGTGGCCAACACCCACGATACCATCCTGTGTTTCTCCAGCCGCGGCAAGTGCTACTGGCTGAAAGTCTATGAACTGCCTCAGGCTGGGCGCAACGCGCGGGGTCGGCCGATGGTCAATCTGTTGCCGCTGGAACAGGGAGAACGGATCAACGCCGTGCTGCCGGTTCGCGAGTACGACCAGGAAAAGTTCGTGTTCATGGCAACGGCTTCCGGCACTGTCAAGAAAACCCCTCTGACCGATTTCTCGCGCCCACGCAGTTCGGGCATCATCGCGGTGGATCTGCGGGAAGATGACCAGTTGATCGGCGTGGACATCACCGATGGCGAATCCCGGATCATGCTGTTTTCGTCGGCCGGCAAGGCGATTCGCTTTGAGGAATCCACGGTGCGTGCCATGGGTCGCACCGCCTGCGGTGTGCGTGGTATCAGACTGGGTGAAGGTCAGCGTGTGATCTCATTGATCATCGGAAACGAGGGCGATGTGCTCACCGTGACCGAGAATGGCTTCGGCAAACGCACCCCCGTGGAGCAGTTCCCGATCAAGGGGCGTGCTGGCATGGGAGTGATCTCGATCAAGACCTCGGAGCGCAATGGCGATCAGATAGGCGCGGTGCGCGTGTTCGAAGACGACGAGATAATGCTGATCACTGATGGCGGCACGCTGGTGCGCACACGCGTGGCGGATGTTTCCCAGATGAGCCGCGATACCCAGGGTGTCAAAATGATCAGCCTGACCAAGAAAGAGAAGCTGATAGGCATCGAGCGAGTCGAGGCTCTGGAGGGGGATGTCGAGGCAGACCCCGAGGCAGAGAGCGAGGATGAATAATCTCAAACCGCAAAGGACGCCAAGGTTCGCAAAGTTCTCGCTGCTGCTAACCTATGTTTTTGCGGTGGCCAGATGCTAATGAGGCCATTGCGGCTTGGTGAATTGAGTTTCTTGGCGCCCCTTGGCGCTCTTCGCGGTTTAAACCTAACTTATTTCGAGATTTAACTAATGGCACGTGTATTTAACTTCAGCGCTGGCCCGGCCGCGCTGCCCGAAGATGTATTGAAACAGGCAGAGGCTGAACTGCTGGACTGGCATGGCTCCGGCATGTCCGTGATGGAGATGAGCCATCGCGGCAAGGAGTTCATGTCGATCGCTGCTGAAGCAGAGGCGGATCTGCGCGAGCTGATGGCTATACCGGATAACTACAAGGTGCTGTTCCTGCAGGGCGGTGCTTCCAGCCAGTTCGCCATGGTGCCACTGAACCTGATGGGAAGGACGGGCAGGGCGGACTACATGAAGACCGGCTCCTGGTCCAAGAAGGCCATCGCAGAGGGCAAGCGCTACGGTACAGTCAACCTGATCGCAGATACCTATATCGATGACAAGTTCACCTCCGAGCCGGCGGCCGACAGCCTGAACTTCTCATCCGATGCCGCGTACGTGCATTACACCCCGAACGAAACCATCGAAGGGGTGGAGTTCTCGTACATACCCGATAGCGGGACTATACCGCTGGTCGCGGATCTGTCTTCCACCATCCTCTCCCGTCCGATCGATGTATCCAGGTTCGGCATCATCTACGCCGGCGCACAGAAGAACATCGGTCCTGCCGGGCTGACCATCGTGATCGTACGCGAGGATCTGATCGGTAGCGCGATGGAGCACACCCCGACCATGTTCAATTACGATACGCATGCGGGTGCCGGTTCCATGTACAACACACCGCCGACCTATGGCTGGTACCTGGCCGGCTTGGTATTCAAATGGCTCAAGGAAAACGGCGGCCTGCAGGCAATGGCCGCGATCAATGAGCGCAAGGCCAAGGCCCTGTACGGTGCCATAGACGGGTCGGACTTCTACAACAACCCCGTGGATCGAAACTGTCGCTCCTGGATGAACGTGCCTTTCACTTTGGCCAATGCCGACCTGGATGCCGATTTCCTCAAGCAGGCAGGTGAGGCCGGCCTCAAGACCCTCAAGGGACACCGCTCAGTCGGCGGCATGCGTGCCAGCATCTACAACGCCATGCCGGAAGAGGGTGTGAAAGCGTTGATCGACTTCATGGCCGATTTCGAACGAAAGAATGCTTGATACAAGACAAATAAACCGCTAAGGGCGCAAAGGTTCGCCAAGGATCCTGTGGCTGATAGGTGGGTTGGCTCTGACCACCACGCAAGCGAATGCCAACCAACGCAGGGCGAATTGCCGTCAGGCTGGCGCAACTTAATCCACTTTGCGTTCCTTGGCGTCCTTCGCGGTTTAACAAACATTGGATGGATATGAAGATGTACAAGATTCAGACTCTTAACAATATTTCCGTGGCCGGTCTCGACCGTCTGCCGCGTGACAACTATGAGGTGGCCTCCGAGATTACCCATCCGGATGCCATTCTGCTGCGCTCATACAAGATGCACGACATGGATTTGCCGGATTCGGTGAAGGCCATCGGTCGCGCGGGTGCAGGTGTGAACAACATCCCGGTCGATCGCATGACCGAGATCGGCGTGCCGGTGTTCAATGCGCCTGGCGCGAATGCCAACGCGGTCAAGGAACTGGTGGTCGCGGGTATGTTGATCGCTGCGCGCAACATTGGGCAGGCCTGGAAGTTTGCCACCGGCCTGTCCGGCGAAGACAAGGCCATTACCAAAGACGTGGAGGCAGGCAAGAAGAATTACGTTGGTTTCGAACTGCCGGGCCGCACCCTGGGTGTCATCGGTCTTGGGGCAATCGGTGTCAAGGTGGCCAATGCGGCACGTGCTTTGGGTATGAACGTCATCGGATACGACCCGACCATTACGGTCAAGTCGGCGTGGCAACTCGAATCGGATGTCGAGCAGGCGCTTTCCGTGGACGATCTGGTTGCAAAGTCCGATTTCATCACCTTCCACGTGCCTCTGAACGATGCGACCGCGAATATGATCAATGCGGACCGGCTCAAGCTGATGAAGAAGAACTCGGTTTTGCTCAACTTTGCGCGCAACGGGATCATCGATGATGAGGCCGTGGTCAAGGCATTGGACGATGGTCGCCTGTATGCCTATGTCTGCGACTTTCCAAGCAACCTCCTGAAAGAGCATCCGCGCGTCATCACCCTGCCGCACCTGGGGGCATCCACCAGAGAGGCCGAAGAAAACTGCGCCATCATGGTCGCCGATCAGGTGAAGGACTGGCTGGAGAACGGCAATGTGCTCAACGCGGTCAACTTCCCGGAAATCAATCTGCCGCGCGCGCAGGATGGCTATCGTATCGCGGTAGTCAACAGCAATGTGCCGAACATGCTTGGACAGGTTTCCACCCTGCTGGCGGATGCAGGTCTCAACATCGTCGATATGCTGAACAAATCCCGTGGAGAGATTGCGGTCACCCTGATCGACCTCGACCGCATGCCCGAACCCGCGGTCAGTGAGAAAATTTCCAGCATCGATGGTGTACTTTCGGTGCGTTGCCTGGGTTGCTAAGTTTGGTAAACCACGAAGGGCACGAAGAATACAAAGGTTTATTGGCGGAATCGTCCCGCCAGAACAGTCTTGCGCTACCTGATCTGCAGTTGTCCTGTGGCCTTCGTGATCTTTGTGGTTGAATTGATACATGAATGAAGCTGAAGAACTCGGCAGGATCCGCGAACGTATCGATGAACTCGATGCACGGATTCATGACCTGCTCAATGAGCGTGCCGCGGCGGCCATGGATGTGGCGCGGGTCAAGCTGGCGAAGGACCCCAAGGCCGTTTTTTACCGGCCCGAACGAGAGGCCGAGGTACTCCGACGGATCAAGGAACGTAACAAGGGGCCACTGGGTGACGAGGAGGTCGCAAGACTGTTCCGCGAGATCATGTCCGCCTGTCTCGCGCTGGAACAGCCGCTCAGGATCGCTTTTCTAGGCCCTGAAGGCACCTTTACCCAGGCCGCTGCGCTCAAGCATTTTGGTCATTCCATCAAGGCGGAACCCATGGGAAGCATCCCGGATGTGTTCCAGGAGGTGGAAACCGAATCGGCGGACTATGGTGTGATTCCGGTGGAGAACTCCTCGGAAGGCGTGGTCAATCACACCCTGGACATGTTCATCACGTCCCCTTTGCAGATCTGCGGGGAAGTCTCGCTGCGTATTCACCACAACCTGTTGGGGCGGGGCCAGCCCTTGGAAAACATCCGCAAGGTGTTTTCTCATCAGCAGTCCCTGGCGCAATGCCGTGGCTGGCTCGACCGGCACCTGCCCTTTGTTGAAAGGGTCGCGGTCAGCAGCAATGCGGAGGCCGCCTGCCTCGCAGCTGAGACAGAGAATTCCGCTGCGATTGCCGGCTTGGCGGCCGCCGACCTCTATGGTCTCGACACCCTGGCGCAAAACATCGAGGACGAAGCCGACAACACCACCCGCTTCCTGGTGGTGGGGCGACACGCAACCCAGCCCTCGGGCGACGACAAGACCAGTCTCCTGGTCTCGACCCGCAACGAGTCCGGCAGCCTCTACCGCCTGCTCGCGCCCCTGGCGCAACACGGCATCAGCATGACGCGTATCGAATCGCGTCCCTCCCGCCGGGAGAACTGGGACTATGTGTTCTTCATCGATCTCGTGGGACACCGGGACGACCCCGAGCTCGCACCCGTGCTGGCGGAGTTGCAGGGCCTGGCCGGGATGTACAAAGAACTGGGTTCGTATCCCCAGGCGGTATTGTAAGATGGAGGGTTGACATGCTTGACAATCGTTTTCTCGATCTGGCGGCACCTGGAATATCCCATCTTCAGCCCTATGTCCCGGGGAAACCGGTGCTCGAGCTGGAGCGTGAGCTCGGTATTTCCGATTCCGTCAAACTGGCCTCGAACGAAAATCCACTCGGGCCGAGTCCAAGTGTCACAGAGGCCATCGCCGCTGCGCTGCCGGAACTGACCCGCTATCCGGACGGTGCCGCGTATGCCTTGCGGCAGGCACTTGCGGAGCGCCACGCGCTGGCGCCCGAATGTGTGACGCTTGGTAACGGTTCCAACGATGTGCTGGACATGGTCGCGCGGGTTTTTCTTCGCCCCGGCAGGGAAAGTCTTTTCTCAGAGCATGCGTTCGCCGTCTATCCCTTGAGCAGCATGGCCGTGGGTGCCGAGTTGCGCATGGCCGGCGCCACGGACTTTGGGCACGACCTCACACGCATGGCAGCGATGATTGGTCCGGCGACCGCCGTCATCTGGATTGCGAATCCGAACAATCCGACCGGGACCTGGCTGCCCCGGGACGATTTGCGCGACTTTATCGCGGCTGTGCCGCCGAACGTGATCGTGGTGGTTGACGAAGCCTATTTCGAGTACGTTCAGCCGGTTCAGCCCGACTATCCTGATGTCAGTGCCTGGGTGACTGAATTTCCCAACCTCGTGGTCACCCGGACCTTCTCCAAGGCCTATGGGTTGGCGGCCCTGCGCCTGGGGTATGCGCTTTCCCATCCGGATGTCGCTGATCTCCTGAACCGGGTGCGACAGCCTTTCAATGTCAACAGCCTTGCCCAGGTGGCGGGCTTGGCGGCGCTCGAGGATCAGGATTATGTGCAACGTTCGGTCGAGTTGAACAATGCCGGGCTGAAGCAACTGACCGAGGGGTTCGATCGACTCGGCCTCTCCTATATCCCGTCGGTGGGTAATTTCGTCAGTGTGGACATGGCGCGCCCTGCATCGGAGGTGGATCTGGCCCTGCTGCAACTCGGTGTGATCACACGCCCCGTCGAGAACTATGGGCTCAAAGGGTTCCTGCGTATCAGCGTCGGAATGGCGCAAGAGAATGCCCGCTGTCTGGACGCATTGGAGCAGGTGCTTTGAGTGACGGGGTGGGCAATCTTGCCGTTATCGGCGTCGGCTTGATCGGCGGCTCGCTTGCGCGCGCCCTGCGCCAGGCAGGCAAGGTGAAACGCATCGTCGGTTGCGGGCGTGGCCGGGACAACCTCGAGCGGGCGGTGGAACTGGGCGTAATCGATGACTTCACGCATGACATTGGTGAGGCAGTCGAGGGCGCCGACATGGTTTTCGTGGCGGTACCCCTGGGTGCAATGCGAGGGGTCTTCAAGCGCATGTGTGGCCATCTCGGTGAGGGTGCCATCGTGACTGACGGTGGTAGCGCCAAGGATTCTGTCATCACTGATTTTCAAGTGGCCTGTCCCGCGCATTTCAACCGCTTCGTCGCGGGCCACCCGATCGCCGGGACCGAACGCAACGGTGTGGAAGCGTCGTTTGCCGAGTTGTATCGGAACCGCCGCGTGATACTGACGCCGAATGAAGATACCGCGGCCGATGCGCTCGATCGCGTCTCGGCGATGTGGCGCGCCTGTGGTGCCGAGGTCGTGAGCATGGATGTCGAGCGGCATGATCGGGTGTTGGCGGCAACCAGCCATCTGCCGCATATGCTGGCTTTCGGTCTCGTGGATGCGCTGGCGCGCCTGGATGAACATGATGACATCTTCCGTTTCGCTGCCGGAGGATTCCGGGATTTCACCCGCATTGCCTCGAGTAATCCGGTGATGTGGCGCGACATCTGTATCGCCAACCGCGAGGCGCTGGCCGCTATCATGCTCAAGTTCGCCGAGGAGATGAGGGACCTGGGATCGACCATCGAAAAGGGGGACGCGGAACATCTGCTGGCGGTATTCGAGCGGGCCAAGGCCGCGCGCGATGCCTATGTGGATGGGCTGGATACGGAAACTGACGCCAAGACAGCGTCCTGATCTTGCGCCAAGTAGATCAGCGGGCGGGTTTTGCGTCCGGCATCCGTGCCACAAAATTAGTCCGGGCGTGTTTTACCTTGAGCGGCTTGTAATCCCCCAGCGCAGAGGCTAGCCTTCTGCGCCTCTCAAAATCGAAGGAAAACCTGAAGTGTCCTCCAATCTCCAGTTCACGGTAGGGCCCGGCGGACGTCTCCAAGGCGACATCCGTGTGCCGGGTGACAAGTCCATTTCCCATCGCTCCATCATGCTCGGGTCACTCGCACGCGGCATCACCCGGATCAGCGGCTTTCTCGAGGGCGAGGATGCCCTCGCGACCCTGCGGGCGTTTCGCGCCATGGGTGTTGAAATCCAGGGACCGGACGATGGGGTCGTGATCATTCATGGGGTGGGTAAGGATGGATTGCAGGCGCCGGAGGATGCCCTGGATCTTGGTAATTCCGGCACCTCCATGCGGTTGCTCTCCGGCCTGTTGGCCGGGCAGGGTTTCGAAGTGACCCTGATCGGGGACGAATCGCTTTCGCGACGGCCCATGCAGCGGGTCACGGAACCGCTCAAGTTGATGGGCGCCGAGATCAACACCACGCCCAAGGGCACGGCGCCGTTGATCATCCGGCCGGTGGATGGTCTGCGCGCCATCGACTACCCGTTGCCTGTCGCCAGTGCTCAAGTCAAATCCTGTCTTCTGCTGGCCGGTCTGTACGCCGAGGGAGAGACCTGGGTGACTGAACCGGCACCCACGCGTGACCACACTGAGCGCATGTTGCGCGGGTTCGGCTACGACGTCATGCAGGACGGGCCGCGACGCGGTGTGCGGGGCGGTGGCGAACTGGTCGCCTGTGAGATCGATGTGCCTGCCGATATCTCTTCCGCGGCTTTCTTCCTGGTCGGTGCCTGCATTGCGCCGGAATCGGACCTCACCCTGCGGCATGTGGGTATGAATCCCACCCGCGACGGCGTGATCAACATTCTGCGTCTGATGGGGGCCCGGATCGAGGTCATTAATGAACGGGAGGTTGGGGGAGAACCGGTCGCCGACCTGCGGGTCCGTTCCGCAGGCTTGAAAGGTATCCGTATCCCGCAAGATCAAGTGCCGCTGGCGATCGACGAGTTCCCGGCCCTGTTCGTGGCCGCGGCCTGTGCCGAGGGAGAAACCGTGCTGACCGGGGCCGGGGAGCTCCGAGTCAAGGAATCCGATCGGATACAGGTCATGGCGGATGGTCTTCAGGCGCTCGGTATCGAGGCCGAGCCGAGCGCAGACGGCATTGTGATCCAGGGCGGTCGTATGAGCGGGGGGCGGGTGGACAGCCACGGTGATCACCGAATCGCAATGGCCTTTGCCATGGCGGCCCTGCGCGCCTCCGGGGAAATCCATATCGACGACTGCGCCAATGTGAATACCTCTTTTCCGGGATTTGCCGGGCTTGCGCAGTCGGTTGGTTTGCAGGTGAGTCAGAAAGATGTCTGAAACAGTACCGGTAATCACTGTCGACGGGCCCAGTGGTTCGGGCAAGGGCACCGTCTCCGGGTGCGTGGCAGAGCAGTTGGGGTGGCATGTGCTTGACTCCGGCGCGCTCTACCGACTCACGGCCTACGCCGCACGAAAAAGTGGAATAGACTTTAATTATCCCCTGCAAGTAGCGGATATCGCGAGGAATATGCACGTCGACTTCGATCAGGGTGGGGTCTTGCTCGAAGGTGAAGACGTGTCACTGGCGATTCGTACCGAGGAGGCGGGGAATGATGCCTCCCGGGTAGCGGCGATGGAAGAGGTCAGGGCCGCGCTGTTGGAGTGGCAGCGCGAGGCGGCGGTGGCCCCGGGACTGGTCGCAGACGGACGCGACATGGGCACAACCGTTTTTCCGCAGGCCCCCCTCAAGGTCTTTCTCACCGCGAGTGCCGCGGAACGCGCAAAAAGGCGCCATAAGCAGTTGAAAGAAAAGGGGATGACGTCTAATATTGCCGACCTTGCCGCCGAGATACGCGAACGCGATGAGCGTGATCGATCCCGTGCGGCTTCTCCATTGGTGCCCGCGAGGGATGCCATGGTGATCGACTCGACTGCGATCGCTATCGATGCGGTGGTCGAGAGAATCATTCAGGCGGCCCGGGATCGCGGGCTCCTGGAGCAGTAAACCGCTTGTCCGGTAGTTTGCGCGGGGAAGATGTCTTCTCCTCGGGTTGCAGGTGCGAACCTGCGTTTGTTCAACATTAACCAAAGGTCGTCCGGCATTGCATTGTCGCGGCCGTCAGGAGCGGTCCACACGCCCGTGGGCCTCAGGTACACACATCATGTCAGAAAGTTTTGCCGAGCTCTTTGAAGAGAGCCTCACTAATACCAACCTCCAGCCCGGTGCCATTGTCATCGGTACTGTTGTCGCTATCGATGGCGATTTCGTCATCGTCAACGCCGGACTCAAATCGGAAGGCGTTATCCCGGTCAACCAATTCACCGATATGGATGGTGAGATCGAAGTGGCTGTCGGCGATCAGGTGGAAGTCTCCCTGGACGCTGTTGAGGATGGTTCTGGCGCGACCCGCCTGTCGCGCGAAAAGGCCAAGCGTCATCACGCATGGCAGAAGCTCGAGAAAGCTTTCGAGAACGAAGACATCGTCACCGGCCGCATCAACGGCAAGGTCAAGGGTGGTTTCACCGTCGAACTCGAACAGATTCGCGCCTTCCTGCCCGGATCGCTCGTGGATGTGCGTCCTGTCAGGGACACCGCCTACCTGGAAGGCAAGGACCTCGAATTCAAGGTCATCAAGCTGGACCAGAAGCGTAACAACGTGGTGGTTTCCCGCCGAGCGGTGGTCGAGCAGGAATACAGCGAGGAGCGCGAGAAGCTGCTGGCGGATCTGGCCGAAGGTCAGGTGGTCAAGGGTGTGGTGAAGAACCTCACGGATTACGGCGCGTTCGTCGACCTGGGTGGCATCGATGGCCTCCTGCACATCACCGATATGGCGTGGAAGCGCGTCAAGCACCCCTCCGAGGTTGTCGAAATCGGCGACGAGATCGACGTGAAGGTGCTCAAGTTCGATCGCGAGAAGATGCGTGTATCGCTCGGCCTGAAGCAGCTGGGCGAGGATCCTTGGGTCAATATCACGCGCCGCTATCCCGAAAACACCCGTTTGTTCGGCAAGGTCACCAATATCGCCG
>AZID01004416.1_pt1 | contig 10613 bp, 10 predicted proteins | sample 359051 | NCBI WGS metagenome assembly AZID01 (sample SAMN02429712, study PRJNA222660) | marine sediment metagenome | biome: Sediment sample; isolation source: sample MGS-BIZ from oil contaminated site at the Bizerte lagoon located in... | place: Tunisia: Bizerte Lagoon | collected 2012-09-08...
CCCCCAGCCGATGGTCTGCCACAGGACTCCGGCCACCAGGGCCCCGACCAGGGCTGACCCGACCCGTACCCTGGTATTCGGTACGAAAACGTAGACGAATGTGAAAGCAGCAATAATGAACAGGTATGGAATCAGCCGCCCAGCGGTCTCGATGATCCAGCCCAACACCGGTACCGTGGTCAGCGCCTGCACCAGTTCAGAACTCATGAAAGAGGCGGTCGCCCCCAGCGCCGAGAACACCAGCACCGGTCCGACCAGAAGCACACTGAGATAATCGCTGAAACGCTCAACGAACGGGCGATGCTGCGAAACCTGCCAAGCGTAGTTGAAGGCACGCTCGACCTTCTGCAGCAAGGAAACCACTGTATAGAACAACAGGCCAAGACCGACCGATCCCAGCACGCCGACCTGCATGTTGTCGACGAAACCGATGATGGTCGCACTGATTTCCGCTCCCCTTGGCCCCAGCGGCGCCAAGAAGTTTTGCAGGGTGGGTTCGATTTGATTGTGTACACCAAAGGCCTTGAGCACCGAGAAGCTGACCGCCAACAGGGGTATGAGTGACAACAGGGTGGTGTAGACGAGGCTCATGGCCCGCATCGACAGCTGGCCCTCGATCAGTTCCCGACCGACAAGCCAAAGCGTCCGTGTCCAGCGAAGGGCGAATGCCTTCCACCGTGGCAGCGCACTCGGTTCGTCATCCCAGATCAGTTGTGTCAGGTGTTCGGTCAGCATGCCAGCCCTGTCCCCCTCGCATTCAAGCTTCGGCAGACGTAATCATATTGCAGATGCCGACTCAACACGCTTCGCTTCGCAGCGAAAATGCCAACGTCGGCCGGCGTGTCCCGCGAGGACGAACTCAACCGCCGCGAGAATCGACGTGAGTTCGATCCGATGGGCGATGAAGCGGTGGGTCACGCCTTGCTTCTTGGCGACCTCTGCCATCGTTGCAGCCTTGTTGCTGAATAGTCGTTCATTCCAGATCAAGGCCTTTTTGCAGCGCCCTCCGCAGTGTCAACGTCGATCCCGGTTGGGGCGGCGTCGGGGCGCCGTTGATCAGGATCAAGCGGACTTCGATACCGCTACGCTTCAGCAATACGGGTATATCGTCTGTATGATGCAGCTGTGGGTGGAGCTCAACGGAAACCGTCCAATTCGATTCTTTGACGAAAGTCGATCTTATTCTTACGATCCTATAGATCTATTGAACGGATGTTCGCCGCATAGATCTTGTAGATTTTAGAAAGGGTGCATAAGTTGATAGAGAGAATAGAAACCAAAAAGCGCATGAGTAGGATCGTAAAACACAATGGGGTGATCTACTTGTGTGGTCAAGTGTGCAAGGATGCGGACCAAGGGATAAGAGATCAAACAGAAAGTATGCTCGAAAAGGTCGATATGCTGCTGGCAAAAGCAGGAAGCGACAGAAAGCATATCTTGTCCGCGACTATCTATATAAAGGACATGAAGTACTTTTCTGAGATGAACGAGGTTTGGGATAATTGGGTGCCGGAAGGTTTCGCTCCTGCCAGGGCATGCGTTGCAGCGAGTATGGCGCGTGACGCTCTGCTTGTAGAGATATCGGTGATTGCTGCCGAGATATAACAAGCCGGCCATGACGGGGATGCTTCCTTGCGCAATCGGTCAGCGCAGAGAAGAGCAGACGAAATGCCGCTGAAAACTCATTCGGTCTTTGGACATCGTGTCGGTAGCCGGGAACGGAGTATATGGCAGCTTCGGCGGAGTTGCGTTCTCAAGCGGGTTCCTTGTTTCAGTGCGGTGGACGTCGGCCTCGAATGTATCCCCAGGCGTAATCGTGAGGTGCAGCGCATCAACGGCAACTATTGTGACTGTCGGATGATTTACCGCATTGGAACACATGGACGAAATCGGTGACACAGCGTGCGGATGCGGCTGCTCTCGGGGCCGTCGAAGGGCCTGCATGCGGCCTGAGCAGGCCCCCGATCGATATCGCGCGTCTCTTGCCATTGTCCATCCGTTGTACACGCTTAGTTCTGGGTTTCGCCTGTCTGACAGTGCTGATGGTTTCTGGCTGCAGCCATGTCCAATGGCAGCCGGCTGGGGCACCAATTGGGGCGCCGGCATTGAACGAAGACCACGTCCTAACCGCGGACGGCTATCGTTTGCCGTTGCCTCGCTGGTTACCGCCCGGGGAAATCAAGGCGGTGGTTCTGGGTCTCCATGGCTTCAATGATTACGGCAACGCCTTTCGTTATCTGCAAGAAGCCGTCGTGGAGGCTGGAAATGTTGCGATATACGCTTATGACCAGAGAGGTTTCGGCGCTACAAAAAGGCCGGGTATCTGGGCGGGACGGGATACCTTGGTGGATGATGCCCGTACCGTGGCGGCATTACTGCGCACCCGTTATTCGCATCAACCGCTATTCTTGATCGGCGAGAGTATGGGCGCCGCCGTCGTATTGTCGGCATTGGCCGAGGATGATTTGATGCCGGTCGATGGTGCGGTATTGATTGCGCCTGCGGTTTGGGGCCCCGATGCCATGCCCTGGTATCAGCGCCTCGGTCTGTGGTTGGCGGTGCGTTTGATGCCGGGCGAGTACTTTTCTTCTGAAACGGTCAGGCGCATGGGAAAACGGCCCACCGACGATTCCGAGGTCATGCGGGAATTGAGTAGCGATCCGCTTGTGTTGAAGGGCGCGCGGGTGGATACCCTTCATGGCGTCAGCGAACTGATGCAGGCAGCATCTCGGGTAGTCTCGGTACCCGTGCCATTGCAGACTCTCTATGGGTTGAACGATCAAATCGTCCCGAGCGAACCGGTTTGCAGCTGGCTGCGGCGATTGACACAGTCGACAGCGGCCGAGATGCGAATCGTGCTGTATCCCGACGGTTATCATCTGCTTACGAGGTACAGTAACCGCGCAAAAGTGATTGCTGATATTGCCGCCTGGTTGAGTAGCCCGAAGGCGCTGCTACCGTCAGGAAATGAGATCGGGCTCGACGAGGCGCGGGCAATGGGTTGTGCCGACTAGTGGCCATGTCCTTGTTGCGATCGACCAGAAGAAACTCTGGTCGCGCTGCTCGCGCGCCTGTCGGGGGTGTCCGGTGGGTCAAGGCTTGGGTAACGCCCGCTTTTAAGAAAAAGCAGATTGATCCGCTCGAACAATTCGGTAACCCCATCGGCTCGCGTCTTGATCGTGGACGCATCCCAACCAGAGACAGGGCGCATCGTCCTGCGAGAACTCCTGTCACGCGCCCCATCTGCACCCCTGTGAAGGACCGGTACGTTGCCGCCAATAGCCCTTGCAGCGATCGGACAATCCACTTGCGGACAGATAGGAGAACCGCTGTCGCGTAGAGACTCGATCCAAGCGGAAGTGTCGATGACAATCACCGACTTCCATGGCCGCGCATCTCGTCAAGATTACCAACCCAGCCGGTGCGCCGTCGCTATCGCGCTTCATCGAGTTGGAGTGGCTCTGCAGCATGTGTTCGTGACTCGAAGCTGATTGCGTCGCTTCTCGTGGTGGAGGCATGCGGCAGCGTGGCTGAACCTGGAGACAAAGACTTGGAAGAAAAAAAGCCCGCTGTGCGGGCGAAGTTCGCTGTCTTTCCAGCGAAGGAGGAGGGATCAATTCAGCCGGTCCTCGCAAGGACGCTCGGGGCGACTGCACCTTTCAGCGGCTCGATGAGGGCCGCGGCTGCGTCTAATGGCAGCCGCATGCGTCCTTCACCCATCCGGATGCTGATCGCGTTGGCTATTCGCCGAAAGCTATACGTTCTGCCAGTAAACCCAACGGGGCCGACATCGATGGTTTCGCCCTTCAGTGCGCGTCGCAGCGCGCTGGCAAGTCGCCTCGAGTCAGCCGAGGTGAGTTGCAGGCTGCGGAAGTGTCTGACCGCCAAGTCCAGCAGCATGGCTTTCGCTTTGCCCCTAGCGGGACTGTTCTTTCTGAACGATTGACTTGTCAGTGTCGACGTGCTCGTCGGCTGCTGGTCGGACGATGTTGCGGTGGTCAGGGCTTCCCAGTTGGCGCCTTTGATGCGAACAGTGGCCGGTCTTTTCATTTCACGATCCTCGATTCAACAGATTCGATCCAACGTTGCTACGTTGGCCTGGTCGTCAGTATGCGAATCAGGAAGCGACAAATGTATTCGAAATAGATGAAGAAAAACTTCGAAAAAAACATCTCCGATTCTCTTCGGAAAGCCCTCCGCGTGTTGCCGGCATAGGGTCCATTGTTTCTCGTCGGCATGTCATCGACAGCGGAATCGCGAGTATCAGGACATGTCAGCAACGCCTGGGGTGAATACGCTGCTCATGACGGCCGGTGGACCGAGCCGACGATCGCGCTGAATCGTGCTCAGATCCGTGCCAAACCGCACCTGGTTTTTCGCGCGCCGGATCATTTGCTCGATCAGTTCCATGACAGTGAGCACACCATAGTGGGCTGCGGCGAGGTCCAGAGCGCTCTGAAACGCCTTGGCTTCGTTACCTGGTTTGTCGACTACGAACAGGGGGGCTCGAAGCGCTTCATTGGGTTCACCAGCTCTCCGCGATCACTGTCCTCTCCGCCCCGGGTCGCCTTCGATGCGGCTCGACAAGGAGGCGTCGGTGGTGGGCAAAAACACCGAACCCTCCCGACCACGCAGGTCTGCCAACACCCTTTTGATCTGGAATCTGGACGCGAGTCGCAGAAGGACCCTGGCCAAGACGGTCGGCAGGTCGCCCTTGGGGATGAGCGGTTGCAGCGCCCTGCGTCCACGTGCTGGGAGCATGACAAGAGGGATCATCAGGGCCATCCCGAAGATGAGCGGCCAGATCGCGCTGGCATCCAACGCCGGAAGTGGCGATACCTGGTAAACGGCAATGTGGGCGACGATCAGCAGCACGAGCCCCAAGCCTGCTGTAGCCATGAAGGGCACCGGATGGGCCTTGCGCTTTTTTGCCAGGCTGACGAAGAGAAAACGCGTCATCAGCAACGTGGTTGCGATGCTGGCGATGGCCAGCAGGGTTACGAGCCGGGCATGGTCATCACCAATGGCACCCTTGACCATTGACTTGGCTACGGCACCGCTGCTGAAGGGCAGACCAGCCATCATCGTTGACAGCACGATCAAGACCGCTAGGCTCAGGCTACGCCAGCGCGCATGCTCCAGACCGTCGAGCGTGAAGAACAACGCCGCCTTGGTGAGGCCGTGATGCACTGCATAGACGGTGATCGCAATGATCAAGGCCGGTGCAAGGCCGGGTTGCATCAGTGCCAGCCCGGCCATCGCCGCGAGCGTACCCAGCTGACTGATGCTGGAATAGGCGAGTATGGTCTTCGGGTGGCGTTGCGGCAGGCCCAGCAACACGCCATAAATGGCGCCGAAGAGCCCGAATGCCAGCAACAGCATGCCCGCCGTGGCGTACCCTGCTTGTTGCAGTGGAAGGAAATGCAGAAGTCCGAGAATGCCTGCATTGGCCATCGCGCCGCTGAACACGGCACTGCCGGGGGTGCTGCTGGCGGCATAGGTGCCGGGCATCCAGGCATGCAGGCCTGGCAGGCCGATCTTGATGCCAAAGCCGCTTATCAGCAGTACCAGCGTCCATGCCGACACCGCAGCTGTGTCGCGCAAGGGCAGTGTTGTCGCACCGACATCATGGGCGAGCGACAGCAGACCGCTGAACAACATCAGCTCGCCGGCAATGGTCCAGCGCAGGTAGGTGCCTGCGGCAATGCGCGCGCTGGTCGATCGGCGATCCATCACCAGTCCATAGCCTGCCAGCCCCATCATCGCGTAGCCCACGTAGAAGGTGACGGCGTCCTGTGCCAGTAGCAGCATCAGGTTGCCGCACATGGCCAGCAGAAAGAACAGGCGGAAGCGGGCCGGGTGCGCGCCCTGCCTGTCATTCTGGGCGTGATGTACGGCTGCTGCCGCCCACACGAGTGCCGTGGCGGGCCACAGCCAATGGGTGATCGCATCGGTGCCCAAGCGACTACCCAGCAAGAGCCAGCCCAGCGTGCTCTTCTCGCCGACCGGAATCAGCAGGCTCGCCATCAGCGGTGGCAAGGTCGCGAGGACAAGACTCCACTTGGCGTGGCGGTACCAACCGCTCGCCAGCACCGCAAGTGGCGTGAGCAAGACGATGACGTAGAACAGACCGTTCATCTGAGGTACTCCCTTTGGGCGATCAGCTCAGCCCATTCCAGCGGACTGAACGGGGCGGCCGCGAACAGGCCTGCGGCGAGTGCCATCGAGGCGGTGATCACCGGGGGCCACAGTAGGCTGGCGTGCGTCTCCGCGTTGGGCAGCACGACCTGCTCATTCGGCCAGGCAGTGGTCGTCGGCTTGAACCAGGCGCGATAAAGGATGGGTAGGAAATAGGCGGCGTTCAGCACGCTGCTGGCAATTAATACCGGCAAGACCCAGCCGGCCATACCAGCCTCCATGGCGCCGATCCCCAGGTACCATTTGCTGACAAACCCGGCAACCGGTGGAATGCCGATCATGCCGAGTGCCGCGATACTGAAAGCCAATGTGGTCAGCGGCATGCGGTGTCCGACACCGTTCATCTCGCTGACCTTGTGGATGCCGAGCGTCTCCGCGTAGTTGCCGGCGGCGAAAAACAGCGTGATCTTCATAACCCCTTGGTGCACCAGGTGCACCACACCGCCGATCGTGCCAAGCGGCCCAAAGATGGCCGTGCCCAATGCGATGTAGGAAACCTGGCTCACCGTGGAGTAGGCGAGGCGCTTCTTCAGGTTGTCCTGCGACAAGGCCCTGACCGAGCCGTATACGATGGTCAGGCCGGCAGCGATGCCCAGCGGCAACAGCACGCCCAGGTCGGCGGAGAACTCGATACCGTACACGTCATAAACGACACGGACGATACCGAAGGCACCGGCCTTGACCACCGCGACGGCGTGCAAAAGCGCGCTGACAGGGGCGGGTGCGACCATCGCCTGTGGCAGCCAGCCATGCAGGGGCACCAAGGCGGCCTTCACGCCGAGGCCGATCATCAGCAGCAGGAATATCCAGATCAGCTGGCCGTGTAGTCCAGTTGGCAGCTGTGAAAGCACGCCGCCTTCGACGAAATCGACTGGGCCGGCGAGGTTCTGCAACCATACGGCCCCGACCAGCAGCACCAGGCCCCCAGCCAGCGTGTAGGCGAGGTAGACGCGCGCGCCGCGCACCGAGTCCGCCGAGCCCTTGTGCGCCACCAGGGGGTAAGTGGACAAGGTGAGCAGCTCGTAGAACAGCACGAAGGTCACCAGGTTGCCTGCCAGGGCAAGACCGACTGTCGAGGTGACGCACAGACTGAAGAAGCCGAAGAAGCGGCTCCTGTGTGGTGAGTCCTCGAGATAGCCGATCGCGTAAACAGTGGTCACCAGCCACAGCAGCGTGGAGAGCGAGACGAACAGCACGGACAGGGCGTCGGCGTGCAGCACCAGCTCGAGCCCCGGCGCCAGCAGCCAACGTGTTTCGAAAGTCTGTTCGTGCAGCACTCCCCAGGTCAGCAAGGCGACCAGCGCCATTTTGAGCACTGCGCCGGACATGTTGAGCAGCGTGCGCAGGCGATGGCTGCCTTCGCGCAGGAAGAAGATCGCCAGACCTGGCACCAGTGAGCTGCCCAGGATCAACAGCAGCAGGCCGTTGGACAGGTTCATGCAGCCACCTCCAGGAAAGGCCATAGCCAGGCGCCACCCAGCCCCAGGAACGCTGTGGCCACCAGCCCCAGACCAAGCGCCGGCCATTCTTCCGCGGCAACATTCACCGACCGGCTGGCAAAGGCGGCATTGCCAAAGGCATGCCCGAGCACGCGGAAGACGTAGGCGGTCGCGAGCAGCGAGCCGATACCCATTACCAGCACCAGCGGCCAATGGCCGCTGTCCATCGAGGCACTGAGCAGGTGCCATTTGCCGAGGAAGGCGCCACTCGGCGGCAGGCCAATCAACGCCACGCCGGCCAGGGCGATCGCGAAGGTGGTGGCCGGCAGGCGCTGCGAGGTGCCATCGAGCTGATCAATGCGGTCGTGCCCGGCGTGCTGCTGCACGACGCCAATGGCGAGGAATAACGATGATTTGGCGAGGCCGTGCGTCAGTGCCATCAATACGACCGCACCAAGGACCAGTTCGCGTGCCGGCCCGGCTGGGGTGATGACCAGCAGCATCAGGCCGACGAACAGGTAGCCCAGCTGCGCGACCGTGGAATAGGCAGCGAGCAGTTTCAACCGTTCGGCCTGCAGTGCCTGCCAGGAACCCCAGACAATCGCGGCGCAACCGAGGAAACCGATCAGCATCGCGCCCTGCGGTGAGATCGCCGCCGGAAAGACCTCCGTCCACAAGCGCAGTACCAGGTAGAAGCCGGCCTTCACCACCAGCGCCGACAGTGCGGCACTGACCGGTGCGGGTGCGTTCGAATGGGCCGCCGGCAGCCAGAAGTGCAGTGGAAACAGCGCCGTCTTCAACAACAGGCCGCCGGTCATCAGCAGCAGTGCGACTTCGCTGGCCGGGTCGACGGCAATGCGTTGACCGACCTGCTGCATGTCCAGCGTGCCGAAGGCCGTATACAGGATGGCAACACCGGCGAGATAGCCCATGGAGCCGAGCAGACCGACCAATAGGTAACGCAGCGCGGCCTGAATCGACTCGCGCTTACCACCCAGTGCGGTCAGCGCAACAGCGCTCAGGCCGAGCAGCTCGAGGGTGACGTAGAGATTGAACAGGTCCGCGGACAGAAACAGTGCGTTCAGCGCGGCGACCAACAACAACCAGAGCGGCCAGAAACGGGCGGCATCCCGCGGTGAACGAAAGTAGCGGGTGGCGTAAACCGACACCGCCAGGGCGACCACTGCAGCGAGCAGCAGCATCAGCGTCGACAAGGCATCGGCATGCAGCGCGATGGCCAGCCCCGCCTGCCATCCGCCGAGCAGCTGGTACGCTTCGCCGTGCGACATCACCAGGAAAAGTAGCCAGGTGACGCTGGCGCCACTGGCCAAGAGCGTCAGGATGCCGATGCTACGACTGCGGTGGGGCCAGCCCGCTGCGGCGATGGCGCCGAGCAGCGGCAGGGCGATTGCCAGTGCCATGGCTTCATTTGTCATCGTCAGCCTCTCCGGCTACTTCCAGGCGGCGCAGCAGTGCCAGCGCCAGGGCGGTGGCGGCCACGGCCACGACGATGCCGGTCAACACCAGTGCGTGCGGCACGGCATCCGGTGTGGCATCCGGGCCCTTGTAGGCGGTGGCGATGAATACCAGGAACACGCCCACGCCCAGGATGTTGATCGCCAAAATGCGGCGTAGGGTGTCCTGCTGCAGGATTGCCGCATGCAGTCCAAGGGCAGCCAGGATGATGCCGAGCAGCCCATAAAGGATGGATGTCTCAAGCATGACGGCGCTCCTTGCCGGATCCCCAAGCGGCCGGCTGTCCGCCGAGATAGACCAGCAGCAGACTCGCGGCGATCGAGAGGGTGGCGAAGACCTCGATCAGTAGGATCAGGGCGCCGGCCCAGTCGGCCGGGTACTGCAACAGGCTGTGGCCGCCGAACATCGAAGCGAGTCCGACGAACAGGAAGACGCCACTGCCACCCACGGCGAGCAGACGCATCCCGATACCCTCCGGTAGTCCGGTATGCGCGCTGCCGCTGAGGCGCACGACGATCCCGGCGGCCGCCAGCAGGGCACCAGCCTGAAAGGCGCCGCCAGGGGCATGTGCGCCGACCCACAACAGATACCCCGCAGTCACGATCAGCAGCGGCGTCAACCAGGCCACCAGGTGGGTGACGAGGGGGCCTGCAGCACGCGGCGCCGAGCGTTCCGGCCCAAGTACCAGCACGCCGAGCAGCGCGGCGAGCAGTACCGCGAGCTCGAGCAAGGTGTCGTAGGCGCGGAAGTTCAGCAGCACTGCTGTCACCGGGTTGCTGACGCCACTGTTGGCCAGTTCAGACTGGACGAGTCCGCCCAGGCGCAGGCCGCCGTGGTTGGCATGGGCATCGAGAAACGCCCACGAAGCGCTAAGGCCAAGGCCAATCACCAGGTAGGTCACGGTCAGCACCTGCCAGGCGGGGCGGCCCCATCGCGTGTTGGCCTCGCCTGTTCTGCGGTCGCGAAGCGCCGCCAACAACAGGGCACCGGCCACACCCGAGCCGATCGCTGCCTCGGCCAATGCGACGTCGGGTGCCTTGAGTCTTGCCCAGACCAGTGCGGTGACCAGGCCAAACACAATAAACACAATAATCGATTGGCGCAGGCTGTGGCTGTGAAGTGCGGCGACCGCCAACAGCAGCAGCAAAGCGGCCAACAGCATATCCAGGATCAACTGGGCGTCGAGCGTCATGATGGGTCAACCCGTTCGTGTTGCACATGACGGGCAATCAGCTGCCCGCCGGCGGCGCTTGCGGCCAGCACCAGGCACCAGATCAGCAGCGCCTTGAGCATGCTCAATGGATCGTTCAGTTGCAGAACCAGGCCGAACACCAGCAGGCCGAGGCCCAGGTTGTCGGCCTTCGTGACCGCGTGCAGACGGCACAGGGTATCGGGTAGCCGAAGCAGCCCGACCGTGCCGGCAAAGAAAAAGAACAGTCCGCTGACGATCAGTGCAGAGGAGAAGATGTCAATCATGGCGCGGCTCCTGCTCTCGGCGGG
>AZID01003193.1_pt1 | contig 10221 bp, 9 predicted proteins | sample 359051 | NCBI WGS metagenome assembly AZID01 (sample SAMN02429712, study PRJNA222660) | marine sediment metagenome | biome: Sediment sample; isolation source: sample MGS-BIZ from oil contaminated site at the Bizerte lagoon located in... | place: Tunisia: Bizerte Lagoon | collected 2012-09-08 | depth...
TTACGGATCCCCTATTTGTGACTCTAAATGATTATAAATGCGATATCGGTCAAGGAAGACAGAGGCCGCCGATTTTTCAGGATAGTAGCCGATTGAATATCCAGCGTAGCGGCAGCGTGGCTATTCGCTGATGTCTCAAGACTGTCGCATCCGGGCCGTATAACAGCCATCAATTCGATCTTCGCCGGAACACCAATGTCAGCACCTGCCAACAAGACAAAAATTGTCGCCACCATCGGCCCCTCCTGCAGCAAGCCGGAGATCGTGAGCGCCATGCTCGCGGCCGGCATGAATGTGGCAAGGCTCAATTTTTCGCACGGCGACTTTGACTCGCATGCGGCGACTATCGGGATGCTGCGCGCGGTCTCCGAGAAAGACGGCCGACGCCTGGCACTCATGGCCGATCTGCCCGGTCCCAAGATTCGCATCGGCCGGCTGGAGGCACCGATCGAACTCGCGATCGGCGATCAAGTCACCCTCACCACGGAAGACCTGGTCGGAAACAGTGCCCGTTTCTCGGTCAACTTCGCGGGCCTGCCCAAATCGGTCCAGCCCGGAGACAAGCTGTTTCTGAACGACGGCCTGATTTCGATCAAGGTGCTGCAGATACGTGGATCCGAAGTCGACTGCGAGGTCCGCGCCGGCGGCGAACTCTCCTCACACAAGGGCCTGGATCTTCCGGGAATCGATCTGGGGATCAGTGCGTTCACCGAGCATGACCGACAATGCCTCGAGTTTGCGCTCGAACACGGTGTCGATGCAGTCAGTCAGTCCTTTGTCTCCTGCGCGGCTGACATCGAGGCGGTCCGCGCGGCGGCGGACGAACTCGGCTTTTCGCCTTTCATCATCGCCAAGATCGAACGCAAAAAGGCGCTCGATGAACTCAAAGCCATCCTCAAGGTTGCAGACGGCATCATGGTGGCGCGCGGCGATCTGGGCGTGGAAATGCCCATCGCGCAAATGGCGACGGTGCAAAAAGAGATCATGCGCAAGGCGAACAAGCACGGATGCCCCGTGATCACCGCGACCCAGATGCTGGAATCGATGACGGAACATCGTCGTCCCACCCGCGCCGAAGCGACCGATGTCGCGAATGCCATTCTCGACGGCACGGATGCCGTCATGCTGTCCGCTGAATCGGCAGTCGGTGATCATCCGGTCGAGGCGGTGAGCATGTTGGCGGAGATTGCGGCTGCGACCGAACCCCACCGCAGGCCGGTTGCGCTCGAGAGCGATTCCCCGCCGGTGGATTCCCCCACTGCCATGATCGCCTGGAGCGTGCAAAAAGCAGTCGATAGCCTGAACCCGTCAGCGGTGGTTGTTCCCACCCATTCCGGGGCCACCGCCCGAACGGTGACCCGCTACCGGCTGCCGGTGTGGATCACTGCGCTCAGCACCGAAGCCGCCACCTGCCAGGCATTGCAGTTCTCCTATGGCATCGAACCCGTCCAGGTACCCGAGGATCTGGCTGACTGGACCCCCTACCTGCGAGAACGGGTGCGGGAGCAAGGCATGCTCGATGGCCTGGCAGTACTCACACAAGGCCCCTCACCGGCCAACCCTTGCGGGAACAACCGGCTGGAGATCGTCAATCTGGCCTTGCAGTGAAGGTCTCCGCATCGAGGTGGCAGCGCTTTTCCTGAACAGGGCGCCGATCGCTATGGGGCCATACCCTTTCGTGAGCTGTGAGTGATTGAATAATCGATCGAGTGGCGGCACCATGGAATGCCCCGGTGGCTGTTGGCCTTTTCATGATCGACCTCTACTGCGAACGTATCGGTCCCGGCTTGTGGGCCGAACCGCTGAACGCGCTGACCAATCTCGCCTTTCTGATGGCGGCCGCTGCCCTCTGGATACAGGCACGGCGCCTGCAGGCCGCGACTGTCGAGATCGGCGTCCTGATCGGTCTGGTCGCCGCAATTGGCGTGGGCAGCACCCTTTTTCACACCTTTGCCAGCGCCTGGGCATTCGCGGCGGATGTCACGCCCATCCTGCTCTATCAGGTGACTTACCTGTGGATCTACGGCCAAAGGGTCATGCGCCTCCCGGTGCGCCACCGGGTCGCGCTGCTTGCGCTGTTCCTGATTGCCGGGATGTTGACCCTGCCGTTCCGCGACCTCTTGAGTGGCTCCCTGTCCTATCTGCCCGCCTTGTTTCTGCTGCTGGCACTGGGTGGCTATCACTACGCCAACGCGCAAAGCGGTCGCTCGCTGCTGTTATGGGCAGCGGCCCTGCTGCTCGGGTCGCTTACCTTCCGTACCCTGGACCTGGTGGTCTGCCCACAGATTCCCTTCGGCACCCACTTTCTCTGGCATCTGCTGAACGGCTTGTTGCTGTACCTGACGGTGTACGCGCTCCTCATTCATGAGCATCAGGGGCGTGCTACTTTCTCCCGAGGGGCTTAGCGCCTCGAGCGACTCCCGCCTACCGAGGACGGACGGGACTGTCACCGGCATACTGCCCGGCTAGCCCCAGGAGCAGCAAGGACAACACCGTGAGCAATCCTTCAGACAAGCATCGACTCGAGCCCGATGATCTCTATCACGCCTGCCGGCTGGAGCGTTTCGACTTCTCGACAACCGCCGAACTGGAACCGCTCTCCACCACGATCGGTCAGGACCGTGCCTTGGAAGCAATCGAGTTCGGAGTCGAGATGCGGCACGGCAGCTTCAATCTCTACGTCATGGGCTCTCCGGGCCTGGGCCGCCACACATTGGTACGCGATGCCCTCAAAGAGCACGCGGACAATGCGCCGACACCCTCCGACTGGTGCTATGTCGCCAACTTTCAGCGACCCCACAACCCGCACACGCTGCAGGTGCCCGCAGGCACCGCGCGTCAGCTGCGCATCGATCTTCGCCAGCTGATCGAGGATCTGCTGGTCGCCATCCCGGCGGCATTTCAAGGGGATGAATACCAGCGCCGCCATCGTGAGATCGTCGAGCAACTGAAGTCGGAGGAGGAAACCGCTGCACAGGAACTCGGCAGACTTGCCGCGCAACGCAACATCGTGCTCCTGCGCGGCTCGAGCGGATACACACTGACACCGCAAAAGGACAACAAGACCCTGTCACCGGAGGAATTCGACGCCCTGCCCAAAGAGGAAAAAGACCGATTTCTCGAATCCCTGGAGGTACTCAAGGAAAAGCTCAAGGAAACCATGAGCCGGGTCCCTCAGTGGCAGCATCGGCTACAGAAACGCCAACGCGAGCTCGACCGCGAGACCATGAAACTGACGGTGACGCAGTTTCTTGCCGCGATCGAGGAGAAGTATGAGGCCTACGCCAACATCGTCGCCTACCTGCAGCAGGTCGAGGCCGACATCATCGGGAATGTGGACCAGTTCCGCCGTATCGACACGGAAGGGGAACAGGCTTTTTCGGTTGATGACGAGGTCTTCCGCCGTTACCAGATCAACATCCTGGTCGACAACGCTGACACCCATGGCGCCCCCATGGTGTTCGAGGACAACCCCACCTATCAGAACCTCGTGGGACGCATCGAGCACATTGCGCGCATGGGTACCCTGTCGACGGACTTCACCCTGATCAAGGCAGGCGCGCTGCACCGGGCAAACGGTGGCTTCCTGGTCCTGGACGCGGAAAAAGTCCTGACGAACGCTTTTGCGTGGCAAGGCCTGAAGCGCGCCCTGACCGCGCAGGAGGTCCGAATCGAGTCCCTGGAACGACAGCTGAGCCTGGTGAGCACCACCTCCCTGGAACCGCAGCCAATCCCAACCGGGCTGAAGGTGGTGCTGATCGGGAGCCGGCAACTGTTCTACCTGTTGAAGGAATACGATCCGGAGTTCGCGCTCCTGTTCAAGGTCGCCGCGGACTTCTCCGAGGAACTGCCGCGGGAGAATGAAAACGAGCGCCTGTATGCCCGCCTGATCGCCACCCTGCAACACCGCGAGGGCCTGCGCGCGATCGACCGTGAGGGCGTTGCGCGTATCATCGAACACAGTGCGCGCCTGAGTGAGGACGGGCACAGACTCTCGCTTCACATGGGGGCACTGATCGACCTGCTGCGCGAAGCCGACTATCGGGCCGCGCAGCGTGACCGGGGCCTGATTCAGCCCGCGGACATCCAGGCCGCGCTGGATGCACAGGCACACCGGATCAGTCAGATCCAGGAAAAGCTGCGCGAGCAGATGCTGGAGAATGTGGTCCGCATCGATACCGATGGCAGCCAGCTGGCACAGGTCAACGGACTCTCTTTTCTGCAGCTGGGCGACTATGCCTTTGGCGCACCGACGCGGATCAGCGCCACCGCACGCCTGGGCAGCGGCGAACTGATCGACATCGAGCGTGAATCGGCACAGGGCGGGTCCATTCACTCCAAGGGCGTGCTGATACTGATCTCCTACCTGGGTGAGCGCTATGCCAAGCATCAACCCCTGTCGCTGACGGCCAGCCTGGTATTCGAGCAGACCTACAGCCAGATCGACGGTGACAGTGCCTCGGCGGCGGAATTGTGCGCGCTCCTCTCCGCCATCGCCGATGTCCCGCTGCGCCAGTCGCTGGCCATCACGGGTTCGATCAATCAGCACGGCCAGATGCAGGCCATTGGTGGGGTTTGCGAAAAGATCGAGGGATTCTTCGACCTGTGTGAACAACGCGGCCTGACAGGTGAACAGGGCGTCATCATTCCGCGCAGCAATGTGCGGCATCTGATGCTGAAAAATGCGGTGCGTGAGGCATCGGCCGCAGGACAATTCAGCATTTATGCGGTCGATCACGTGGAACAGGCGATCGAACTCCTGACCGGGATGCCGGCCGGCCAACCGGATGGTGATGGCATCTACCCTGAAGGAACGGTCAATCACCTGGTGCAACTGCGCCTTGCCGAATGGATCGCCCTGCACCGACATTACGCGGGCGTGCACAAGACAGAGGGCGATTAAATCTCACCGCGATCAGCGTGCTGGCGGTCAAAAATGGTGCACTCGTCCTCCTGATCAGGCCCCAGGGTGTTGCTGTAAGGGGGTTGCCAGCGTCTGCACTCGCGAGCGAGTACGTAAAAACCCGCATGCACGTGAGGGCTAACCCACTGCCGGTCCTCGCTATAATCCCATTTTTGGCAAGGTTTTCGCTGGAATGACCCGCCCAGCAGGGGACACCCCTGTCAGCCGGTCAGGTCCTCTTTGGCCGGTTTGCGCAACAGCTTGCAGCTGGTTGTCATGGCAAGACATGGCGCGATATGTGCTTTGCTTTAAAGGAATTGGCATGACGGCCGCCATACGCCAGGCAAACTTGCAGCCTCTGTCCAAATCGGTGCAAACAGTGAAGCGCGCGCACCGGCGAAGGGCATCGCCAAGGCTGATAGGTCACGCTGTAACATTAACTGTCGGGTAGTTGTGCTAGGTTGCGCGCCTGCAAGACGAAGCCCGCTCTCAGAAGTGAGTGCGATGAAGGTTATCGACTCAAAAACAGGCCCCCTTTCGCACGGCATCGCCGCCGTAAGTCGCACCGAAGTTGTCTCCCCCACACTGGGGAGTGAACCCGGTCCGGCGTTCCCTTGTCGAGCCAACCCGCTATGACGATAAAAATTCGTAACATTGCCGTGCTGTTCGCCACCCTGATGCTTTTCTGGTTGATGCTGGTGAATTCGCTGGCGCCGGACACGCTCCTGATTGGCGCCGTGGTCTCACTCATTGTGGCCCTGGTGTATCGCGATGGACTGTCGTTCTTCACCGAATTTCGCTGGACCCCCAGGGCGTTTCTCGCCGGCATCCTCTACTACGGCTATTTTTTCCGCGAACTGGTTCGGTCCAACCTGCGACTGGCCAGGATCGTGGTCGTCCCGGAGCTGCCAATCGACCCCGGCATAGTGAAAATCCGGACCGGGCTCAAGAGCCGCATGGGGCGTCTGATGCTGGCCAATTCGATCACGCTCACACCCGGCACGTTGACCGTGGAAGTCGAAGACGAGTGGCTCTATGTGCACTGCGTGACGGTCGGTGCAGTGGACATCGAGGGCGCCACCCGCGAAATCGCTGCCGGTTTCGAGCAATACCTCGAGGTGATGTATGGTTGATATTCTGATCGGTTTGGCGGCCATCTTCGCGGGAATTGCCTTCCTCCTGGTGCTGTGGCGTTTCATCAAGGGTCCGAGCCCGTTGGATCGCATCATCTCGTTCGACGGCCTGACCATTGTCAGCATCACCGGCATCCTGTTTGCCGCGATGGCGGAACAACGCGGCATCTACCTCGATGTGGCGCTGGTGTATGCCCTGCTCTCCTTCCTCGGGGTGATCGTGGTCGCCCGTTTTCTCGAGCGGGGGTTCTGATGGATCCACTGCTTGATCTCATTGGCGCCCTGTTACTCCTGAGCGGGACCGTGTTCCTGCTGCTCGGAGGGCTGGGACTGGTACGCATGCCGGACATCTACAACCGCATCCAGGCGGGCACCAAGGCGACCACGCTGGGCACCATGTTCAGCCTCGCCGGCACCGCTTTTCTGTATCCCGAATGGACCCTGAAGCTGCTGCTGATCGGTATCTTCCTGCTGTTCACCAACCCGCTTTCCTCCCAGGTGCTGGCACGTGCCGCGCACCGGACCGGGACAAAACTGCCTTCCATGAACCGGATAGATCATCTGAAGGAACAAGGGGAGGAGCAGGCATGACCCTGACGATTGCCCTGAGCCTGCTGCTCTCGCTGGCAATGGTGATACTGGCGGTGATGGCGACGCGCGGCCGGCGCAGCCTGGGTATCTCGATACTCTCGGCCGGTCTGGTCGGCCTGCTCGCCTCGGTGATGTTCCTGTTGCTGGCTGCGCCGGACGTCGCGATGACCGAAGCGGCGATCGGCAGCGGCCTGACCACCTTCCTGTTCTTTTTCGTGCTCGGCCGGGTACGCAGGGGTGAACATGATTAAGCGTCTTACCCTCGTTTTGTTGCTGCTCGGGATCGCCAGCCTGTTCGCCGGCCTGGTGATGACCTACGTACCGGACGAAGCACTCAATCTGACGGCTGACTACTACGCGCAACGCACCGCCGAGGACCTCGGGGCGGCCAATATCGTGACCGCGATCATCGTCACCTACCGCGGCCTCGACACCCTCGGTGAGGTTACGGTGCTGTTCCTGACCGCGGCTATCGTGGGCCTGGTGCTGTCCCAGACGAGAGGCCAGGCAAGGAGTCCGAGTCAAATTGCGGAACAAGACCACACCAGCCTGAGTAATGCGGACGGTTTGACACCGACCCCATTGACCGACGGCGGGACACCGCCCGCGGCGACAACCCAACGCCAGCTACCGCCCCCGGGCGAACTGCTGACCACCGGCACGCGCCTGTTGCTGCCACTGATCCTGTTGTTCGGGGCCTATGTCTTCATCCACGGCCACCTGACACCGGGCGGTGGCTTCCAGGGCGGCGCGATCCTCGCCTCGGCGATGCTGCTGCTGCTCTTGAGCGATCCTGCACGACGCTTCGGGCATCGTCTGATCGCCATCATCGAATCCATAGCCGGGCTCGCGTTTGTCGGCATCGGGATCCTGGGCCTCCTCCTGGCCGGCGGTTTCCTCGACAACCGCATACTCCCGCTCGGCACCTTCGGCGACCTGTTCTCCGCCGGTGCAATCCCGATCATCTACACCTTTGTCGGCCTCAAAGTGGGCGCGGAGTTCTCCTCCATGCTGGTCAGCCTGTCCGAGACGGAGGAACTGTGATGGCCCTGATCGCAATGACCACCGGCTTCATCCTGATACTGATCGGCCTGTATGGCGCGCTCAGCAACCGCAACATCATGCGCATGATCGTTGCCTTCACCGTTGCCAACACCGGGGTCAACCTGGTCCTGGTCGCGGTCGGCTACATGAACGGTCGTACCGCCCCCATCCTCAACGACGCCGTGCCGGTCAGTGAGGCCGTAGCCCGCATCATCGACCCGGTCCCGCAGGCCCTGGTACTCACCGCCATCGTCATCGGTGTCGGTATCACGGCACTGATGCTCGCGTACGCCTACAGGCTCTACCAGACCAAGGGCAGTCTCGATATCTCCAGGCATACGGAACTGAAATGGTAAATCCCATCTACCTCATCGCCTGGGCGCTGGGTGGCGCCTTCGTCCTCGGACTCCTGCGCGACCATTGGCGCGCCGCCGGCTACCTGGTCACGCTGGTGGTGCTGGCGCTGACCAGCTGGCTGGCCGGACATTGGACCTGGGCCCTGGCCACCGGCGTGACCGGTCCGGTGGAGATATTGACGGCAGGCACACCGCCGCCCTTTTCGGTCAACCTGCATCTGGGTCTGGCCGAAGCCCCGCTGGTGCTGCTGATCAACCTGACCGGCCTGCTCTCCGCGTTGTACCTGAAAGATACCCTGTTCAAGCAGGGGCGGCGTGCCATGGCCGTGCTGCTGATCTTCAGCATGGCCCTCAGCGGCATCGTGATGACGCGCGACCTGTTCAACCTGTTCGTGTTCTTCGAGCTGGTGGTGATCGCCACCGGCGGCCTGATCCTGCTCTCGCGCGACGGGCGTGCGCTCGGTGCCGGTTTCAAGTTCCTGGTCGCCTCCCAGGTGATCTCGATCCTGATGCTCATCGGCGTGATCTTTGCCTACCATGCCACCGGTTCGCTCAACCTCGACTTCATGGTCGGCGACCCGGGCATGCTGCTCAAGGGCGGTGCCCTGGCCTTCTTCCTGATCTTCATCGCGGTGATTGGCGAACTCAAGGTCTTCCCGGCCAACGGCTGGGCCCTGGATATCTACGAGTCCGCTCACCCGGCCTTCTCCGCGCTGGTGTCCGCGGCCACCGGCAGCGCAACGCTCTTCGCGGTCGACAAGCTGCTCCTGATCGGGGGCGCACCCTGGATGGCAGTTGCCTCGACCCTCGGCGTGATCAGCTTCGTGGGCGCCAACCTGTTCGCTTTGGCCCAGCAGAACGATCGTCGCCTGCTCGGCTATTCCTCGGTGGCACAGATCGGTCTGATCCTGGCCGTCGTGGGGCAGAAAGACATCCTGGGCGAACACTACCTGTTCGTCGCCGGCGGGGTGCTCCTGGCGCACGCAATCGGCAAAGCCGGCCTGTACTGGCTGTCCGGCCTGGTGGCGGGACGCGAGCTGACTGCCTGGGCGGCCCTGCGCGGCCATCCGCTGCTGATTTTCGCTTTTGTCAGTTTCATCGCGCTGCTGATCGGTTTGCCGCCCTTCCCCGGCTTCTACGCCAAGTGGCAGCTGATGCACACGCTCGCCGGCGAAGGCCGTCTGCTGATTCTGGGCCTGCTGCTGTTTGGCGCACTCCTCGAGGCGGGTTACCTGTTCCGCTGGTTCGGCTACATCATCAAGCGGGATGCACCGCGCCAGGCGGTTGCAGCTTCCGGGTACAAGCGTGCGGTCATCGGCGCCGCCGTGATCGCCGCGTGGGCACTCAGCTATCTTTGGGGCGAATTGTCGCCGCAGAACAATCTGCTGCTGACCACCCCGCTGCTGTTCGCGCTGCTGTTCCTGCCGCTGGAAGGCTTGCCTGCTCGCCTCAAGAACGCACTCGCAATGGGCGGCTTGCTGGCCTGGTTCTGGATCAGCTACCCAGCTTACGATCCGCTGCAGTTCATCTTCGGCATCATCATGCTGGCCGGCGGCGCCGTCATCCTTCTGGCCAGCTTCCAGAACGACGGCCAGCGCCTCGGTTTCTATCCTTCGGCCATGCTGATGTATGCCGGTCTGGCGATGCTGATCGTGGCCGAGGACGCGTTCACCTTCTTCGCGGCCTGGGAATTACTCACCATCGGCTCCTACTTCCTGATTCTGCGTGGCCGCCAGTCTGAACCGCACGCCCTCTCCTATCTGGTGTTCTCACTCGCTGGCGCCTTCCTGATCCTGGCCGGCTTCGCCCTCGCAGGAAACGGCAATGCCGCCCTGCTGGTGCAGGATCTGCAACAACTCGCCGCCCCGGTCGCGCCCTGGGTGTTCCTGCTGCTGGCGATTGGTTTCATGACCAAGACCGCGGCCATCGGTCTGCACGTGTGGCTGCCCGGCGCGCACGCCGAGGCGGAAACCGATGTGTCACCCATGGTGTCCGGCATCCTGCTGAAAGCCGGCTTGTTCGGCCTGTTCATGCTGCTGATCTACATGGGGCGCCAGGAACTGTATGGGATCGATCTGACCCACGCCATGATGTGGATCGGCGCCCTGTCGGCGCTGCTCGGCAACCTGATGGCAGTCTTCCAGGAGGATGCCAAGCGTCTGCTGGCCTACTCCTCGATCGGTCAGATGGGCTA
>AZID01001737.1_pt1 | contig 10165 bp, 8 predicted proteins | sample 359051 | NCBI WGS metagenome assembly AZID01 (sample SAMN02429712, study PRJNA222660) | marine sediment metagenome | biome: Sediment sample; isolation source: sample MGS-BIZ from oil contaminated site at the Bizerte lagoon located in... | place: Tunisia: Bizerte Lagoon | collected 2012-09-08 | depth...
CGTCAGTCGCCCCAACAGGAGATTCAACAGGGTGCTCTTGCCGCAGCCGTTCGGGCCGATGATACCCACCCGGTCGCCGCGCAGGATGGTGGTCGAGAAATCCTGGACGATCGTCCGTCCTTCCCACGCATAAGAGGCCTGCACGGCTTCGCACACGAGCTTGCCCGAGCGATCCGCACTGTTCAGTGCCAGGCGCGCATTTCCCTGGCGCTGTCGCCGGTCCGAGAACACGCTCCGCATCTCTTTGAGACGCCGAACCCGCCCCTCGTTGCGCGTCCTCCTCGCCTTGATGCCTTGGCGTATCCAGGCCTCTTCCTGTGCCAACTGCTTGTCGAAACGGGCGTTCGCCAGCGCCTCCGCATGGTCGCGCTCAGCACGCCGTTTCAGATATTCGTCATAATCACAGGGGAAATCCGTCAATTGGCCGCGGTCCAGTTCGACGATGCGGGTTGCCAGCCGACGCAGGAACCCGCGGTCATGGGTGATGAACACCAGGGCCCCCTTCCAATTGAGCAAGAACTCCTCGAGCCATCCGATGGATTCGATATCGAGGTGGTTGGTGGGCTCGTCCAGCAACAGCAGATCGGGACCCCCGGCCAAAGCACGGGCCAGCAGGACACGACGCTTCATGCCGCCCGACTGGCGTGAAAAATCACTGTCCGGCGCCAGCTGCATGCGTGACAGGATCTGCTCCACCATCTGTTCCAGCTGCCAGCCGTTCGCCGCCTCGAGCGCCTGCTGTGCCCGGTCGAGTTGCTCCAGGGCCGCTTCCGAGACGTCCTCACTCAGCTTCGAGCTGGCCGCATGGTAGCGCTTGAGCAACGCGGCAATCTCGCCGAGACCATCGGCGACGACCTCGTAGATCGTGCCGCTGAGATGCCTTGGCACGTCCTGCTCCAGCGCCGCCACACGCGCGTCCCGCCGCAGGATCCGTTCGCCCTCATCCGCGACCACCCGACCCTCGATGATCTTGAGCAGGGTCGACTTGCCCTCCCCGTTGCGTCCGATCAGGCATACACGTTCACCGGCCTCGATGGACAGCGAGACCCCGTCGAGAAGCGGAGGATGGGTAAAGGAGAGCCGAATGTCCCGGAGGTTCAGTAACGCCATGGATGAAAACCGGATGCGAACAAGGGGCGCCATGGTGCCACAGGGCGCGTATTATCAGAACGACTGTTGGCCTGTGAACAGCAATGACGGTTGCTCAGGCTCCCCCAACCTTTTGGTGTTTCCCTGTAAAATCCGAGCATGATCCTTAAACTCACGTCTCTGGAGGCCTGGAAAGGTACCGCTGATTGCAGGAACTGCGAACTGCGCAACACCGCGCTTTTCGCCGGACTCACGCTGGCCGACTTCGAGCACATCCACGAACCGATCATTCAGGTCGACCTCAAGCCGGGTGACACGCTCTACCACAATGGCGAACAGGGGAGCCGTCTGTATACCCTGCGGCACGGTTTGATCAAGCTCGTGCGCTACCTGCCGGACGGCACCCAACGCATCGTGCGCCTGATCCGTTCCTCCGATATCGTGGGTCTGGAGTGCCTGTTGGGCGATCCCTATGAGCACGAGGCGATCGCCATTCAGGCATGTGAACTGTGCTGTCTCCCGGCGAGCCTGGTCAGGGAACTGAGCCAACGCAATCCGGAACTCCACCAGGAGCTCATGAAACGCTGGCAGCGTGCCCTGGCCTCGGCCGATACCTGGCTCACCGATCTTTCCACCGGTTCTGCCAAGCAACGCATCGCACGCCTGATCCTGCGCCTTACAGACGATGCCGAACCACCCAAATGCCGCCTGCTGGGACGTGAAGACATCGGGGCAATGCTCGGAATCACGACCGAGACCGCCAGTCGCACCATCGCGGAGTTCCGACGCAAAGGCTGGCTCACCGAAATCGCAAACAACGAATATATCGTCGACAAGCCCGCGATTTCGCAGGATCTTGCCTGATTCCCAGGCGATTCCGGGGCCCCCGGTACCCGCGGTCATGCCCCCCACCCCGTTCACCCGACTGCTATTGCGATACGTCAATGCAGGCCGCGGCCGCACGCAAGTAGAGTAGGGTCCGGAAAACTGAAGCGTCCTGGTTTGCTCGTGCCGGCCGCTTTCCGACTCTCGCAACTGAACCGCTTTGGGGAGAGCCTGAACATGCTTGATCCGGATTTTGTCGACCTGTCGCGCTGGCAATTCGCCATCACCGCGCTCTATCACTTCCTTTTCGTCCCGCTGACCCTGGGCCTGACCTGGATCCTGGTCATCATGGAAAGTGTCTATGTCATGACCGGCAAACAGGTCTACAAGGACATGACCAAGTTCTGGGGCAAGTTGTTTGGCATCAACTTCGCGCTCGGGGTGACCACCGGTCTGACCATGGAGTTCGAGTTCGGGACCAACTGGGCCTATTACTCGCACTACGTGGGGGATGTTTTTGGCGCGCCGCTGGCGATCGAGGGCCTGATGGCCTTCTTCCTCGAATCCACCTTCGTGGGCATGTTCTTCCTCGGCTGGGAACGCCTGAGCAAGCGTCAGCACCTCATGGTGACCTTCCTGACTGCAATCGGCACCAATCTTTCCGCACTCTGGATCCTGGTCGCCAACGGCTGGATGCAGAATCCGGTTGGCTCGGAATTCAGCCTCGAGACCATGCGCATGGAGATGACCAGCTTCTCCGAGGTGTTCTTCAACCCGGTCGCGCAGGTCAAGTTCATCCATACGGTTTCTGCCGGCTACGTGGCTGCCTCGATGTTCGTCGCAGGCATCTCCGCCTACTACCTGTTGAAGGGACGGGATCTCGGCTTCGCCCGCCGTTCCATGGCCATCGCGCTCGGCTTCGGGCTCGCCTCGATCTGCTCCGTCATCGTTCTGGGTGACGAATCCGGCTACGAGGCCGGCGAGGTACAGCAGATGAAGCTGGCCGCCATGGAAGCCGAATGGCACACCGAGGAAGCGCCGGCGGCCTTCACCGTGGTGGGTTATCCGGATGACGAGACCATGGAAACGAAAGGGGCGCTGAAAATCCCATACGCCCTGGGCCTGATCGCCACCCGCTCCCTGGATGAGGAGGTTACCGGGATCAAGGAACTGATCGAACGCAACGAGCAACGCATACGCGCCGGCATGATCGCCTTCGGGGCCATGACCGCCATTCGTGCGGGAGAAGGCACCGAACAGGACAAGGCCCTGTTCGAGGCGAACAAGAAGGATCTCGGCTTCGGTCTGTTGCTCAAGCAGTTCACGCCTGACGTGGTGGATGCGACTGACGAACAGATCGCCCTGGCCGCACGCGGCACCGTACCGGACGTCACCCTGATGTTCTGGACCTTCCGCATCATGGTCGCTTCCGGCTTCCTGATGCTGCTCATGTTCAGCGTCGGTTTCATCCTGATGGCGCGGCGCCGCCTGGAGCGTCATCGCTGGCTGCTGCGCGCCTTCCTGTATGGCATTCCCCTGCCCTGGATCGCGATCGAGACCGGCTGGTTCGTTGCGGAGTACGGTCGTCAACCCTGGGCCATCGGTGAGGTACTGCCGACCTTCCTGGCCACTTCGACGCTGACCAAGACCGACCTGATCATCAGTCTCACCGGCTTCATCGCCTTCTACACCCTGCTCGCGGTGATCGAGATGTACCTGATGTTCAAGTTTGCCCGCCTGGGTCCGAGTTCGCTGCACACCGGCCGCTACCACTTCGAGCACCCGGTCGGGGGTACCGCAACCCTTGCCGATGCGCCCGCTGCACCGCACAAAGACTGAGGAGCACTGAAAAATGGTTCTGGATTACGAAACACTCAAGTTTGTCTGGTGGGTACTCGTTGGCGTCCTTCTGGTGGGTTTCGCCATCATGGATGGCATGGACATGGGCGTCGGCTCCCTGCTGCCCTTCCTGGGCAAGAACGATCCGGAGCGCCGCGTGATCATCAACACGGTGGGGCCTCACTGGGACGGCAACCAGGTCTGGTTCATCACCGCCGGTGGCGCGATCTTCGCCGCCTGGCCGACGGTTTATGCAGCCTCTTTCTCCGGCTTCTACTTCGCCATGATCCTGGTGCTGTTCGCGCTGTTCCTGCGCCCGGTCGGATTCGACTACCGCTCCAAGCTGGACAATCCCCAGTGGCGCAATACCTGGGACTGGGGCCTGCTGGTGGGCAGCGCGGTTCCTCCCCTGGTATTCGGCATCGCATTCGGCAACCTGCTGCAGGGCGTGCCCTTCCACTATGACGAGATCATGCGTCCCTGGTACACCGGCAGCTTTTTTGGCCTGCTCAACCCCTTCGCCCTGCTGGTCGGCGTGGTCAGTCTGAGCATGATCATTCTGCACGGCGCCACCTTCCTGCAGCTGCGCACGGAAAAGGTCATCGCCGACCGCGCGCAGAACGCGGTAACGGTCATCGGACTGATCTTCATCGCCACCTTCGCCCTGGCCGGTGTGTGGCTGGCCCTGGGTATCGATGGCTTCGAGATCGTCAAGGACCGGCCGCATGATGCGCTGCCCGTGCCGATCGGGAAGGAAGTGATCATTGCGGAGGGAGCCTGGCTGAAGAACTACAGCCTGTACCCGATGGCCATGCTCGCCCCGGCACTCGCATTCGCTGCCGCCGCCCTGGCGATCCTGTTCTCGCGTGCCGGCCGCGCCGGGTGGGCCTTCTTCAGCTCGTCCCTGGTTCAGTTGGGCACGATCTTTACCGCCGGGGTTTCGATGTTCCCCTTCGTGATGCCCTCGAGCATCAATCCCGGCCACAGTCTCACGGTCTGGGATGCCTCCTCGAGCCATCTGACCCTGAACGTGATGTTCATCTCAGCCGTGATCTTCGTTCCGATCATCATTGCCTACACCACCTGGAATTTCTGGAAGATGTGGCGCGTGGTGACCGTGAAAGAAATCGAAGAACAGTCCCATCTGGCTTACTGATCAAGGAGAATCGACATGTGGTATTTCACCTGGATCCTCGGCGTTCTCCTGGCGCTCGCCTTCGGCGTGATCAACGTCCTGTGGCTGGAGCACGAGGCCTGCCTGGATGAAGAGGAGTGCAACGGTCACAAGGGCTGATCGTCCGCACCCACCGCGATGCCGGGGGCGGAATCGCCCCCGGCGCGTCCTCGATCCGGTCAATCAACCCGCACGCCCCGGTACGAACCCATCCGGGACTTACCCATCAGGCAAACCTGCCGTCACACCCTCCTTCCAGGTCGCAGACCGATGCCGGTCGCTTTGACCCCGGGAGCACACTCGCAAGCGGAGCAGTCAGGCACGATCGATGTCGAGCAACGGTAACCATTGGCTGAAGGCACAAAAGCATGCCGCTGCCGGACCGTTGCGGCAGTTGCGGCTGATAGCCCCCCTGACCGGCATTCTCGTTGTGGCCCAGGCCTGGTTGCTGGCCCATGTCATCGACAGTGTCGCATTCAGGGAAGCGGGACTGGACACGGTTCTACCCGCCATGCTCACCCTGCTTCCGGTGTTTCTGCTGCGTTTTTTGGCCAACTGGCGGTCCGCGCAACTGGGCGTTGAAGCCGCTCTGTTGATCAAACGTGAGGTGCGCACCCGCCTGTTCGAGAAGCTGCGCCGATTGGGTCCGGTCGCCCTGCAGGACGACAGCAGCGGCGCCATCGCCGCCCAAGTGGTTGACGGCGTCGAGGCCCTGGATGGCTATTTCGGGCGCTACGTCCCGGCGATGATTCTTGTAAGCGCGGTACCCCTGATCATCCTGTTGACGGTCTTTCCAAGCGATTGGATTTCGGGCCTGGTGCTGATCGTTACCGCACCGCTGATACCGTTGTTCATGATCCTCATCGGGAAAAGCGCAGAACGCCAGAATCAGGCCCAATGGGAGAAACTCTCCCGCATGGGCTCACACTTCCTGAACGTGCTGCAAACCCTGCCCACGCTCAAGGCGTTCAATGCCAGTCGGCGTGAACTGGACAACATCGCGCGCATCTCGGACGCCTTTCGCCGGACCACCATGTCAGTCCTGCGGCTCGCATTCCTCACGTCCGCCGTGCTCGAGTTCTTTGCCGCCATCAGTATCGCGTTGATCGCCGTCTTCATCGGATTTCGTCTCCTGGATGGCGAAATGGCGTTCTTCTACGGCTTTTTCGTGCTGCTTCTGGCCCCGGAGTTTTACCTTCCCCTGAGAAACTTCGGGGTACAGAACCATGCGCGCATGGAAGCCGCCGCCGCGGCCGGCCAACTGGCCGAGATACTCGAGCGCCCGGAGTATGAGCCCGCGGGAGACAGCACCCCGCGAACGGGTTTTCAGGGAGCCCTTTCGATTCGTGACGTCCATTTCAGTTACGAGACCGGACGTGAAGCCGCTTTGTGCGGTTTGCACCTGCGGATCGCACCCGGTGAACATGTGGCGATCGTCGGCCCGAGCGGCGCCGGCAAGAGCACCCTGGCCAACCTGCTGCTCGGTTTCGTGCCGCCCGACAGCGGAGAAGTCCGTGTTGGGAATATCAAGCTGGAACCCGCCAACATCCGGGCCTGGCGTCGTCAGATCGGCTGGATTCCCCAGCGTGCCCACCTCTTTCATGGCAGCGTGATCGAGAACATACGCCTGGGGGCTCCCGATGCTTCACTCAACCAGGTGCTCGAGGCGTGCGAGGCGGCCAATGCCCTGGATTTCATCGACGCCTTGCCGCAGGGACTGGAGACCCTCGTCGGTGAAGGAGGACAGGGGCTGTCCGGAGGCCAGATCCAGCGCATTGCGATCGCGCGCGCCCTGGTTCGCAACACACCCTGGTTGCTGCTGGATGAACCCAGTGCACACCTGGACGCCGAGAGCGAACGCCTGGTGACCGAAGCACTTGCCGCTGTGAGTCGTCGGCGCACCCTGATCAGCATCGCTCATCGTTTGCAGACCGTGCGCCATGCGGATCGCATCATCGTCCTGCAGAATGGCCGGGTCGTCCAGGAGGGGACTTTCGATGCCCTGGAAAACAATCCCGGCACCTTCCGGGACCTGATCCTCGCGGGCGAGGAGATCAGCGCATGATCCGGCGCCTCTACCGTATCTACCGCCCCCACCTGGGGTGGCTGCTGCTGGGCACCCTGCTTGCCCTGATCACGCTCCTGGCCAACGTGGGGCTGCTGGCGCTGTCGGGTTGGTTCATCACCTCGATGGCAGTGGCCGGCGCCACCGGCGCGACCATCAACTATTTCACGCCCGCCGCGATCATCCGCGGACTGGCGATGGTACGAACGGCGGGCCGCTACGGCGAACGCGTGGTCACACACGAGGCCACCTTCCGCCTGATCGCCGACCTGCGCAGCTGGTTTTACCGCCGCATCGAACCGCTCGCACCCGCGGCCCTTTCCCGCTATCGCAGTGGTGAACTGCTCAACCACCTGCAGAAGGACATCGACCGACTGGATGCGGTCTATCTGCGGATCGCCATGCCGATCATTGTGGCCGCGATCAGCGTTGTCCTGTTCACCCTTTTCGCCGCGGCCTATGACCTGCATGTGGCGCTGCTCAACCTCGGGTTTCTGTTGGCCGGCGGCATCGCCCTGCCCCTTTGGATCGAGCGAATGAGCCGGGCAAGCGGGCGCGAACAGGTCGTACTGACCGCCGGGCTGCGCACCGAGTGCGTCGATACCGTACAGGGAATGGCGGAGTTGATCGCATGTGATGCGGATACGCGTTACACGCAACGCTTCCACCACGCCAACGACACGCTCCTGAAACAGCAGCACCGCTACCAAGGATTTCAATCCCTGGCCGAGGCCTCACAGGGACTCCTGGCGCAACTCGCCGTGTGGTGTGTGCTCCTGATCGGTATCCCACTGGTCCAGGGTGCACAACTCACACCCCCCAGCCTGGCGATGCTGGCATTGTTCACCCTGGCAAGCTTCGAAACCATCATGCCGCTACCCGCCGCATTCGGCCTGCTCGGTGAGACCGGCGAGGCCGCGCGACGGATTTTTGGAGTGGCTGAAACAACGCCCGTGGTGAGCGAGCCTGAGCACCCGCGCCTGCCAGCGGAAAGGGGCGACCTCCGCTTTGACGGAGTCAGCCTGAGCTACACTGAGCAAAATCACGCCCTGCAGGGAATCACGTTCGCCCTGCCGGCAGGCAGCCGTACCCTGCTGCTCGGCCCGAGCGGTTCCGGCAAGACCTCGATCGTCAATCTGCTGTTGCGATTCTGGGATCCCGGTGCCGGCAGTATTCTCTTCGACGGGATCGATCTGCGCGAGTTCAACAGCGAGCATTGGCGCAGCCGGGTGACACTGGTCTCTCAGCATACCCAGCTTATTGCCGGCACAGTCCGCGAAAATCTGTGTCTTGCCGCCCCCGCGGCCAACGACGCCGAGCTGCTGAGCGCCTGCAAGCAGGCGCAGATTCTCGATTTCGTGGAATCGCTCCCGCAGGGTCTGGACACCTGGCTGGGCGAGACCGGCAGCAAGCTATCCGGGGGACAGGCCCGCCGGATCGCCATTGCCCGGGCGTTGTTGAAGCCCGGCCCCCTGCTCATTCTGGATGAACCGACCGAGGGGCTGGATCGCCGCACCGAACGAGAGGTACTGCACAGCCTCGAGTCGTTGATGCAGGGCCGCACGGTGTTGCTCATCACGCACCGTGACCTGCATCTCCGGGGGATCGATCAGACCCTGACGCTCGACCAGGGAAAACTGCAGCAAGCCCAAACCGCTCCGGGATCACGAACCTGACCGTCTTGCCTTTGCCCTCTTTCCTGTGCGCTTCCGGGCAGATCGGACACGCTACTCCAGTCCGGCCGCACGTTCCCTTCGAACCGCCTCCCAGCCCAGCATGAGTGCTTTGCGCTCACTCCCCCCCTGGTAACGGCCCACTTCACCGTTGGAACGCAATACCCGGTGACACGGGATCAGGTAGGCCACGGGATTGGCCGCCATCGCCGTACCCACGGCGCGTGCCGCACCCGGGTGTCGGGCACGTCGGGCGAGTTCGGCATAGCTCCAGAGATAGCCCGTCGGCAAGCTCAACAATGCACGCCAAACCTGGATCTGAAAGTTGCTCCCGACCACCCAGGCAGATACCGGCTCAGGCCGGGAGGTGTTGGCCCGCGCAAAGATACTTTTCGCCAAACGACCGGCGGCTTGGTCCCTGCGCACCAACAATGCGCCGGGCCACGCGGAACGGAGGACTTGATCGACCTGCTGGCCTGGCGTCAGAAATGACAGGTGACAGACCCCTCTCGCGGTAAAACCGATTGCGGTACGCCCGAATGGCGTTTCGACCTCACCGTATTCGATCTCCAGACCGTCGCACGCGCGTTTGAATTCCCCCGGAGACATGGCCTCGAAGGTCACGAACAGATCATGCAGCCGCCCCGGACCTGAAAGCCCGCTTTCCAGACTGGCATCCAGAAGACTGGCCGATTGCTGCATGATCCGCTGAGCATAGCCAAGGGTGAGGTACTGCAGGAAACGCTTGGGACTGATACCGGCCCAGCGGCTGAACATGCGCTGATAATGCGATTCACTCAAACCGGCTGCGGCAGCCACGTCACTCAGTTTGGGCTGATCCCTGTAGTGCGCGCGCAACCAGGCAATCGATTGCTCTATGCGCAGGTAATCCCGCTGTGAAGCATCCGGATTCATACAGGCGAAACTATACCCGGGGCGCTGTTACAGCCACCCGTTTTTTGCGCTATCTGTCGCTTCCCCCTATGCTGACTCCCGAAGACCTGGGATGACAGTCCGGCACCTGGAGGTAGTCATGCCGCATCGATACGAGGGTAGATGCCACTGTGGCGCGGTGAGGTTCTCGTTCGAAACACCTGAACCCATTTGCAGCGCCCTGCGCTGCAACTGCTCGATGTGCGCGCGCAAGGGCGCCCCCATGTCGACCCAGGTTTTCGATCCCGCAGCGTTGCACATAGAGGCCGAGGAAAACGCCCTTGGCCTGTATCAATTCGGGGCTGAAACGGCCAAGCACTTCTTCTGCAAACGCTGCGGCATCTATCCCTTCCACGAGACGGCACGTGCGCCGGGAAAATACCGGGTCAATCTCGGCTGTATCGACGCGATCGATTCGGTAAACCTGCCTTTCGAGGTTTTCGACGGTCGACACCTGCTCTGACCCTCCGGCAGGAGCGGAACACCCGACTAATGCCCCCATACGAAACCACGATCAACACATCCCAAGGGGCGTGCCAGCCCGCATCGCTCACCGGGATGCGGAAT
>AZID01002546.1_pt1 | contig 9865 bp, 8 predicted proteins | sample 359051 | NCBI WGS metagenome assembly AZID01 (sample SAMN02429712, study PRJNA222660) | marine sediment metagenome | biome: Sediment sample; isolation source: sample MGS-BIZ from oil contaminated site at the Bizerte lagoon located in... | place: Tunisia: Bizerte Lagoon | collected 2012-09-08 | depth...
GCATGTAGCGCAGCGAAAACGGCTGGGCCATACGCACGATCGTGTCATACACGGCCGTATCACCGTGCGGGTGGTACTTACCGATGACATCACCAACCACGCGGGCCGACTTCTTATAGGGTTTGTTCCAGTCGTTGTTCAGCTCACCCATGGCGAACAGCACGCGGCGGTGAACCGGCTTGAGGCCATCGCGCACATCCGGGAGCGCACGACCGACGATGACAGACATGGCGTACTCGAGGTACGAGTTCTGCATCTCGTCTTCGAGACTGATCGGAAGGATTTCCTTGGCAAATTCAGTCATTAGGTTTCCCTTTGGGGCCCTTGGCGATCACCGTGATCAGGCGTTTATCGTTGCTCTTTTATGCAGGGCATATGCAGCCGAAGAGTCTAGCATGTATGCAACTGCGCCGCCCGGCAAAAGTCGCTCAAATTGGCTTACAGGGCGCCTGAGAGGGTCTCACCCTCTTTTTCAATCCGCGATTACCCGTCCGCCAAAGTGCAATGAGGCATGAATCGGCCGGCGTCCAGTGACAGCGAATCGGCGCGTCCGATGAACTGCGGAGTCGCGCTGCTAGAATCGGGTGAAAGCAATCGTGGAAAACGGCATGACCGACACCCAGCGCGCAACGCCCCGTCCTGTTGCTGATTTTCAGATCCGGCAGCGATCACCTGCTGCCATCCTCGTCTGGTTGGGCCGGGGATGGCGGGACCTGGTGGTCATCGGGTGGCCGAGCTACCTGCACGGCATCCTGGTCGCCGCCACCGGGATCGTTCTGCTCGGTGCCGCGCTGGGCGCAACTCACCTGCTGCCAGGACTGGCAACCGCTTTCGTACTCATCGGACCGATCCTCGCCACCGGTCTGTACGCAATGAGTCGCAGACGGGCTAAGAACTTGCCGACCGGATTGAGAGACGTCCTGTTGGCGTGGCGCAGTGGCAGCCGCTGCCTGTTTCGCTTCAGCCTGCTTCTGCTGGTTGCCGCGATTGCGTGGGTGGTGCTCAGCGCCCTGCTTTTCAAGCTGTACGTGAATGTTCCAATTGACGATGCGATCGCGTTCATTCGCTACGTGCTCACCCAGGAATCCATCAACTTCATGCTCTGGAGCCTGCTTGGCAGCCTGGGCGCAGCCGTGGTGTTCGCAGCCACGGTCATATCCGTCCCGCTCCTGCTGGACCGGGGTGTTTCCACCTGGGAAGCCATCCTCACCAGCATTCGCGCCGTTGGCGAGAATCCGTTGACCATGGTCCTTTGGGCCCTGTTGATCGCATTCGCCACCGGATTGTCTCTGCTGACTGGCATGCTTGGGTTTATCATCCTGTATCCCCTGATCGGCCATGCCTCGTGGCATGCCTATCGGGATCTGACCTCGACGGATACGTCAGAGACCGCGCCACGACCCGAGCAAGATGCAAATCACTGAAGAGCAGATGACCGAGATCGGCATGACCTGGGGCCTGACAGGCCTGATCGGTTACATGCTGTTCATTATCTGGAACCTGGCCCGGAAATCGAATGCCGGCCGGTTTGGGACCTTTATTCTTTTTTTCGTCCTGGCCTTCGGGATGCTCGGCTTTGTCGCCAAGAGTTTCATCCAATGGTATTTCGACATCGAATGACGTGTGCCTGTTGCCGGCTCTATTCGAACGGTCTACGCCGGCACCATTCGGCGGTCGCAGCAATCAGCCGGTAAAGAACCCGTCGGACACGGCGCCCGCCCATGGATCGCACTGCACCGAACTGACCTCGGCCATCGGCGGGCCCTCCCACAACCAGTCACAGAGTGCCTGCACGCTGTCGCGATCGCCGCTGGCGATTACCTCGACAGACCCATCCGAACGATTCACCGCGGAACCTGAAAGCCCCAGTTGGAGCGCCCTGCGACGCGTGGAATCCCGGAACCATACGCCTTGCACACGACCTTGAACGATACACCGTCTGGCAATCATCGACTCACATCCTTCCCATTGTCGCAGTCACCTGACAACACTTTAAAGTCCAATCAAGGGCCTCAGCCCTGCTTCATTCGGCTTTCGCCGATCCCAGCGGCTTTCGCCGGCGCCACCAGCGTCGTCGCATCCGCGGCGACCATTGCAGACGACTGCCATCGCAGGGATACAGGCACACATCCGAGTCCATCATGCGCGCCAACTCGAGATCGAGGGTCTGCAATGCCTCCGCCCAGGCCTCCCGGTCGCCGTCCAGCACCGCACGGCCGGGTGCCTGCACAATGCGGAGCGCATCCTCACCCGATTCCCGCATCAGTAGTGCCAGTCCGGCTGCGAGGGGCATGTCGCTGCCCGTGTCTGCGTCGACGCTCACAGCCCGGGGATCCACGGTACCGCCGGCCAGCCCATCGGGCAGCGTACCTCCGCCACTGAACCACAAGCCATTCAGCGTGAACTCACCCGTGGCCTCACGCCGGGCGTTCTCCGGCAGATGGTGGAACAGCATCTGGACCTCATTCATCCAGGCCCGCCATCGACCTGCATCGGGTCCCACGGGGAGGAACTGATCGACATTCCGTCCCACGATTTCGGAAAGTGGATGAAATTCGATCTCAGGCCGGTTCTCGACCGCGAGATACCAGCGTGTGGGATGCGGAGCCAGCAATTCCAGGCCATCCGCGGAAAAATGCACGTTGAAAGCCTCGACGAAAGGCTCCGCCTCGCCCGGCTGCAACGGTTGATGGTGAAAATCGAAAGCAAGCAGACGGTCCTGATCGGGCTTGAGGTGGATCGGGTCGGCATGCAACAGATAGCGTGTATCCCGCGCGCCCCCGGTGTCGGCATGAAATGACACGGCCGCCGTGGGAAACGGCCCTTGTGCCGACATGCCAAACAGTGGGAACAGGGCCTGTGGCAGGGATTCGGGTCCCGGTAGCCGGTCGGCGCGTGCAAACAGTCGTTCCAGCGCCGGTAAGGCGGGGGGGGTGCTTTCCCGCGCAAACCGCGGGAAGGACCCCAACAGCCCGGGAACGACCAGGTGAATCAACTGAGGTGTTCGACCCGGATCCGGGTAATGCTACCGCTGATACTGTCGAGCGCCTCGATCTGCCTGATGGCATCGTTCATCTGCCCTTCCTTTACCCGATGGGTCAACATCACCAGGGGAACCTCGGTTTCACCCTCGGCCGGCTCGATCTGCTGCATCGCCTCGATACTGATCCCGGCGTCACCGAGAATTCCCGCCACGGCGGCGACCACGCCGGGACGATCCTGAGCAGTCATTCGCAGGTAGTAAGCGGTCTCGACCGCCTCGATCGGGAGAATGGGGATATCCGAAAGTTCTGAAGGTTGAAACGCGAGGTGCGGCACCCGGTTGCCCGGATCGGTGGTCAGGGTCCGCGTGACATCGATGATATCCGCCACGACCGCGGAGGCGGTCGGCAGGGAACCCGCGCCCGCGCCGTAGTAGAGCGTCGGCCCCACGGCATCCCCGTTCACCAGGACCGCGTTCATCACACCGTCCACATTCGCGATCAGACGTCGCTCCGGAATCAGGGTCGGATGCACACGCAGTTCCACACCCTCCCCGGTTCTGCGGGTCACCCCGAGATGCTTGATGCGATACCCGAGTTGTTCCGCGTAGGCGACGTCCTGGGGTTCGATCCTGCTGATGCCTTCAGTGAAGCAGCGATCGAATTGCAGCGGAATACCAAAGGCCAGGGATGCCAGTATGGTCAGCTTGTGCGCCGCATCGACACCCTCCACATCGAAGGTCGGATCGGCCTCGGCATAGCCCAGCGCCTGCGCCTCCTTGAGCACATCGGCGAAATCGCGGCCCTTGTCCTTCATCTCGGTGAGAATGAAGTTCCCGGTCCCGTTGATGATCCCCGCAATCCACTGGATGTGGTTGGCCGCGAGACCCTCGCGCACCGCTTTGATGATCGGTATACCGCCGGCCACAGCGGCTTCGAAGGCCACGGTGACGCCTTTCTCCTGCGCCGCGGCAAAAATCTCATTGCCATGCAGCGCGATCAGCGCCTTGTTGGCCGTCACCACATGCTTACCGTTGCTGATCGCCTGCAACACGAGTTCGCGTGCCGGCGAATAGCCCCCGATCAACTCCACGATGATATCGACCTCGGGATTGGCAACCACTTCGAACGCGTCGTTGCTCACCTCGACCTGATCGATACCCTCGAGCAGCGATGGATCATACTCGCGCGCCGCCGCATGGCTGACCACGATACCCCGTCCGGCACGGCGTGCGATTTCCTCCGCATTCCTGACCAACACGTTGAGGGTACCGCCACCGACAGTACCCAGACCCAGAAGACCTACCTTGACGGGTTCCACCACCTTCTCTCCCGAAATATTGATTTGTTACATCGATTCCCTGAGGAATCCGTCGCGACGAAACATGTCGCGTATACCCCTGACTGCCTGACGCGTACGGTGTTCGTTCTCGATCAGGCCGAAGCGCACATGGTCGTCACCAAACTCGCCGAAACCGATACCCGGCGAGACCGCCACGCGTGCTTCGTGCAGCAGCTTCTTGCTGAATTCCAGTGAACCCAGTTCCCGATAGGGCTCCGGAATAGGCGCCCAAACGAACATGGTCGCCTTCGGTTTTTCTATCTGCCACCCGATATTGTTCAACCCCTCACAGAGCACATCGCGCCGCGACTGATACATGAGGCGGATTTCCTCCACACAATCCTGCGGGCCCTCGAGTGCCGAGATGGCGGCCACCTGAATCGGCGTGAACATGCCGTAATCGAGGTAGGATTTGATTCGTCCGAGCGCCGCGACCAGGGTTCGATTACCGACCATGAAACCGACACGCCAGCCAGGCATGTTGTAGCTCTTCGAGAGCGAGAAGAATTCGACCGCCACGTCCTCGGCTCCAGGCACCTGCAGTATCGAGGGGGCCTTGTAACCGTCGAAGACGATATCCGCATACGCGAGGTCCTGAACGACCCAGATGCCGTGCTCGCGGGCAATCTCCACCACCCGCTCGAAAAACTCGAGTTCCACGCACTCGGTGGTCGGATTACCCGGATAGTTGAGTACCAGCATCTTCGGGCGTGGCCAGGATTCCTTGATCGCGTTCTCGAGCGATTCGAAGAAATCGTGTTCCGCGTTCACCGGAACATGTCGCACATCCGCTCCCGCGATAATGAAACCGTAAGGGTGAATCGGATAGGCCGGGTTGGGCACCAGCACCGAGTCCCCGGGGCCCATGCAGGCCAGCGCAAGGTGTGCCAGCCCCTCCTTCGAACCGATGGTCACGATCGCCTGGGTATCAGGATCGAGATCCACGTCGTAACGTTCCTTGTACCAGTTGCAGATCGCGCGCCGTAGCCGCGGTATGCCCTTGGACATGGAATAGCGATGGGTATCCTTGCGCTGCGCCGCCTCCACCAGCTTGTCCACGATGTGTTGAGGCGTGGGCTGGTCGGGGTTGCCCATCCCGAAGTCAATGATATCCTCACCCCGAGCGCGCGCGGCCGCCTTTAGCTCGTTCACGATGGCGAACACATAGGGCGGCAAGCGATTGATGCGCTGGAAATCTTCCAAAGCTTGGGGCGACACGGGAACCTCGGTCTGACAGGGGAAAAATCAAGCGCCTAACGCTACTGAGCAGTACTGTAATTGTCAATGAATCCCGACCGCCCGGCGTCCCAAAGGAGACGATGAACCCACGATGAAGATGATGCTCGACGATGCCGGCGGTCTGAATGTGGTTTCCGCCTACGAATCCGGCCGGGTAAGCGTGCGCGGAAAGCCCCTGGATACCGGGCTGCTGATCCTGCCTCGCCGAATCGTGACGGAGAACATTCCGCACACGCTCACCGAGTTGGACGAGCATGCGCTCAGCGCCATCCTGGAAGAACAGGTGGTGATCCTGATTGTCGGTACCGGCGAACAGCAGCGCTTCCCGTCGCCGTTGGCGTTCTCTCGTTTGATGGAAGCCGGGATCGGCTACGAGATCATGGACAACCGCGCCGCCTGTCGAACGTTCAATATCCTCCTCGGCGAAGGACGCGAGGCAGCCCTGCTGCTGTTACGGGAAGACAATTGAAGCCCCGGTTCACCTCAAAGCAGGCATCTTTCGCGACCTTTCGGCGCCGTTCCTGAACTTTGGGACTGACTGGGTCGCGATCGGATCTCGGCGCCCCGGTCTCCTCCCTTTCTGAGGCATCGGTTTTTTGGAATAATGCGCGCTTACAAAAAGAAGTCACGTCGATCGCCGTTCCTGCGCAACTGGCGGCCGCTTTGAGCCAATGCCCCGTTAACACCAGCCAGGGTCGTATTGACGGGCCGCAACGATCAATCCAGATAGGCACCGGCCCTCATTCCTTACCGGTCCTGCAACACCAAGTGGAGTACAGTTGATGACCGATTCGTTCGTAGAGGCCTGCCTGAAACGAGACGAAAGCCTGCGGAGTCGCGTACGCCTGATGGGCAACATGCTCGGAGAGGTCGTCGCCACGCAGTCGGGCGAGGATGTGCTGCTCAACATCGAACGCCTGCGCAAGGGTTTCATCAAGCTGCACAATGACAATGATCCTGACCGTCTGGCGAGACTCAAGAAGCTGATAGACAGGCTCTCACCGGACATGCTGCGCCCGGTGATCCGTGCCTATGCGACCTACTTTCAATTGGTGAACATCGCAGAAGAGAGTTTCCAGCACCAGCAGCGGCGCCGGGTCGCCACGTCCGGGGCCAAGCTCTGGGAGGGCTCTTTCGATCACTGCATACGCGACCTGTACGAGCAGGGAATCACCCTGGACGAACTGCAGGACCTGCTCGACGAAACCCGCTATATGCCGGTGTTCACGGCGCATCCGACCGAATCCAAGCGACGCGCCATCCTGCTGCAGCTGCGCCGGATCTTTGAGGCCAACGAGGGGCTCGACAGCCGCCCCCTTACGCTGGACCACAAGGAATACTGGAAGGGCGCGTTGAAGACCGGCATCCAGACCCTCTGGAAAACGGACGAGGTCCGACCCGCCAAGCCCGATGTGCGTCACGAGGTGCGAATGGGCCTGCATCACTTCAGCACCAGCCTGTTCGACGCGATTCCGGTGGTCTTCCGTCGCCTGCAGCATGCGATCGAGCGGGTCTATGGAGACGAACTCGAGCGCACCCGTATCGATTTACCGGCCCTGCTGCGTTTCGGCTCCTGGATCGGTGGCGACCGGGATGGCAATCCCAACGTAACCGCGGAAACCACCGTCGAAGCGATTCTGACGCAGCAACGCACCATCCTCGGTTTCTACATCGAAAAAGTGGATCAGTTGCTCGAGATCCTGACCCAGTCGACCCATTTCTGCACGCCCTCGCCTTCCTTCCAGATGTCACTGGATACGGACGACGCCTACCGCGAGCAATATGACGCGATCTGGCCACAACGCTTCCCCTACGAACCCTATCGCCGCAAGCTGTATATGATGAAGTTGCGTCTGCAGCAGGCGCTCGAGCGTACCGAATCCCGTATGCAGGGCAAATCCGCGGACTTCGAGGCGCCGGGTTACCGTACCGAGGAGGAGTTCATACGGGATCTGATCCTGATCCACGATTCGCTGACCAGCCATGGGGACGCGGATGCCGCCAATGCCGAACTGCTGGACCTGCTGCGACTGGCGCGCACCTTCGGCTTCTACCTGGCTCGCCTGGACATACGCCAGGAATCCACGGTGCACACCGATGCGGTCGCCGAAATCCTGAAACAGGCCGGCGTGGAAGACAATTACGCCGGCCTGGACGAGGAAGGCCGCCTCGAATTGATGGGAAATCTGCTGCAAGCACCCCGCGTGAGCGTGGACCGCACCCGGCTTTCACCCATGACCCGCGAGGTCCTTGCCGTTTTCGATGTCATCGACGAAATGCAGGCCTGCGTGAGTCCGTTGGTCATTGGCAGATACGTCATCTCGATGGCGCATTACGCCTCCGATGTGCAACACGTGATGTTTCTTGCCAGCCTGGCAGGGCTGACCGGCCTGCAAGAGGGAAAAACCGTTTGCCGGATTGGCGTGACACCGCTGTTCGAGACCATCGAGGACCTGCAGCACATAGAACCGGTCATGACCCGTCTCCTGGACGATCCCGTCTACCAGCAACTGCTGAAGCAGCATGGGACCCTGCAGGAGGTCATGCTCGGCTACTCCGATTCGGCCAAGGACGGCGGTATCGTGGCATCGACCTGGTCACTCTATCAGGCACAGCAAAGGGTGATCGCACTCGGCAAGGAACGTGGTGTCAAGATCCGCCTGTTCCACGGTCGTGGTGGCACCATCGGTCGTGGTGGCGGTCCGACCCATCAGGCGATCACCTCGCAACCCAGCGGAACGGTACTCGGCCATATCAAATTCACCGAACAGGGAGAGGTGCTTTCCTACAAGTACAGCAACAAGGAAACCGCCGTCTTCGAGCTGACCATGGGTCTGACCGGCCTGATTACCGCCAGTACCAGCCTGGTCAAATCCGTTCCCGCGGACAACCCGCTGTATGCCGAGGTGATGCAGGAGTTGCAACAGGAAGGGGAACGCGCCTACCGCCTCTTGACCGAAGAGACGCCTGGCTTCCTGGACTACTTCTACGAGGCCACACCGGTCAATGAGATAGCAATGCTGAACATCGGCTCGCGACCCTCACATCGCAAGAAACAGGACCGTTCCAAGTCCTCGGTTCGCGCGATCGCGTGGGTATTCGGGTGGGCGCAGGCCCGTCAGACCCTGCCCGCCTGGTATGGCCTGGGATCAGCACTGGAGCGGCTTTGCGAGGACCAGCAGCACTTCGAGACCTTGAAGAAGCTCTACAAGGAATGGCCCTTCTTCCGCGCCCTGCTCAACAACACTCAGATGGCGTTGTTCAAATCGCATATGCGAATCGCTGAGGAATATGCAGAACTGGCCGAAGATGCCGCCACCGCAAAACTCATCTTCGACCGCATTCAGGAGGAATACGGGCGCACCTGTCGCTGGGTGCTGAAAATCGCCGGCAACCGCGAGTTGCTGGATGACACCCCCCTGCTGAAGCTGTCACTCGCGCGACGCGACCGCTACCTGGACCCGCTCAATCACATACAACTCGCGCTTCTGCGGCGCTACCGCGACGATTCATTGGAAGACTCCGAACGGGAGATACAGCTAGACCCACTGTTGCGCAGCATCAATGCGATTGCGGCGGGTATGCGCAATACAGGCTGATACCCGTCTGACGGCGTTGCCAGGCCCGGCCGAGGAAAATTCCGGCATCAGCGGTTTCTTGCAAGACGACCGCAACCAACCGCTGTTGCCGGTGCCTGTCGAGGTCGCTGAGCGAGGCCCGTCAGGCCAACAGGTTTACTCCTCGAGCGTCACCGGCTGTGGCTCGACTTTCCATATGTCCCGGCAATAGTCTCGTATGGACCGGTCGGACGAGAACTTGCCCATGCGGGCCACGTTCAGAATGGACATGCGGTCCCAATGTTCAGGGTCGGCGTAAGCGCCTCCGACCTGTTGCTGACAATCCACATACGATGGGTAATCCGCCAGCACCATGAACGGGTCATGGTGCTTCAGATTGTCCGTCAGCGGGCGGAACAATTCGCTGTCACCATGGGAAAACAGACCCGAATCGATCAGGTCGATCACTGACTTCAGTTCGACATTCTGCATGTAGTGGTCCATTGGCCGATACCCGTCGGACTGGAGTTGGCTCACCTCGTCTGCGGTCTTGCCGAACAGGAAGAAATTTTCCTCACCAACCGCTTCACGGATCTCCACGTTCGCTCCATCGAGGGTGCCAATGGTGAGGGCACCGTTGAGGGAGAATTTCATGTTGCCCGTGCCTGAGGCTTCTTTCCCGGCCAGCGAGATCTGCTCTGAAAGATCAGCCGCTGGATAGAGCATCTGCCCATTCTTGACATTGA
>AZID01001839.1_pt1 | contig 9647 bp, 6 predicted proteins | sample 359051 | NCBI WGS metagenome assembly AZID01 (sample SAMN02429712, study PRJNA222660) | marine sediment metagenome | biome: Sediment sample; isolation source: sample MGS-BIZ from oil contaminated site at the Bizerte lagoon located in... | place: Tunisia: Bizerte Lagoon | collected 2012-09-08 | depth...
TGGTAGGGCGTCATCAGGCACAGCTCGGCGATGTATTCGATCGAGGCACCGGGATCGACGGTCATCATGATGGCGTCGATTTCGTAGATCATGTCGGTGAGCCCGACCCGATCGCGCTCTTCGAGCAGACGGATCAGATAATCTTCAAAGAAGGGCGAATTTTCCTTGTCCCCGTAGCGGGGCATTTCGAGTGAGCGGGTCATGGTGTCGGGATCCTGCGAGTAAGCAAACAACGGATTTACAGGGCAAGATATACGCCAACCGGGAAGTGGTGTGGGGGCACGCGCCGTATGCCCTGAATCCCCCCGATTCCGGGGCCGCCCAGCCGGGTACGCGGGTCATTGGCGTGCAGGCAATGCCCCAAGAAAAGGCAGCCCGCAGCCGGCATGCACCACTTGCGTGCCTGGAATGAATCGGGCGGGGGGTCAGAGATCCTCGGTCATGGCAATGAAGCCGCAGGGACACTCGTGCGCGCACAGGCCGCAGCCCTTGCAGTAGTCATAGTCGAAGCGGTAGGGCGAGCTTTCCCTGGCGCCTTCGGGCAGTCTGAGCACCGCACTGTCCGGACACAGCGTCCAGCAGTTGTCACAGCTCATGCAGTTGCCGCAGGAAAGACAGCGGCGTGCTTCCGCGGTTACCTGGGCAGGCGCCAGGGTGCGCTCTGTTTCGATTTCCCCGATCCGTTCAGCGGGCGGGAGGATGTCCTGTTCATGGCGTGCGAGCGGCTCGAAGTAGTTGGTGTTCAACTGGTCGAAGGAGACGGTGATTTCCGGGGAGTCCGGTTTCTCCGGCAGTTCCCGGCCGGCCAGCACAGCGGCAATCCCTTCCGCGGCAACGCGCCCGGTGATGGCGGGCAGCGGATTGACCGAGACCAGCTTTTCCCAGGCCTGCTGCGGACGACCGGCGTCCAGTTCGGCGATGTAGGCCTGCGGATCCTCGCCCGCCGGACAGGTGCCGTGGCAGGGCGCATGCACGTGTTGATATACCGGCTTGCGTACACGCCAATCACCGGTCTTGAAAGCGCTTGAAGTTCCCGGCAGGGCATAGCCCCCGCGGGTGAGAATGGGTTTGTTCACAGCATATTCCTACAGGCTGATTCAGGCATAGTGCATGCCTCCTCGCTGGACGGTGTCGGCGCCCTCGCTGTCCTGCGGCTGCTTGTCCAGACCGCGCAGGCCGAATTTTTCGATGTTGTGATCGGCCAGCGCCTGGAAGTGTTCCAACTCCGCATGTGCATCCGGGTTGTCAGCGAACAGATGAGCGAAACGTTTCTGCAGTTTGAGGTAGTCGCCAACCGGTCGCGGTTCGCGGATCGGCATGGCGCCGGTCAACACGCCTCTTTCGAGCTCGATCAGGGGCATCAGACCGGTTTGGATCGCAAGCCGACCGACTTCGATGCTGAGGGCGCCGTCATGGCCCCAGCCCAGCGGGCAGGGCGAATGGATCACGAGAAAGGTCGGCCCCTCGATGCTCAACGCGCGCCGCACCTTCTGGCGAAGATCGGACGGATAGGAAACCGTGGCCGTCGCGGCATAGGGAATGTGGTGTGAGGCGACGATCGAGATGATGTCCTTTTTCAGGTGTCGCTTGCCCATGCGGTGCTTGCCCGGCGGCGAGGTCGTGGTCATGGCCGCATGCGGGGTGGAGCTGGAACGCTGGATGCCGGTGTTCATGTAGGCCTCGTTGTCGAAGCACACGTAGAGCACGTCGTGTCCGCGTTCGAGCATCCCGGAAAGCGCCTGGAAGCCGATGTCGAAGGCGCCTCCACCCCCGGGGGACAGGGCGCGTTCCAGTACCACCAGGTGCTTGAGGCCGGCACAGACCTCGCGCAGCGTGTCCGTTGGGAAGGGCCGGAAGCAGCGCAGGTGGATCAGCTTGACCTGGTCCCGCGCCGGATCCTGGACATGCGCATCCGCGAGCGTGCCCATGATCGAACCCATGCTGAGGATCGCGATTTCGGCGTCGTCCGGCCCCTCGATCTTGAGCAGCCCTCCGCCATGGCGTCCGCTGACCGCGGCCCATTCGCGGTCCGCTGCGATGATTTCCTGTTGCGCATTGAGCAACGCCTGGTGATGCGAATGCCGGGCCTCGGGGTAGTAGTCGGGCGAGACCAGGGTCCCCATCGAAATGGGTTGCCGCGGGTCCAGCGCACGGCTGAACTGGAATGGCGGGAGAAAGCCGTCCACCTGCTCCTGGGTCGGCAGCGAGAGTGGCTCCGGGGTATGCGTCAGGGTGAAACCGTCCACGCATACCATCACCGGCAGCTCGGTCCGTTCGGCGATGCGGTAGGCCTGGATCCTGGTGTCGATGGCCTCCTGGTTGTCGGCGCAATACAACTGGATCCAGCCGGCGTCACGCACCGACATGGCGTCCTGATGATCGTTCCAGATCGAGAGCGGCGCGGAGATGGCGCGATTCGCGCAGGTCATGACCATGGGAATACGCATGCCCGCGATGTTGTACGAATGCCGTTCTACTCCGAGTCTCCTTGTCGAACGACAAAAAATTGCGTTCCGACAGGGTCGGGATGTTCGGGATGCCCTGATGGTGCGTGCTGGCTTCTGTTTGCACACTCAGGGTGCACGCGAGCGCGCGGTTTCCGTCCCCAACGCCTGTAGGGTTATGGGGCCGGGTGCTGCTCGATTACCTGGCACACAGATTGCTGTTATCAAGACTTACGCTGCAATTGTTCGAACGGACGAAACCGGGGTCGGGATGGACGGCCACCCCTATTTGGCCCGCCTGCAGTATCACACCACCAGGGTCCAATCATGTCGCGCCCTGAGAACACAAGTAGTCGAATCGGGGTTGATGAAATGACAATGAATGGAACGGGCGTGCCGCAGGAAGAGCATGCAAGCGGGACGGGGGGAACACGACAGCCGTGTGATTTTCCCCCGCAACGAAAGCACCTGGTGCAGAAGATCAATCTGCAACTGGCCGTACTCGGCCAGCCAACCTGCGACATCGAGGCACAGGACGGCTATCTGAGTGTGGCCAGCGATATGGTGCGCAAGCTGCAGCAGAACCGGCGCCTGCTGTCGGACTATCGCTGTCCGGCAGATCGGCGCATCGAGGTCTTCGTGACCGGCTACCTTCGCAATGCCGGGGTCGATTACCGGTTTTCCCTGCCGACCCAGAACTTCCTCCTGCAGCAGGCGGGTCTGGCACGCGAACTGTCGCTGCCTGCATGCGGCAACACTTTTCTGTCCGATTACATCTCCTCCTACCGGGTCCAGCAAGGCGTGCTGCACAACCCGGTCAAGGACCGGCGCACGACCCAGGGGGTCTTCCATATCGTGGACAACGGTCTGCCAATCCCCGCGGGAAAGAAGGCGGTCCCGGCGCTGACCTTTTCCCGGCTGCTCGACGCCGCCCTGAATCCACCGGATGCCCTCCTCAATCTGCCGTTCACGGATGAACAGGAAGCCAAGGCGAAGACCTGGGTTTCGCTGCTGCTGCGACCGACGGTTTCACCGGAGGTCGAGGGAGTCTCCCCGCGCATGAGCATGGAGACCCGCTTTTTCGTTCCGGGCGGGCTGGTCGCCAACCTCGACTTTGTGGAACGGATTTTTGGCAATGCCGGAGACCCCAATCTTCCGGAAAACGATGCCGCCCTGGATGTGGATGGGTGGACCGGACATACCGGCGGAATCATGCTGGCGCCCCACCTGACGCAGTTGAGCAAGCAGGCGCTCGGATTGCCGCATTACGATCAGGCAAGCGAACGTCAGCGAAGCGATGGAATGTGCTGGCGGGATCCGGATGAGCTGTACAACGACGGCCAGGCGTTCAAGCTGGTCTGCCGCGACATGAGCGGCGTGGTGTTCACCCTGATTGCCGACAACTATTTCGGTTACAGCAAAAAGGAGATCAAGTCCCAGATCAGCTATTCGGCCAACCTGATGGGTGGCAGCGAAGAGGAACATGCGGGAGGCGCGTTGGTGTTTCCCGCCTATAACCTCGGCGATGTCTTCCGCCCGGATTCGCGGGTGGGGTCGAGCGGCCAGAGTTTTGCCGAAATGACCGGGTTGTTCGGTGACCTCATGACCCTGCAGCCCGAGGGCTACGGCGTGGACACACAGTACCCGGACATCCTGTACGTGCCGGAGGACACCTTGATCGATCTGCTGGGTCAGCGCGTGAGCTGGCTGCGCGGTGATCAGGAAGTGAGCATCAAGCTGCGTCCCGGACACACCTATATTCATCCCTGCGGATACAAGGTCCGCATGGAAAAACACCCGCATTCACCGATTTGGCGTCTGATCGGTACCGACTCGGTGGGAACCTATTGTCACAAGCCGTGCACTGTCTCCGGTGGCGGCAAGTCGGAGATCTCGAAATCCATCGCGGGTTCGATTCTCTCCGGTCCTTTTTACGTGTCCGATCTGGAAGCCGACCTCGACCAGGTGGCGGAGATCTTTCAAAAGGACTATTCGGATCGCTTCAGGGAGGCACCACCGCCCGGTTGGAAGAGTCGTTCCTTCCTCAGCGAAAAGCGGTCCCTGGGTTCGGTGATCCGCCTGTTGATGCCTTCAGAGGATGAATATTCACCCGAATACAATGCCTGGCTGGAGAGTATCCCGCAGCATATCCGGGCGCTTGCCTTCGTAATCAAGCGTTTCTATCACCAGGAATGGGGCGACGACTGGCGCAGTCACTTCAGTGTCGACATCGTCAATGGGTATCCCGGGCATGAGCTCAAGTTCGAGGGGCGTACCCTGGTCGCCAGTTACCTGCGGATTGCCAAGACCCGGGCCGGTGAATGGCGCATCTACAAGGTTCGACACGACTTCGTCGGGGCCGACAAGGTCCAGATGGAGGACGATATCAGTGCGTCCATCACCCTGCCGGCAAAAACCCTGGGGCTGTCCAACACGGCAGGCGCTTCGGTCAAGCTGGTCGAGAATTGCGAATCGCGACTGTTTCAGCGACCGGATGACGCGATCCACCGGGGACTGGATGCGCAGGCGGAGGGCGATCTTGCCGAGCCGGACAACTTCATCTCGAACTTCCAGCCTTTGGATCGTGACGATGCCCTGTCCCTGGTGGATGACGCCATTGATTTCCTCAAGTTCAGCGCGCCGATGCAGGCCCTGATCCAGGAGGCCACGCACGCGCCGGAAGATGCCTGGTTCGTGTCCTCGGCCCATCCGCGCCTGGTAAACGGAAAGCCCAGTCCCAACATGCGCTACCTGCAACGTCGCCCGGACCTGAAAAATCCGCGCGATCGTTACATCGCGGAGATCGGGCTGCGCCTGTTCCACCGTATCCCCTTGTCGCGTCCCCTGTATCTGCCGGTGGATGCGACCCTGCCGGGGCGGCGCAACAACCCGATCGACCGCTCGAAAAATATCAGGCCCCTGGCGGTGTACAACCCGATCCACTACCAGGAACTGCCGGAACTGTTCATGGATTACATCAGCAGTCTGACCGGTAAGTCGCCCTCCACCACGGGGGCGGGTTCGGAGGGTGCCCTGACCAAGGGGCCATTCAATTCGCTCGCGCCGACGGCTGATCTCAACAATGCCCTGGTTTCCATGATCCTGTGCGGGCACGAGGGCTTCTCTTCCGCGGCCGGCCATATCGGTTCGGACATTCACGTCGAACACGATATCAGCATGTTGGTGCCGGAGATCTGGTGTCGTATCCCGCCCGAGAAACGACGGGCGCAGTACATGATCGAGCACGGTTACCTCGAGAAGGTGGCCGATTTCGAGCAGGATGGCGAGACCGTAAGAGCGAGCCGACTGGGCTACCGGATCACCAGTCAGTTCGTGCGTGCCTACATGGGCAAGATCTTCGACAACCCGAATGTGGTCTTCGATGAGGCCATTCTCAAGCCCGAGACCCAGGACAGGGAAGCGTTCGTGGATGGGGTGAACAATATCGTCGAGGCCCAGTCGCTGGTGGCTCGCGCCTATCTCGAGGACGGGTCGGTCGAGGATGCCTGTCCTCCGCTCAAGGCGCTGCTATACATCATGGCCAGCGGTGAGTATCGGGGGATGGACAGTGAAAGCCCCGGGTTCCGCAAGTTGTTCCGCCGTGAGTACCTGCTCGAGAGTGACTGGTACCGGGAACGCCTCGAGATCAAACGGGACAGGGAGATCGGTCTTTGGGAGCGGCATGCGATCTATATCGAGAGCCGCACCGAGGAGGGCGAAGCGGTCAGCGGTGTGGCCCCCACGAGCCTGCAGGAAAAAGCGCAACGCGTGCAAACGGAACTGCAGCGGCGTCGTGATCCGGCTTACCTGGAATCCTTGCACGAAAGCCTGGGCGCGGACTGGATTCACCGATCCGACGACCCGACAGCCTGAAGCGGGGCCGACGGCCCGCCCGTTCCCTATCCTCTGCAGTGAGGGCAGGGAAAAAGCGGGCCGGTCGGTTCGTTCACAGGAACCATTCGAAGAACACGATAAAGATCACGCTGACCACGCCCAGGCTGTTGAGCATGACCGGCAGCCCGACCCGCAACCACTGTATCGGAGTGATGGTCGAGTTCGGGTAGCGTGCGTGCTCGGACTCGGCGACGCAGATGATGTTTGCGGTGGCCCCGATATGGGTCACATTGCCGCCGAGCCCGACCCCGATAGCCAGGGCCCACCACAGCGGCGTGACATGTGTGCCGGAGGCCTCCAGGCCCGCGATGATCGGCAGCATGGTAACGGTGAACGGGATGTTGTCCACGATGGCACTCAGAATGGCGGCGGTCCACATCACCAGAAGGGCGCTCCACAGGAGCATCGCCGGGTCGGCGGCGAACAGCGCCAGCTCCTGTCCGATCAGCCCGAGCAGACCGGAAGATTCGACACCCCCCACGATGATGAACAGCGCGGCGAAAAACAGCAGAACCGACCATTCCACGCCTTCCAGGAGTTTCTCCGGCTCACTGGCAGAGATCAGCATGGCCACCGCCACACCGATCCAGGCGACGTAGGAAGGGAAAAGGTGCAGGCGGTGGTGAACGAAGAACAATGCCACCGTAAGAACCAATGCCGCGGTGATACGCCACAGGGCCGCGTGATCCTTGATTGCCTTTGTTTCGTCCAGATCGATCTTGCTGTCCGACAGTCCTTCGATGGGTTGCAATTGCTTGCGGAACAGGAACAGCAGCAGGCCGATGGTAACGATCCAGGCGGGCACGACCAGAGGCCCCATGTGCACGATGAAGGCCACGAAATCGAGCCCGGAAACACTGCCGATCATGATGTTGGGCGGATCGCCCACCAGGGTCGCGGCGCCGCCGATATTCGATAGCATGGCCTCGCCAATCAGGAAGGGGGCCGGATTGATATCCAGGATGCGAGTGATCAGTACGGTCAGCGGCGCAAATATCAACACCGTGGTCACGTTATCCAGGACCATACTGAACAGACTGGTCACCAGGCACAGATAGATCAGCAGACGCCGCGGATCCCCGCCAGCCAGTTTGGCCAACTTGATACCCAGGTACTCGAGACCGCCGGTGGGGCGCAGCATGGAGACCAGCATCATCATGGCAAGCAGTAACAGCAGGGTATTGCCATCCACCGCCGCGATGGCGGACTCCTGGGAATAGAATCCGAACAGCATGCCAATGCCGGTCATTGTCACCGCGCCAAGGACGGCAGCAGAGGTCCGGTGCAGCATTTCGGTGAATATCAGTATGTAGGCCCCCAGCAGCACGACTGCGGAGATCCACATATTCGCTACGGACAGCGAGGATTCCATACAACTTTCCTCAGGTGTTTTCGAGCATGGCGTGTGCGATGCCCATGATCGAGATCGTGCCCTTGTAGATCCCGTCATCCACCACGAACAGGTAGGTCGTATCCTGTTCTTCCATGATGGCGAGGGCCTTGGAGAATGGCGTGTTGGAAGTGGCCTGGGGACTTTGCGGCAGGATGAAGTCCTCGACAGGGTAGGCGAGTACCTGGCGCACCGTTTCCTCGGAGATGGTCAGGTGATCCAGTGCGTCACCCAGGAAATGCGCGTAACTGACCATGAAGTCCGGGATACAGCTTTCCTTGAGCATATGCCGGATGGACAACTTGCCGTGCATGTCACCGTTCTGATCCACGTAGGGAATTCCGGGCACATCTGCTTCCACGCAAAGCTGGAATACCTCCCGCACCCGCATTCCGGGGCGCCCGACACCGGTGGGTTTGATCAGATCGGCGATATGCATGGACAATTCCCCTGTAACCAATGGAGACGCTTCGGGTAGCGCGGATCCATCAGTCGTTTTTTGTTGGTGGCATTGATTCCCGAAGAATAAACGCAAACTGCGTGCCAGCGGTAAAGGTGCTTTCCTGATGTCGGTTGCCCTGAAAGCGCACCGCGAACGGGCCCCGTCGCGAATTCATGCACCAGAAACTACCGACTTGGCACCCGTCGCAGGAAGAGCAGGTTCAGCAGGCTGATCGTTGCCATGGTCCAGGCCAGCCCCTGAAACCCGATCTGCTGGGTCAGTGTGCCGCCCAGACCCTGGCCCAGGCCGATACCCAGATTGATGAACATCATGAAGATGGCAAACATCGAGGCGGCAATACGCGGGTCGGTCAGGGTCATGGCCAGCGCGGAATAGGTGGTGGTGCAGTAGCCGTAGGCGAACCCGAAGACGAGGCATACGATCGCAAGGACGATCGGACCGAGTGTTACCGACATCCCAAGACACGCCAGTGCGGACAAGGTGATGGCGACACGCAGGCTGCTTCGATACCCCAGCCTGTCGGTCAATCTGCCACTGACGGCAGCGCCCAGGATTCGGCCGAACATGGCGACCGCCACCAGGCTACTGACCGCACCGATGTCACCCAGGAGCGCCGCGTCACGGTGAAATGAAAGGAACGACAGCACGCCATCGAGCGCGAGGGCATAGATCATGCCCATGGCAGCGAGCGACAGCACATCGCTGCGTGCCAGTCCGCGGAATGCCATCCAACTGAATCCACTCGCAGCAGGCCCTGACTTCTTCTGCCACAGCCACAGGGTCAGGAGGATTCCCGGCAGGCCGAGGACAACGATCATCCCGAACATGGCCGGCCAGCCAAGCTGATTGGCCAACCAGCCGCCCAGCAGCAGCGAAAGCAATATACCGCCGGCGCGCGCCCCGACCATGACACCCTGGACCAGGGCACGTTCGTGTTCGGGCGTTGCCTCGACCGCGAGTCCGTCGGTACCGGTATCCGACAGCGCCATGCCGAACGCCGCCAGGAGGCAGAGCAGGAAGAACAAGTCCAGCCCCGCAGGGAGATCGACCAGGGGCAACAGGGCGAAACAGCTTACCTGGATCAGCAGGCCCAGCAGAATATAGGGCGACCGGTGCCCCAACCCAAACAGGCTGAAGCGGTCACTGAGCATTCCCAGCAGGATTTTGAGTACGAACGGCAGGACCAGGATCGCCTGGAAATACCCGATCTCATCCGCCGGGAAACCCTGGGCGGTGAGGTAAAGAATATTGAAGGTGAAAAAGTAGCTCAGGACCGCGCCCTGTCCGAGGTACAGGCTGGCGAACAGCACGAGACGTTGTGATCGCGTCATGGAATTGTTTGCCGCAAATGTGTTGAGAAGCTGCCGGTGTGTTGCTGAAATTAACACTTTCCTGTTTCGCAAACGAGGCTTCGGCTCAACTCACTTCCGGGGTCGGGGCTGCCCCAGTCGAACCC
>AZID01000850.1_pt1 | contig 9636 bp, 7 predicted proteins | sample 359051 | NCBI WGS metagenome assembly AZID01 (sample SAMN02429712, study PRJNA222660) | marine sediment metagenome | biome: Sediment sample; isolation source: sample MGS-BIZ from oil contaminated site at the Bizerte lagoon located in... | place: Tunisia: Bizerte Lagoon | collected 2012-09-08 | depth...
TTCCACATCCCGGTGAGCGATGCGGGCTAGACTGCAAGGGAGGTGGCCCGACCGCTCGGGTCCGCTCGTCACTCGCTGAGTTCGACGGCTGCGGTCCGGGAGGCACCCCGATACCGATGCACGACCGAAAGCCATGACGATCTCGAATTCACGCGCTCCCGTCCTGTTTGCGCTGTTCCTGCTGGGGATCGGCTCGCAGTTCATGCAGGCCTGGCTGGCACGCGAAACCCTGGTGATCTTCTATGGCAACGAGGTCAGCCTGGGCGCCTTTTTTGGCAGCTGGCTGTTCTGGATCGCGCTGGGTTCGCTGGCCATCTTCCGCCTGCAGCGATACCGCTGGGTCGAGCAGGCGCGCCGCGGCCTGGCTGGCATCCTTTTGCTGCTGCCGGTCCTCCTCGCGTTCCAGATCCTGGCCGTGCGCGGGGTCCGACTGATCCTGGACATCCCCTCGGTGGAACTGGTCCCCCTCGGGCAGCTGTTTCCCGCAGTGATCGTGTTGACCCTCCCGGTCGCCACGGCGCTCGGCCTTGCCTTCCCGCTGGCCTGCAAGGCACTTGGTGAGAGCGAGGAAGCGGCCGTAGTGCGAGGCATCTCGCGCCTGTATGTCGTCGAAGCGGCCGGCGCCCTGGCCGGCGGCGTGCTTTTCACCTTCGTGATCCTGCCCTGGCTGGGCCTCTGGCCTGGTCTGGGAAGCCTGGCGCTGGCAGCAGCCGTCACCGCCTGGTGGCTGCTACCGCTGACCGGCATGCGCCTGGCCAGCGGCCTGCTTGCCGCGCTTGGGCTCTCGATCCTTGTCACCCCCCTCGGCGAAGCGGTGGATACACGCCTGGAGTCCTTCCGCTTCGGCACCCTGCAACCCGGGCTGGAACTGCTGGATGCGCTCGAAACCCGTTACGGGCACGTCGCCTATGCGCGTCTCGGGGACCAGGTATCGGTGGTCCGCGACGGCCGCATCGCCACCAGCTTCCCCCAGCCCTCGCAGGTGCAGCAGACGGCCGCGTATGTTTACTCCCAGGCCGCAGGCGCCAGGCGTGTACTGCTGTTCGGCGACTTTGCCAGTGGGCTGGCGACCGAGTTGTTGCGATACCCCCTGCAGGGTTTGGACGTCGTGCTACAGGACCGTCAGGCCTTCGATCATCTGCAAGGCTTCCTGCCCGATGAGGCCAGGGCCTCGCTGCAGGACCCGCGCCTGCAGCTGCATTTCACCGACGGGCGACGCTACCTGCGTGAGTACAGTGGCGCGCACTACGATCTGGTTCTGGTACTCGACACCTCTCCGTCCAACGCGCACAGCAACCGCTACTTCACCCGGGAATTCTACGCAAATGCGCGCATGCACATGGCCGCCCCCGGGGTCCTGTGCACACGCGTGAGCAGCGCCTCGAACTATCTCGGAGGGGCGGTTCGCAGCTATGCCGGTTCGATCTTCCGCACCCTGCACGCGGTCTTCGACGAGGTCGCCGTTCAACCGGGTGACGTTCAGACCTTTTGCGCCAGTGCCCAGCCGGGACGGGTGAGCGAAGACCCCGCCGAGTTGGCACGCCGCTACAACGCTACCGAGCTTGGCGCACGTCCGTTTCCCTCCGGCTCCTTCTTCTCTCTGCTGCCCCCGACCCAGACCGCTTACCTGCGCCACCAGTACCAGGCCTTCGCTGCCGACATCAACAGCGATGCGCGCCCCGTGACCTTCTATCTCAACACCCTGCTGTGGGCCCGCTACACCGCCTCTTCGCTCGCGGACGGACTGGCTGGACTGCGCAACATGGCCGCCTGGCCCTATCTCGTCCCCGTGGCGGTATTCCTGCTGCTATGGCCGCTGCGCACCGCGCTGGAAGCACCCCCTCCGACCCGGATGCGGCGACGGGCCGGAAGCTTCGCGCTGGCCCTGCTCGGACTGGTGGCGATGGCCCTGCAGATCGTTGTCCTGTTCGGCTACCAGGCACACGTCGGCTTCATGTTCGAACGCATCGCGCTGATCAATGCACTTTTCATGACCGGCCTGGCGCTCGGCACCGGCCTGCTGGGCCAGTATCTGGCCCGGCGCGGCCGGGCCGAGTCCTGGCTGATTGCCTTGCTGCTGCTGGTGGCACTGGTTCTGACCCTCACACCGGGGACGCTGGCCTGGCTGGGCGGTTTGTCGGGCCTCACCCAGGAGGCAGGCTACCTCGCCCTGTCAGGGCTGTTCGGCCTGCTGACCGGGGTTGGTTTCCCCCTGGGTGTGCGCCTTGCGCAGCGCGATCTGAACGCAGCGGCCCCGACCGGTGGCGTGTCGGAAGCGGCCGACAGTCTCGGCGGCGCACTCGGCGGCCTGCTCACCGGCGCGCTGCTGGTGCCGCTCCTGGGAGAGGCCGGCACCTGCAAAGTGCTGGCCCTGCTCGCACTGGCTGCAATGCTGCCGCTGGCCTACGCGCGCTGGATGCCCAACCCGCTGCCCTTATTCGCGGACCGGGGTATGCGTGCGTTCCCCTGGAGCGGTTTGGGCTGGAGCCTTCTGTTCCTGGTGCTGGTTTCCTATGGCTGGTCACTTGCGCTCAGGGATACGGAGCCACCGCCCTGGGTGAAGTTCGATACCAGCCTGCTCGAGCGTGTCAGCGGGTCGATTAAGTTCGAGGCCCGAGAGTCGCCCTACCCCTATTACCTGGGATGGGACAAGCCTCCCAGCGGGCAGGATGCGCCGGCCGACAGCGCCAGCCTCTCCACCCTGACCGTGGCGTCGCAGGTGCGTGGCTATGCCGGACCCGTCAATCTGCTGCTAGCCGTCGACAACAGCGGACATCTGAGGGGCGTTCGCTATCTGCATTCGAATGAGACGCCTTCCTACATCGCAGGGATCGCAACCTGGCTCAGCACCCTGACCGGTCTCGACCTCTCCGAGGAACCGCTCGACCTGCAACGCGTGGATGCGATCAGCGGCGCCACCGTGAGCAGCCAGGCAGCCATCGATTCCATCAACAAGGCGGTCGGAGCCATCGGGCAGACCGCGTTCGGCCAGACCTTCGCAGCTTCGGCCGAGACAGTGTCGGATGATGGCGCCCTCTGGACGCCCGGTTTCCTCGCCACCCTGGCGTTGCTGCTGGCGGCCATCCCGATCTACCTGTCCGGAAATGAACCGGCCCGGCTCGGACTGCTGGGAGCCAGCCTGGGGGTGCTCGGCTTGTGGCTCAACACCCTGGTAACCGAGATCGACCTGATCAACCTGATGCAAGGCCATTTCGCCTCGCTTACGCAGAATCCACAACGCTGGCTGTTGCTCGGCTTCGTCGGGCTCAGCGGTCTTCTGTTCGGCCAGCTGTGGTGTGGTTACCTCTGTCCCTTCGGTGCCGCCCAGGAGTTCGTCTCCCGCCTGGGGAGACGGTTCGGACTACGGCGCTACCTGCGCAGACCTCTGGATACCCGGCTGCGATTCCTCAAGTTCGTCCTGCTCGCCCTGATGCTGCTCGCGGTGCTGTTGCTCGGGGATGCCTTCTGGGCCACTTTCAACCCGATGCAGCATGTCTTCAGCGGCGATATCGCAGGCTGGATAGGCGGCGTCCTGGCGCTGAGCCTGCTGGGTGCGGTGTTCTACTTCCGCTTCTGGTGCCGCTATTTCTGCCCCTTCGGCGCTTTTCTGGCCCTGAGCAACAAGGTCGCCCTGCTACAGCGATTCGCGCCCAAACGCCGCTTCGAACATTGCGATCTGGGAGTACACCACGAGTTCGACATCGACTGCATACGCTGCAACCGTTGTCTGAGCGCGAGCGACACACACATTCACCGAACCCAGCAGGGGAAATAGGTACTGGCATGCCACATTTGGATCGTCTGCGACGTTCTCTGACCCACGACTGGCCCGGCATCACCCTGGTGATAGTCACGCTTGCCGCAATCGGCGCCTACCTTGGACTCAAACCCGCTGTCACCGCGGGCAACAGCCATCGGGTCATCGATTTCGCCGCGGTTTCTGCGCTCATGGACAAGGGGGACCTGAGCGGACGGGAGGCGCGCTGGTACCAGGCCGGTCCAGCGCAGGCAAGCGCTGTTGAGACACCCAAGCAAAACCAATCGTCCCCGCAGGGGTCCAAAGACAATAACGATCGGGCAATCCAAAGATGAGTGAAGTCACCTGTGAACTCTGTCCCCGAGGCTGCGTGATCCCGGAAGGGGCCGCGGGTGACTGCCGCATCCGCGTGAACAACGGTGGAAAACTGGTCGCCACGACCTACGGGCGCCCCTCCAGTATCCAGATCGACCCGGTCGAGAAAAAGCCCCTGTACCCCTTCCGCCCGACGGCATCCGTTTTCTCGGTGGCCACCGCCGGCTGCAACCTGCACTGCCTCAACTGCCAGAACTGGCAACTGTCGCAGCGCGGCGGCGAGGAGATGGAAACCCTGTACCACCTCGAACCGGAAGCACTGGTCGCCAGTGCGCTCGAACAGGGCTGCCAGGCCGTCGCCTACACCTATTCCGACCCCATCGTGTTCTACGAATATGCCTACGACAGCGCCGCACTCGCCCGCGAAGCCGGTCTGTCCAATATCTTTGTCACCGCCGGTTATATCAACCGCAAGCCTTTGCAGAAGATCTGCGAGGTACTGGATGCCAGCAATACCGACCTCAAGGCCTTCGACGACGCTTTCTACCGGCGCATCAACGGCGGCACCCTGCAACCGGTACTGGATGCGCTGGTGACCCAGCGCGAGCAAGGTGTGTGGCTGGAGGTGACCAACCTGCTGATCCCGACGCTCAACGACGACCTCGCCATGGTCCGGCGCATGGCCCGCTGGATCGAGCGGAACCTCGGCCCGGACACCCCGCTGCACTTCAGCCAGTTCACCCCCATGTACCGCATGCGCAATCTGCCGCCCACACCGATCCCGACCCTGGAGAAGGCACGCATGGAGGCCTTGGATGCGGGCCTGCACCACGTCTATATTGGGAATGTGTTCGGACACGAGGCCGCCAATACCTACTGCCCGCATGACGGCACGCTGCTGATCCGTCGCAGCGGTTTTCATGTGGAGGAATTCAAGCTGACCGACGACGGGTGTTGCCCGGCCTGTAACGAGCCGATTGCTGGAGTCTGGAAATGAAGCCATCCCGATCCCTGTGGTATCCAAACCGCCGTCGTTTTCTTGCACTGCTGGCGGCGCTGGGCGTGTCCCTGCCCTGGCTCCTGCGCACCGGGCCGTCCCCGCGTCTGTCCTCCCGCGAGGCCACTTTCTACCGCCGCAAAGACGGTTCCAGGCGATGATCCGCTGGCTCGCCTTGCCGGTGCTGATGCTGCTGGCGACAGCGCCGCTGGCGGAATCGACAGCGCATGTTCGACCGGCTGCCGTGGCGGGCAGCTGGTACCCCGACGATCCGGAACAACTGGCTGCCCACGTGGATGCCCTGTTGCAGGAAGCCGGCCCCAGCGAAGCGAACAGCCGGCCTGTGCTTGCCCTGATATCACCGCATGCGGGCTACCGCTACAGCGGTGCCATCGCAGCAGCGGGTTTCAGGCAGTTGCAGGGGCAGTCGTTCGAGCGGGTCGTGGTCCTGGGGCCGGCGCACCGGGGCGGCTTTCACGGCCTGTCGATCGCGGACGTGACCCACTACCGCACGCCCCTGGGGCGCATTCCACTCGATCGGGACGCGGTCGCGGCCCTCAGGAATTCGCCGCTGGTGCACGCTGATCCGCTGGCACACGGCCGGGAGCACAGCATCGAGTCGCAACTGCCTTTGTTACAAAGAACCCTGCAGCCGGGCTGGCAACTGGTACCGGTACTGGTCGGACAACTCAGACCGGCGGACTACGCGGACACAGTCAAACTGCTGCGTCCTTTGCTCCAGGGCAACACACTGGTGATCGTTTCGAGCGACTTCACCCACTACGGCGCGCGCTTCGACTACCAGCCTTTTCCCCTGGACGACGAAACAGAGGCGCGTCTGGATGCCCTCGATCACGGCAGCCTGGAATACATCCTGGACAAAGACCCGCAGGGCTTTCTCGAATACAAGGCCCGCACCGGCAGCACGATCTGCGGCTATCGCCCCATCGCACTGCTGCTGCACCTGCTGCCACCCGGGAGCAAAGGCGCGCTGGCCGCATATGCCACCTCCGGCGAGTTGAGCGGCGATTTCAGCCACTCGGTCAGCTATATGAGCATCCTGTTTCATGCGCCGGGGTCTCCAGCGCTTGCGGGCGACAGTACCTCGGATGACCCGCTCGCTGAAGCGGACATGCGCCTGCTGCACCGGCTGGCCTCGTCGGCGGTGACGCTGGCCACAAACCCCGGGGATCGCGCTGCGGAAACCCGTTTGCAGCACCTCCTGGACACGATTCCCGACAGGCTCCGGAAACCAGCGGGGGCCTTCGTTACCTTGAAGCGGAATGGCAGGCTGCGCGGCTGCGTCGGCTACGTGCGCCCGCGCAAACCCCTTTTCCGGGCGGTGATGGAAAACGGGATCAATGCCGCCCTGCGCGACTGGCGCTTCCCTCCCCTGCAGGCGGAGGAGCTGGAAGGCCTGGAACTGGAGATCAGCGTGCTGACCCCTGCGCGTGAAATCGGATCTCCCGAAGACATCATTGTCGGCGAGCATGGCGTCATCCTGGAAAAAGACGAGCACATCGCCGTTTATCTACCCAAAGTCGCCAGCGACATGGGCTGGACCCGGGAACAGATGCTCGACAGCCTGGCCAAAAAGGCCGAATTGCCTGAGGATGTCTGGCAGCAGGACGCCGTCCTGAGCACGTTCCGCGCGCGCAACTTCAAGGCACCCCACAGAGGCGATTGAACGCGGCTTCAGTTGATCCAGAGCGTCTTGTGGTTGACGAACTCGTGCAGGCCGAGGTCGGACAGTTCGCGCCCGTAGCCGGAATCCTTGATGCCTCCGAAAGGCAGACGCGGGTCACTCTTGACCAGTTCGTTGACGAAGGCGCAGCCACATTCGAGACGACGTGCCAGCGACTCACCCCGCGCGCGGTCACGCGTCCAGACGCTGCCCCCGAGTCCAAAGGCGATGTCATTGGCCAGCTTCAGTGCCGCCTGATCGTCCGGCACGCGATAGGTCACGGCCACGGGACCGAACAACTCCTCTGCGTAGGCCCGCATGCCGGCACGGACATCCGCCAGAACCGTTGGCTGATAGTAGAAACCCGGACCTTCCAGCGCCTGGCCACCGGTGAGAATCCGCGCCCCCCGGTCGACGGCATCGCGGACCTGTGCGTGCAGTTCTGCACGCAGATCTGCCCGCGCCATCGGCCCGATAGCGCTTTCCGCATCACGGGGGTCACCCACACGCAGGCCCTGCACCCCTGCAACCAGGCGGGCGACAAAGTCATCCGCGATCGCCTCGGCAAGAATGAAGCGCTTGGCGGCGATACAGCTCTGACCACAGTTCATGAAGCGCGACAGCAGCGCTTTCTCAACGGCGAGATCGAGATCCGCGTCTTCGAGCACCACGAAGGGGTCCGAACCACCCAGTTCCAGCACGGTCTTCTTCAGGTTGGCGCCCGCCGCGGCCGCCACGGCACGCCCCGCCCTGTCACTGCCGGTCAGGGTGACCGCGTGAACCCGCGGATCGGCAATGATGTCGGCGATGCCTGCCGAGGGCACCGGGAGATGCCCGAACACCCCGACGTCGGCGCCGGCAGCGGAAAAGACTTCGTTGATGGCATGGCCACAACCCGTCACATTGGAGGCATGTTTGAGCAGCACGACATTGCCCGCCGCGATGGCAGGAGCGGCTGCTCGGAAGACCTGCCAGAAAGGGAAATTCCACGGCATCACCGCCAGGACGACCCCCAGCGGCTGGCTTACCACCAGGCTGTCGGCGGCTTCGCTTGCAAGCTGTCGGTCGGCGAGAAGCGCCGGCGCCTCGGCCGCATAGTAGCGGCACACCCAGGCACACTTGTCGACTTCCGCCAACGCTTCGGAGATCAGTTTGCCCATCTCCCGCGTGGCAACAGCCGCCAAGACCTCGCGTTGCTGCTCGAGTTGATCCGCTACCCGCGACAGCAGCTCGCAACGCACCTTTGACGGCGTCTCCGCCCAGGGGCCCGACTGTCGCTGCGCCTTGACCAGCAGCTGTTCAATTGCCGCGGGAGACAGGTGCGGATAGGAATCGATCCGCTCCCCCGTTGCGGGATCGATTGATTCGAAATACCCCGAAGCCATAACTCATCACCCTGTTGACCGGATCGACATCTTAACGCCCGGCGGACACAATCATCGTCTGTCACCGCTCACCCCACCCGTCACGACGATGATCTATTCAATTCTCAAGACCCTGGCCCTTCCCCCCGTGAGCCTGTTTATCCTGATCCTGCTCGGTTCACTGTGGTGGCGAAGGCCACTGGGCCGCTTTGTGGTCACGCTCTCTGCCCTGCTCCTGCTGGTCCTCAGCCTCCCCATCGTATCGCATCGAATGATGGCGCCCCTGGAGCCCTATGCGGCACTGAACGGGTCCGATCTGACGAGAACGCGTGCCGAGGCGATCGTGGTGCTGGCGGCCGGACGCTACACCGGGGCGCCGGAATACGGTGGCGACAGCATTGGCGCTACCAGCCTGCAACGGATCCGCTACGCCGCCTGGCTGCAGCGTGAAACGGGGCTGCCCCTGATTGTCAGTGGCGGCAGCCCGACGCAGAAACAAGCAGCGACCGGGCAGTTGATGCGGGATGTTCTGGTGGATGAATTCCAGGTACCGGTTGCGGCCGTGGAGGATCGCAGCCGGAATACCCGCGAGAATGCGGCATTCAGCGCGGACATCCTGCAGGAGATGAACCTCGAACGCATCCTGCTGGTCAGCAGCGCCTGGCACCTGCCGCGGGCGGTGAACGCATTCGAGCGCCACGGCTTGACTGTCGTTCCGGCTCCCACGGTCTTCGAGACACGGGATTCATCCGATGGCCTGCAAGCCGACGATTTCTTCCCTGGCGTCGGTTCACTGCATCGCAGCCACCTCGCCATACATGAATACCTGGGGCGGCTCTGGTATGGGATACGTGATCGGCTGGAGTGAAGATCAGCGCGGCAATCCTGGCCGCTCCAGCTTGCGCAAGATCCGTTCACGCACTGACGGATCACCGAATGGAAAAGTGTCGTCCAGCAGGCCCGGGGCGAACGCCGGTGACGAAGGCATGCGCCTCGATTCCGAAACCCAAGCTGCTCGCCTGCCCGATTCGCTGAAAATCCTGCAGGAGAAAGACTATCTTCAAAGTAGCGCACAGTTACAACGCTGGCGCAGGGCAAAAGCCCGTGAGCTGTTCCAGCGGGACAAGCAGAATAACAGGAGGAACTCGCCATGACAGGTAAAGAAAGCCGTCGAACGTTCCTGAAATCGTTGCTAATTACCGCGATCGGCGGATTGAGTCTGTTCACCGGTCTGTTCAGGCCCGGGCATGTGTTCGCCGGATGGAATCGGGCGGCACTCGAATCCGACAAGGTTGTCGATGCACTGGATGGCGCATTCGGCGACCTGCCGGTCGTGATGTCAGACAAGGTCGTGCTCAAGGCACCCGAAATCGCAGCGAATGGCGCATCGGTGCCCATCACCATCGAGGCACATCTGCCGGACATCGAGAGCATCGCCCTGCTTTCTGAAGAAAATCCGCGGCCACTGGCGGCCATTTTCCATCCCAAAGCCGGGGTACGTCCCAAGATCGTGATGCGC
>AZID01004376.1_pt1 | contig 9370 bp, 10 predicted proteins | sample 359051 | NCBI WGS metagenome assembly AZID01 (sample SAMN02429712, study PRJNA222660) | marine sediment metagenome | biome: Sediment sample; isolation source: sample MGS-BIZ from oil contaminated site at the Bizerte lagoon located in... | place: Tunisia: Bizerte Lagoon | collected 2012-09-08 | depth...
TCGTTCCTCTCCGGCACCCTACGATCGGAGTCTTCGGAGAACAGGGAGCGGAGTCAAATCACCGAGCAGCCTGGATTCCGGCCTGCGCCCGGCACCTTCAGGTCTCGGGAATTCTCAACACCTGACCGACCCGGATGCGGCGGTCGTTGCGAATACGGTTGGCATTGCGCAGATCCGCCAGTCTGACCTGGTAGCGCTCCGCGATCACTGAGAGGGTCTCACCCCGCGCAATCACATGCTCCATCGGGCGATTGTCACGTTCCAGCTTTGCCAACAGGGTTCCGGGCGGTGGGGCCTCCTTGAAATAGCGCCCGATACCGCGACTGATGGCCTCGGCGAGTTTCTGCTGGTAGGTGGAACTGCGCAGGTTCTTCTCCTCGCTGGGATTCGAAATGAACCCCGTCTCGATCAGCATGGAGGGGATGTCCGGTGACTTGAGGACCATGAAACCGGCGCGTTGAATACGCCGTCCGTGCACCTTGCCCAGTTTTCCCAGGTTGGTATAGACCTGCTGTGCCGCCGCCAGACTCGCCTCCTGTGCGGCCGACTGCGACAGGTCGAGCAGAACCGATGCCAGCATATCGTCCTTGTCATCCAGACTGACGCCACCGACGAGGTCAGCCGCATTCTCGCGTGCCGCCAACCAGCGTGCCGCCTCGCTGGATGCACCCCGACGGGAGAGTACGTAGATCGAGGACCCCCTCACCCGCTTGTCACGGAAGGCATCCGCATGGATGGAGACAAAGAGATCCGCCTTGTGTTTACGCGCCAACTTCATGCGCTTGCGCAGGCCGATGTAGTAGTCGCCTGTGCGGGTCAGGACCGCGCGCATACCCGGCTGGCGGTCGATCAGCTTTTTCAACCGCTTGGCAATCTGCAGGGTGACCACCTTCTCGCGGGTGCGATGCACCGAACCCTGGGCACCCGGATCGTCGCCACCGTGCCCGGCATCGATCGCGACCACCACATCGCGCCACTGCCTTATGTCGTTCTCGCTCTTGGCGATCTTCGGCTTGCTTCCCGACTTTTTGGGGTAAAGGTCCACGACCAGGCGATGCCCGTAGTCGCCGCTGGGTTTGAGTAGAAAGCTTTTCGGTTTGACCGGTTCCTGCAGATCCACGACCAGACGCAGTGTCTGGTTTTTCTGCATCGCATAACGCAGACCCCGGATATGGCGATCCTTGACATGGTCCTTGTCGAGACGCCCTTTGACCCGGCTTTCGGGAAGGTCGATGACCAGACGATCGGGCGAATCCAGCGAAAACACCTTGTGTTCCGCCTCGCGATCCACGTCGATGACCAGGCGTGTGTGGTCGGGCGCGGTCCACAGGCGCACGCCCTGGACATGCGCCGCTTGCGCTATCGAGGACATAAAAAGCACGATGCCCAGCAGGCATGACAGGCGTTTCATGATCCCGGACTCCCCTCAGTTTCCTTTACTTAACCGATGAAACTAGCACAGGGCCGGCGAATTTTCCACGCAAAACATTGGGATAAGTGATTTTTCTCAGGTTGTGAACGAGTTATCCCGCCGAAAGCCTTGAAACAATCTCTTCACCGAGCGCTGAAAACGGCGTCAAAACCACCGCTCTGGCCCTGCCCTGATCCGCATATTCCAGGGCCACCACCAGGTCGGCCGCAGGCAACCAGCCCTCACCGCGCTGGGGCCATTCGACCAGCACAACCGCGTCCTCCTGCAGCATTTCCCGCAGCCCCAGATATTCCAGTTCCCCGGGATCGGCGACTCGATACAGATCCAGGTGATAAAGCATTTTCCCTGCCAGCTGATAAGGCTCGATCAGGGTGTAGGTGGGACTCTTCACATTTCCGGCATGTCCCCTGGCGTTGAGAAATCCCCGTACCAGGGTGGTTTTACCCGCGCCGAGATCTCCCTCGAGATAGATCAGGGCCCGGTCGCCCACCGCCTTCGCCAGACGTCCGCCAAAGGCCAGTTGTCCGGCCTCGCCCTCGAGCCGGAAGGCGTTCATGCCGGGTTCCCCAGTCTTCTCAGATGCGTCAGCAGATCACTGGCCAGCAATCCCCGCTCACCCTGGACCCGGACCGCGCGGTCCGCTGCCGCCGCATGCAGGCATACGCCCAACTCTGCGGCCTCAGCGGGTGACCAGCCTTGCGCGATGTAGGCTGCAATCACACCCCCGAGCACGTCCCCCATACCGCCACTGGCCATACCGGGATTGCCTTGCGAGCACAGGCCCGGCCGCCTGTTGCCGGGGCCGGCCACCAGGGTGCCGGCGCCTTTGAGAACCACGCTGCCGCCGTAACGGCGCTGCAACTGTTCCACAGCGGCAAACCGATCCGCGTGTATCTCCGCCACACAGGTCCGCAACAGACGCGCGGCCTCACCCGGATGAGGAGTGAGCACCCAGTCTTCCCGGGACACACCGTCGTGCTCCGCAAGCAGGTTGAGCGCATCGGCGTCCAGCACCAGGGGGCGCTCGCTTTTGAGTACCTGCTCAAACAGTTTCCGCCCCCATTGCTTGCGGCCGAGACCCGGGCCGGCCAACAGCACGCTTGCGTCCTGCGCCAGCGCCTGCACCTGGCGGGCATGCTTGACTGCGTGCGTCATCAACTCGGGACAGGCCGCCAGTACCCCCGGCACGTGCCGCTTGCGGGTTGCAATCGAGACCCGCCCCGCGCCGCCGCGAGCCGCTGCTCTGCCCGCCAGCAACGCGGCCCCCCCGTATCCGTGCTCGCCCCCCAGCACGAGCACATGGCCGAAATGGCCTTTGTGCGCCGATCGCCGCCGCGGCGAGAGCCGGCTTGCCTGCTGGGTCCAATCCATGCGCCGGGTATCCAGGATCTGACTGGCATACACCGCCGCCGGTATCTCGAGTGCATCGAACCGAATCTCGCCACAGCAATCGACCGCGTCGGCCGTGAACATCCCCCGTTTCAGCGCGACAAACGAGAGGGTCGCCTGCGCGTGGACCGCATCCCCCAGGATGACCCCGCGGTCCGAATCCAGGCCGGTCGGGATATCCAGTGAAAGAACCGGGGCCGGATGGGCGTTCACGGCCTCGACCGCGGCCCTGTACTGCCCCCTGAGTTCGCGTTGCAGCCCGGTGCCCAGGATGGCATCGACGATCACATCGCAACCCTCGGGGATGGCGTCGAACGGGCGCCACTCACCACCGGCATCACCCCATGCCCTGGCATGCACCCGGGCTTCCGCCGCCATTGTGTCGCGATCGCCGAGTTGCAGAACCACCACCTGCAACCCCGCCGCGCTTGCCGCTCGGGCGAGCACGAATCCATCGCCGCCGTTGTTGCCGGTGCCTGCGAGCACGCACACATGCCGCGCCGTCGGCCAGCGTTCCTGCAGCAGCGCAAACGCGGCTGAACCGGCACGCTCCATCAGTTCAACACCCGGGATACCGAAACGCTCGATCGCCTGACGATCGAGTTCGCGCACCTGACGGGCGGTATAGAGTGCACCGGGCAAACGATCGGTTTTCGGCATGGGTCGGGCTTTCATGTGCGTTTTCCAATTATTTGCGCGATCGCTGTCGTCACGGGCCGGCCACACCGGGTGATCCGGATTTCAGGCTAAACTGGTGAAAACCCCAACCCCGGCCAGCTGAGACAGCAGGCGGACTGAACGAGCGCGCCAGGATTCCAATGGTCGGCAAGACGGACATCGATTCTACGGCACTGGCCTTGCGCATCAAGCAATGGGGCCGGGAACTCGGTTTCGGCGCCGTCGGCATCGCGGATACCGCGCTGAGCGAAGCCGAACACCATCTGCATGCCTGGCTGGCAAAGGGCTACCACGGCGAAATGGAGTACATGTCCCGCCACGGCAGCAAACGCACCCGCCCGGCCGAACTCGTGCCGGGTACGCTGCGCGTGATCAGTGTGCGCATGGACTACCTGCCGGACGAGCCCGACCCCAGGGCACTGCTCGAGGATCCGGTCAGGGCCTTCATCTCCCGGTATGCCCTGGGACGTGACTATCACAAGGTATTGCGCGCACGCCTGAAAAAACTGGCGCAACGCATCCAGACCGAGATCGGTCCCTTCGGGCAGCGGGTCTTTGTCGACAGTGCGCCGGTCATGGAAAAGGCGCTGGCACAGAAAGCGGGACTGGGCTGGATCGGCAAACATTCCAACCTGCTTGCCCGCGACGCCGGCAGCTGGTTCTTTCTCGGCGAGCTCTACACCGATCTGCCGCTGCCAACGGACGCACCGGTCAGCGATCACTGCGGCGACTGCCGGGCGTGCCTGGATGTGTGCCCGACACAGGCGATCGTGGCGCCTTACCAGGTGGATGCGAGACGCTGCATCTCCTACCTCACCATCGAACTGAAGGGCGCGATCCCGCGGGAGTTGCGTGCATTCCTGGGTAACCGCATCTATGGATGCGACGACTGCCAGCTGTGCTGTCCCTGGAATCGCTTTGCGTTTCCGACCGAAGAACCGGATTTCGCCCCGCGCCACGGTCTGGACCGGGTGGCGCTGGAGGCACTTTTCCGATGGGACGAGGCCGAATTCCTGCGCCGCACCGAGGGATCCGCCATCCGTCGGATTGGCCACGAACGATGGCGGCGCAACATTGCGGTCGCACTGGGCAACAGTGGTGACCCGGCTTGTATCCCTCTGCTGCAGGCCGCTCGCGATGGCGCCTCAGAAATGCTGCGTGATCATGTCGACTGGGCGATCGAGGTGATCAACAGTTGAGCAGGTGCTCGCGGTAGTAGGCCAGTTCCGCGATCGAATCCTTGATGTCCTGCAAGGCGAGATGGGTGGACTCTTTCTTGAAACCCCGGTAGACCTCCGGTGCCCAGCGTTGCGCCAGTTCCTTGAGACTCGAGACATCGAGGTTGCGATAGTGGAAATAGTCCTCGAGTTCGGGCATCAGACGGGCCATGAAGCGCCGATCCTGGCAGATCGAGTTGCCACACATGGGTGACTTGCCCTTGGGTACCCATTGCGCCAAAAACTGCAGGGTCTCGCGTTCCGCCTCGGCGGTCGACCAGCGGCTCTCCAGCACCCGCCGGGTGAGCCCGGACTTGCCGTGCTGGTGGGTGTTCCACTCGTCCATACCGTCCATCACCTCCTGCGATTGGTGTATGGCAACGACCGGCCCTTCGGCCAGAACGTCGAGGTTGGCAGCGGTCACGATGGTGGCGATTTCGATGATTTTGTCTGTCTGGGTATCCAGGCCGGTCATTTCCAGGTCGATCCAGATCAGGTTGTTCTCGTCAGTCGCCATCAGACCCTCATGAATGGGATGGATTTCAGCGGGGATTCTAACCGACCTTGCCGCTAGAATGGATGCATGAACGGGTTCACCCTCTTTTTTCTCGCGGCCCTTGCGCTGGGCGTTGCGGTTCAGCTGTGGCTCGCCCTGCGACAGGCGCGCGCGGTCAAGGAAAACCGCGATCGGGTACCGCTTGCCTTTGCCCGCAAGATCTCGCTCCCGGATCATCCCAAGGCCGCCGACTACACCCTGGCACGCCTTGCGGCAGGTCATTGGCAAACCCTGCTGTTTCCCGTGGTGCTTCTGGGCTGGACCCTGGGAGGCGGGCTCGATTGGCTTGCGCAGGTGGTGCTCGCGCTGCACCTGGCACCGCTTTGGACCGGTGCACTGATCGTAATGGCTGTCTTGTTCATCAATGGGCTGATCGATCTTCCGCTGCAAATCTGGAGCACCTTCGGGATCGAGCAGCGTTTTGGTTTCAACCGCACCACCGTGGGACGCTTCCTGAGGGACAAGCTGCTGCAAACCGCCCTGCTCCTGTTGCTCGGGGCGCCGCTGCTCCTGGCCGTGCTGTGGCTGATGGCCTCGGCAGGCAATCACTGGTGGTTTGCCGTCTGGTGCCTGTGGATGGGTTTCAGCCTGGTGATGACCTGGGTGTATCCGATCTGGATCGCACCCTTGTTCAACCGCTTCGAGCCCCTGCCGGAGGGCGCGCTGAAAAGCCGCCTGGAAGCCTTGCTGAAGCGCTGCGGTTTCGCGAGTCGCGGTATGTACGTGATGGATGGATCCACCCGTTCCGGGCACGGCAATGCCTACTTCACCGGATTCGGGCGCAACAAACGGATCGTGTTCTACGACACCCTGCTCGACGGTCTCGACGACACCCAGGTCGAAGCGGTCCTGGCACACGAACTGGGACACTTCCGCCGCCGCCACGTGATCAAGCTGCTGGCGCTCAGCGCGCTGCTCTCGCTCGCCGGCCTGGCCCTGCTGGGATGGCTGATCGATCAGGATTGGTTCTACACCGGTCTGGGCCTGGGCAGCCAGAGCCCGGCAATCGGACTGGCCCTGTTTCTGCTGGTCCTGCCGGTGTTCTCGGTATTTCTGACGCCCCTGCTCTCGCTGCTGTCACGCCGCTACGAATACGAGGCAGACGCGTTCGCGGCGCAGTACGCCTCGGCGCAGGCGCTCGTGGACGGCCTGCTGGCGATGTATCGCGACAACGCCAGTACGCTGACACCGGACCGGCTCTACGCCGCCTTCCATCACAGTCATCCCGCCGCGGCCGAACGCATCGCCCATCTGCTGGGCGGGGACAAACCCTTTGCAGACACCCATCCCTCACCCAACTGACCGACCCCCGGAGCCAATCGATGAAACATGCGCTCGTTGCCGCCCTGCTCACCGCTGCCATGCCCTCTCTGGCTGGCGCGGATTTTGATTCCGCGAAATTTCTCGAGGAGCGCTGTTCCTCCTGCCATGATGAACGGGTCTATACCCGCCCCAACCGCCGGGTGGGGAATCTTCCGCAACTCGAAAGCCAGGTGCGACGCTGTGACGCCAACCTCGGCACCGGATTGTTCGAGGACGACATCACCAGCCTGGTAAAGCATCTCGACCGGCACTACTACCGCTTCGGCCAGTGAGCACCGCCGCCTGACGTCGCATGCCTCGCCGCAAACTGAACAAGCGACAGCGCGAGCGCATCGCACGTATCCAGGAGGAGCGTCGCAGGACGGCCACGCAGCGGGCGGAGTCCGCCCTGGCCGACAGTGAGGCCGGAACACGCCTCGAGGGTCGGGTCGTGGTCCGGCATGGACGCAATCTGATGGTGCGGGAGGCGTCCGGCCGCAACGTCCACTGCCTGTTTCGCCAGAACCTGGGCGAGATCGTGTGTGGCGACCGGGTCCTGTGGCAACAGGTGGCGGGCGGCGAAGGCGTGGTGGTCGCCCTGCTGGAGCGCAGCAGTACCCTGTCCCGCCCCGATTACAGCGGCCGGGAAAAACCCATCGCCGCGAACATCACTCAACTGGTCGTGGTGCTGGCGCCGCGTCCGGAACCGAGCGGCTACCTTCTGGACCAGTACCTGGTGGCGGCCGAGCACATCGGCATCCGGGGTGCCATCTGCCTCAACAAGGCGGATCTGCTGCAGGAACCCGAACGACAGGCCTTCCGGGAGAGGTTCGCCCATTACGAGCGGATTGGTTACCCGGTCATTCAGGTGAGCGCCAAACTGGAGCACGGACTCGATCCCCTGATCGATTTGCTCAAAGACGAGGTCAACATCCTGGTCGGCCAGTCAGGCGTGGGCAAATCCTCGCTGATCAATACCCTGCTGCCCGCACACGATCTGCTCGAAGGTGCCCTCTCGGATGCGACCGGGCTGGGAAAACATACCACCTCGGCCGCGACCCTCTATCCGCTCGAAAGCGGCGGCGAAATCATCGATTCACCCGGGGTGCGCAGCTTCCGCCTGGGCCAACTGGACCGAAGCGACCTGGAAAACGGCTTTCCCGAGCTGCGTGGCCTGCGGGGACAATGCCGCTTCAGCAACTGTTCCCATCAGCAGGAACCGGATTGCGCGGTCAAGCGCGCCCTGGCCGAGGGCCGCCTTCACCCCGAGCGCCTGGCCAGCTTCCATCATCTCGCGGCGCGGCTGGGGCAACGCTGAACGGCGCGCGCCGGCACTCAGTGCCGGGTGGGATGGAACTCCACGACCTGGGGTTGTGGCGCCGGTTTCTCGTACGCGTTGTCGTAATCCAGGTCGACCTTCATTCCGAGCGCGCCGGGGGAGATCTTGACCTGCTTGAGATCGGGACGACGCACACCCAGCCAGGTGACCATGGCCATGGCCAGGTTCTCATGGCCCTCGGCCAGCGCATTGGCCAGGCTGGTCGCCACGAAACGTGTGCGCGCTTCCTGATCGGGGTTGGCAATGACTTCGCCCTTGACCTCGATCCCCTGATCCATTTTGAGGTCCATCTGATCCAGTCTGGCCAGATGACCCTCCGGTAGCGGTTTTTCCCGATCGAACTCGAAATGCGGCTGGCCATCCACGAGAACGCCCAAATAATCACTCATGACCTGATCCTTGAACAAACAACTGAACAGCAGTTTAACAACCCGCCGCTGTTTCCAACCGGGAGGGTCACAGGGGATACTGTCGCCACCCCTCCTGCGGCCCCCCTTCAACTGATGTACTGCGCGCCCGGCAACAAGCCCTCGTGGAAAGGGTCCGGCAGATCGGACAACAGGGTGAAGGCCTGCTCACGCGGCATGCGGCGCCGCAGCATGCCCTGACTCTCGGGATAGAGCAGTTCCACGATCATGGACGCATCGTCATCGTCCAGCGCGAGCTGCAGAATGGCATCCTCCCTGTCCACCACGCCAAAGAAATTATCGGCATGTTGCAACACCGTCCTCGCCATCGGCGCCACCCGGTCCGCGGGCAGCGGCTCCGACTGCAGCGAAGAGATGGCGACCCCGTTTGCGTAATCGCGATAGAAGATCCTGAAGGTCCGCTCTGCGGTGGTCGACGGCATCGCGTTCAGGCCCGCCGCCAGGTGGTACCCGTGGGACTGTCCTCCAGGACCACGCCCGCCGCCTGCAACGCGTCGCGGATACGGTCGGCCTCGGCCCAGTTCTTGTCCTGTTTCGCCTCCTGGCGCTGTGCGATCAGGGTGTCGATGTCCGTATCGCTGAGCCCGTCGGTTTCGGTCCCGCCGCGCAGATAGGCCTCCGGGTCCTGCTGCAGGATTCCCAGGACCGCACCCATGGCCCGCAGAGACCCGGCCAATCCGGCCGCCGCGGGCACATCGGCATCACGGGTGCGGTTGATCGCGCGCACGAGTTCGAACATGGCGGCCAGGGCCTCCGGGGTATTGAAATCGTCCTGCATGGCCTCATGGAAAGCGGTTTCGAAGGCCTCGCCACCTTCCGCTTCGGCCACCGGCAGCCCACGCAGTGCGGTATAGAAGCGGGTCAGCGCACCGCGGGCGTTGTCCAGGTGCTCATCGTCGTAATGGAGTGGACTGCGATAGTGGCTGGTCAGGATGAAGTAGCGCACCTCTTCCGCCTGGTAGCGCTCCAGGATCTCTCGCACGGTAAAGAAGTTGCCGAGCGACTTGGACATCTTCTCGTCGTTGATGC
>AZID01003643.1_pt1 | contig 9271 bp, 9 predicted proteins | sample 359051 | NCBI WGS metagenome assembly AZID01 (sample SAMN02429712, study PRJNA222660) | marine sediment metagenome | biome: Sediment sample; isolation source: sample MGS-BIZ from oil contaminated site at the Bizerte lagoon located in... | place: Tunisia: Bizerte Lagoon | collected 2012-09-08 | depth...
CGGATCATTCCCCTTCCCCCGGGGAGTCCTTGACCTCGGGTTTTTGCGCCACCAAGGTGGCGATATCGCGCCTTCCGAGGGACGGATCGCCGACACGCCCATGTTCCCGGTAATCGAGTACGCGCAGGTCTGAGAAGAGCCTCAGCAATTCGTTCGGCGCCAGGCGGTATTCGGGATTGCGTGGCCCACGGTCGCTGATCGCCTCGCGCACAAAAGTTTCGTACAGGAGCAAGCCCCCGGGGCGTAAAGCCGCCGTGAGCGCCGGCGCAAGCGCCCGCGCCAGAAAATAGCTGACACAGATGACGTCGAAGGTCTCGGGTTCCGGCGGCGCGACTGTAACGTCACGTACCTCGGCGCGGATGGACAAGGCACGCGACCGGGCCGCCTCATTCAGCTTTCCGATGGCAACCTCGGAGAAATCCCACGCCGTCACAGTGAGGCCTTTTTCGGCCAGGAAAAGGGCATTTCCGCCCCGACCGCAGGCAAGATCCAGCGCCTGTCCGGAGCGCGGCAGCAAAAAGGCATTCTCGCGCAGCACCCCGGCTTCCCCGGGGACGGTCACCGGCGCTTCCCGATAGCGCTTGTCCCAACGCAGACGACGTTCGTCAAAGGGCATCCAGGCCTCTGGTCAGATCCGCCCGGATATCGGCAATCCCCTCGAGCCCGACCGCAACGCGTATCAGGCCCTGCGAGATACCGGCACTGGCGCGCTGATCATCGCTCAGACGGCCATGCGTGGTCGTTGCGGGATGAGTAATGGTGGTCTTGGTGTCCCCCAGGTTGGCTGTGATCGAGAGCATGCGGGTGCTGTCGATCACCTGCCAGGCGGCTTTCTTACCCCCCCTGACCTCAAAGGCGACAATCCCACCAGGCGCTTTCTGCTGGCGCTGAGCCAACGCATGCTGCGGGTGGCTGGTCAGGCCCGGGTAATACACGCGCTCGATCGCAGGGTGCGTCTGCAACCATTCTGCGAGCTGCTGTGCTGCCGCCGAATGCGCCTGCATACGCAACTCGAGCGTTTCCAATCCCTTCAGGAAAAGCCACGCATTGAAGGGACTCATGCTCGGCCCCGCGGTCCGCAGCACCCCGAATACCTCTTCACCAACCTGCTTGGCGTCCCCGACCACGGCGCCACCGAGCGCCCGCCCCTGCCCGTCGAGGTACTTGGTGGCGGAATGAATGACGATATCGGCACCCAGTTCGAGCGGGCGCTGCAGGGCCGGGGTGCAGAAACAATTGTCCACGACCAGGAGACAGCCATTGGCGTGTGCCAGATCGGCCAGTGCCTGGATATCTCCCAGGGCGGTGAGTGGGTTGGAGGGCGTCTCCACGAACAGCAAACGAGTCTCCGGCCGGATCGCCTCAGCCCACGCCGACAGGTCAGCGAGGTCCACATAGCTGGTCTCGATGCCGAAGCGTGCGAGGTATTTGTCGAACAGCACCACGGTACTGCCGAAAATACTGCGCGAGCTGAGCAGGTGATCACCCTGCTGCAACAGACCCATACAGGTCGACAGGATCGCGGCCATACCCGAGGCCGTCGCGACACAACACTCCCCACCCTCCATGGCGGCGAGCCGTTGTTCAAAGGCTCTGACCGTGGGGTTGGTAAAGCGTGCGTAGATATTGCCGGACTGTTCTCCGCTGAAACGGGCCGCTGCCTCGGCTGCTGAAGCGAACACGAAACTCGAGGTCATGAATACCGGTTCGGAATGCTCACCCTCGGCAGTGCGCTGATGACCCACGCGAATGGCCCGCGTGGCCAGTTCCCATTCCGGGTCGAAATCGGTCATAACGCGCCTTCCCGGTTCTCAGACCTGATTGTGTACGCCCAGGATGTTGCTTTGGCGCGCTGTTTCATTACAGGACTTGGCATCGTCGTTGCGACGATCTTCGAGATCCCCCAGGTAAGCTTCCGTGACGTCTCCGGTAATGTACTCTCCGTCGAACACCGACGCATCGAAACGGTCCACGTGCGTTTTGCCTTTTTTTTGTACCGCCTCTCGCAGGTCATCGAGATCCTGGTAGATGAGACCATCAGCCCCGATCCAATCGCACACCTCTTCGTCGGTGCGGCCATGTGCGACCAGCTCGGAAGCGGACGGCATATCGATACCATACACATTGGGATGGCGCACCGGCGGTGCGGCGGAGGCAAAGTAGACTTTCTTCGCACCGGCATCGCGTGCCATCTGCACAATCTGTCGCGAAGTCGTCCCACGTACGATGGAGTCATCCACCAGCAGTACGCTCTTCCCCTTGAACTCGACATCGATCGGATTGAGCTTTTGACGTACCGATTTCCTGCGGCTGCTCTGTCCCGGCATGATGAAGGTACGCCCGATATAACGGTTCTTGATGAAGCCCTCGGAAAAACGCACCCCGAGATTGGCTGCGAGACTCATTGCCGAGGTGCGACTGGTATCCGGTATCGGAATCACCACGTCGATCTCGTCCTTCGACAGAACCCGCTCAACCTTCCTGGCCAGCTTTTTGCCCATGCGAAGGCGCGCTTTGTGTACGAAGATGTCGTCGATGATCGAATCCGGGCGGGCGAAATAGACGAATTCGAAAAGGCACGGTGAGCGCTGTGTGTCCTGCGCGCACTTCTGGTGCAGAAGACGCCCATCCAATGTCAGTATGACGGCTTCGCCCGGCTCCACGTCGCGCACGCGATCGAATCCCAGGGTATCGAGCGCAACACTCTCGGAGGCCACCATCATCTCCGGACCTTGCGCGCTTTCCCGCACACCAAACACTGCGGGGCGGATTCCGTTCGGATCGCGAAAGGCAATCACGCCGAAGTTGGGAATCATGGCCACCGCCGCATAACCACCCCGGCAACGCTTGTGCACACCTTCGACTGCGTGGAAAACGGCCTGCTCGTCTATCTCGAGCGAGGAACTGCACTCCGCAAGCTCGTGCGCAAAGACGTTCAGCAGAATTTCCGAATCCGAATCCGTGTTGATATGCCGCCGATCCTGACGAAACAGCTCCTCCTTGATCTGTGCGGCATTGGTGAGGTTGCCGTTGTGTGCCAGTGCGATTCCGTAAGGGGAGTTGACATAGAAAGGCTGGGCCTCGGCCGAAGAGGAACACCCTGCCGTGGGGTAGCGTACATGCGCGATACCCATCTTGCCCTGCAGGGAAATCATATGCTCATTGTCGAAAACATCTCTTGCCAGCCCGTTGTCCTTGCGCAGATGCATGCGTCCGTCGTCGCAGGTCATGATGCCGGCCGAATCCTGGCCGCGATGTTGCAATACCAGCAAAGCGTCGTAGAGCGACTGATTAACCGGCGAAGTCCCTACAATGCCAACGATTCCACACATTTCAGATCAACCTCACAATCACCTGTAACGGAAATACTCCGACAAGTCCTTCGGCAACAGGTCCTGAAGCCAAAGAGCCAGTTCCTCGAAATACGGTATCAGTCGCGATTCGACCCACCAGGCTTCCTGCGGCAGGGTGGTAAGTCCCGCCAATAGTACCAGCACTGCGACAAACAGCACGCCACGGCTCGCACCAAAAATCATGCCTACAAAACGGTCGGAACCGGTCATGCCGGTGCGCTCGATGAGCTGAATGAGCAGGTAGTTCAGCAGCCCGCCAAGCAGCAGGGACACCAGCATCAGAACCGCAAACGCCACACCCAGGCGCACGCTGGGGGAACTGAGCAGATTCTCGAAATGAATGGCGAGGTCGCGGAAGAAAGTCCAGCTGATCCAGAAAGCCATGATCCAGATCGCCAGGGAAAAGGCCTCGCGCACGAAACCGCGAAAGAGGCTGATCAGGGCCGAGACCGCGACGATGCCGATCAGCACATAATCCAGCCATGCCATCCAGTCATCGGCTCCAGCTTGAGACAGAAGAAAGGAGTCTAACAGACACCGCTCAGGGATAGGACAGGACCGAACCCGTGGTACCGGTCACTTTATTGACCCGGGGCAACATCTCGAGCGCCCTGTCCTTTTCCAGGACCGGTCCCACCTGGACGCGATACATCACCTGTCCACGCAGTTCGATCTGATCAGGCTCACGGGCCTTGAATCCCGCCTTGCGCAACTTGGCAACCAGCTTGCGGGCGTTGTCCCGGTTGGAGAAGCTGCCCACCTGCACCACCCAGGCATTCAGACCGGTCCGCAGCGGCTGCCCGGACTCGGCGCGCTGATCCGAATCGGGCGAAACGGGTGCTTTCGCAGGCACCCGCCGGGTTGGTGGCAGAGGGACAACCGCAGGCGGCATCTCCCCGCGTAACAAGCGGGATTCGAACGGCTTCCCCGCTGGCGCGGGAGGCGTTCGCACCAGCTCCGCTTTGTCGATCGGTTCCTCCACCAGCATCGGGACGAATATCACCGCGAGCGATGCCAATACCGCCGCGCCAATCAGTCGCTTCTTGAGGCCTTCTTGCAAGCTATCGTCCCGGGCATAAAGAGTGAACGCGGAGGGATTATATCGGCTCCGCCGATTCCAGCCACGCCATGGCCGCACCTACGGTCAGGAAAGAGCCGAAAACCAGCACCTGGTCCTGCGCTTGCGTGGCCCGATCCAGCCCCGAGAGGCACTCATCGACCGAATGCGTCAATTGGGCCCTTTCCCTTGCCTCGCTTGGCAACTGCTGCAGGAGATCCTGTGCACCCGCCCCTCTCGGCTGATCCGAAAGATCGAGCAAATGCCATTGATCCACGTGCGGGGAGAGCATCCGGAGAACCTCGCCAATCGCCTTGTCCCCGAGCATTCCGACCACGGCGTGCCGCGTACCGGGCACATACAGATCCTGCAACTGCTGCATGAGCACTTTGGCCGCCTGGGGATTGTGTGCTACATCCAGGATCCAGCGCGCTGTCCGCTGCCGGACATCGAAACGTCCGGCGACGCGTGCCTTGAGCAGCCCTTTCCGAACCGCCATCTGGTCAACCGTAACCCCGTCGAGCAGCTGCAAGGCCGCAAGTGCGCCGGCCGCATTCTGCAGCTGGATCGTGCCGCGCATGCCTGGCAGGGGAAGCCCCGAACGCCTGTTTTTCCCGAACTGCCATCGCCAGCCCTCGGGATCCCGTTGGTAGTCGTAATCGTGTCCGAGTCGATACAGGCGCGCTCCGACCTTTTCAGAAACCTTCGCGATCGCATCCGGCATGGCACGCGCAGCATAGACCAGGGGGCGGTCGCGACGGGCGATGCCGGCCTTTTCAGCACCGATCTGTTCGATGTCATCGCCCAGCCAGTCGGTATGATCCAGGCCGATAGCGCTTATCAGGCCCACGTCCGCATCCACGATATTGACCGCGTCCAGCCGTCCTCCGAGACCGACTTCGAGAATCGCGACATCGAGCCCGGATTTCGCCATGCACCAGAGTGCCGCCAGGGTGCCGAATTCGAAGTAGGTCAGGTGGGTATCCACCCTCGCCCGTTCGATCCGTTCGAAGGCATCACACAGCATCTCATCGGACACGGGCTTGCTGTCGATACGCACCCGTTCGTTGTAATGCAGCAGGTGCGGCGAGGTATAACTCCCGGTGCGATAAGCGGCTGCGGTGAGCATACTTTCAAGGAAAGCGACGCTCGAACCCTTGCCGTTGGTGCCGGCAACCGTAATGACACGCGGCGCCGGCATGGGGGCGGCGAGTGCCCTCCAGACGTCCGCCACACGCTCCAGGCCGAGCTGTATCGGCTTAGTGCTGAGCGACGCCTGGTAGTCAAGCCATTGCGCCAGGGTCCGGGGCACCTCAGGCGACGCTGGCGCGTCCGGTCATCATGCCCAGGAGATTGGAAAGGCGGTCGCGCAATTCGCGGCGATCGATGATCAGGTCGATGGCCCCCTTCTCCAGCAGGAATTCCGAGCGCTGGAAACCCTCAGGCAATTTCTCGCGCACCGTTTGTTCGATAACGCGCGGTCCGGCAAAACCGATCAGCGCATTGGGTTCCGCCACATTGATGTCTCCCAACATGGCAAGACTGGCGGACACTCCACCCATGGTGGGATCGGTCATGACCGAGATGAACGGCAACCCGTGACTCGCCAGACGGTTCAGGGCCGCGGAAGTCTTGGCCATCTGGGTAAGGGAGAAAAGTGATTCCTGCATGCGTGCGCCGCCACTGGCGGAGAAACACACCAGGGGACAACTGTTTTCGATGGCGGCATCGACCGCACGCACGAAACGTTCGCCCACCACTGATCCCATGGAACCACCCATGAAGGAGAATTCAAAGGCGCAGACCACAATATCCGCACCCTTGAGTTGGCCGCGCATTGCCACCAGGGCATCCTTCTCGCCGGTTGCCTTCTGCGCCGCGGAGACCCGGTCACGGTATTTCTTGCTGTCCTTGAATTTGAGCGGATCGCCCGGCTCGAGATCCGCTCCGATCTCCTCGCGCCCTTCAGGATCGAGAAAAAGATCGAGGCGTTTGCGCGCGCCGATGCGATTGTGGTGAGAACACTTGGGACAGACATCCAGGTTGCGCTCGACCTCGGCCCGGTAGAGCACCGCGCCGCACTTCGGACATTTGTTCCAAAGCCCCTCAGGGACTGCTTTCTTGTTGCCGCCCTCGGTGCGAATACGGCTCGGCATGAGTTTTTCGAACCAGCTCATGATGCCTCTCGGTTATTTGAATTCTCGCTCAATCTTAGCGTCCAGCGGCTGCGACGGCCATGTCCAGGCCAAATAGGGAGTGTAACCCTGGCCCGACAGCGGCCCTGACACCGCGCCAGTTCACCCTTTGTCGAGTGCCGCACGCATGGACGAGAGCATTTCGCCCACGCTGGAGAGTATTCGCGGCGTGTCGCCCGCATATTCCTCCACACGGGACACCAATGCACTCCCCACGACCACAGCATCCGCAATCTGCCCCATGGCAGCGGCCGTGTCCGCGTCCTTGATGCCAAAGCCCACGCCTACCGGCAGGTCGGTCGATGCACGGATCGCTTTGAGCTTCTCGGAAACGGCGCTGACGTCGATATTTGAAGCACCCGTGACGCCTTTCAGTGAGACGTAGTAGACGAAACCACTCGCGCTCGCCGTGATGCGCTGTATCCGCTCCGCGGTGCTGGTCGGAGCGAGGAGATAAATCGGATCGATCTGCTGTTCGCGCAACGCCCCAAGAAAATCGTCTCCCTCCTCCGGGGGGATATCCACGGTCAGCACGCCGTCCACTCCCGCCTGCGCTGCCGCCTGCGCGAACAGGGCATAGCCCATCACCTCTATCGGGTTCAGATAGCCCATCAGCACGACCGGCGTGGAATCATTCTCACGCCGGAACTCCCGCACCATATCCAGCACATCATGCAGAGACGTGTGGTGCACCAGGGAACGTTCGCTGGCCCGCTGGATCACCGGCCCATCCGCCATGGGGTCGGAAAAGGGAACGCCCAGCTCGATGATATCGGCGCCGTTCTCCACCAGGGTGTGCATCAGAGGGACCGTGACCGCCTTCTCCGGGTCACCCGCGGTGACGAAAGGAATCAGCGCGGTGCGCCCCTGCGCGCGCAGGCCCTCAAATGTCGCTGCAATGCGGCTCATATCTGCAGGCCCTCCCGAGCGGCAACTGTATGCATGTCTTTGTCCCCCCGTCCGGAGAGGTTGATCAGGATAATCTGGTCGCGTTTCATCTCGGGCGCCAGCTTGATTGCCTGGGCCACCGCATGACTGGATTCCAGCGCCGGGATGATCCCTTCAGTCAGGGTCAGGCGGTGGAATGCCGCGAGCGCCTCGTCATCGGTCACCGCGAGATAGCGGACCCGCCCGGTATCTTTCAGCCACGCATGCTCGGGGCCGACACCCGGATAATCGAGCCCGGCAGAGACGGAATGCGTCTCGATGATCTGTCCATCCCTGTCTTCCATCAGGTAGGTGCGGTTTCCATGCAACACACCGGGCTTGCCGGCACACAGGGGAGCCGCATGGTGTCCGCTCTGCAAACCGTCGCCCGCGGCCTCCACCCCGTAGATGGCCACCTGCTCGTCTTCCAGAAAGGGAAAGAACAGGCCGATGGCATTGGAGCCACCGCCCACGCAGGCAAGCAGTGTGTCCGGCAACCGCCCGGTCATCTGCTGAATCTGAGCGCGCGCCTCACGCCCGATCACGGTCTGGAAATCGCGCACCATCGCCGGATAGGGATGCGGACCGGCTACCGTCCCGATGATGTAGAAGGTATTGTCGACATTCGCGACCCAATCACGCATTGCCTCGTTGAGCGCGTCCTTGAGTGTCTTTGACCCGGATGAGACCGTGCGCACTTCGGCACCGAGTAGGCGCATGCGATAGACATTGGCCTCCTGGCGCGCGGCGTCCACCTCGCCCATGTAGACGACACACTCCAGTCCCAGCCTCGCGGCCACCGTGGCACTCGCCACGCCATGCTGACCGGCGCCGGTCTCTGCGATGATACGGGTCTTGCCCATGCGTTTCGCCAACAGCGCCTGACCGATGGTGTTGTTCACCTTGTGGGCCCCGGTATGATTCAGGTCCTCGCGTTTGAGGTAGATCTGGGCACCCCCCAGTTCCCGGCTGAGACGCTCGGCATGATAGATCGGGGACGGCCGGCCGACGTAATGCTGCAGGTCCGCATCCAGTTCCGCCAGGAATGTGGGGTCCTGCATGTATTTCTCGTAGGCTTGGCGCAACTCATCGATCGGCTCCATGAGTGTCTCAGCCACGAACACGCCGCCGTAAGGGCCAAAATGCCCACGCGCATCCGGCAATTCAGTCAATTTCATCAATGCTCTTCTCCACTTCGTACGGCCTCGACAAAACCTGCCATCAGATCCGCGCTTTTCAGACCGGGTGCCGATTCGACGCCGCCGCTCACATCCACAGCCCAGGGACGGACACGCGATACGGCCCGGCTCACATTCCCGGGATTCAGCCCGCCGGCCAATACCAGGCGGCTTGCCAGCCCCCTCGGAATCCGCTCCCAATCGAAGGTCTCTCCGGTACCACCGGGCACACCCGGGCGGTAGGCATCCAAAAGCAGACCACGAGAAGACGAGAAACGTTCCGCCTCGCTGTCCACGTCAAGGTCATCTTTCATGCGTAGCGCCCGAATCCAGGGCCGCCCCTGCGCAGCGCAGTAATCAGGACACTCGTTGCCATGAAACTGGATCAGATCGATACCGACCCGCTCGACCACTTCCCTGATGGTTTCAGAATCCGCATTGACGAACAGGCCGACGGTGGTCACGAAAGGCGGCAATGCCGCTGCAATCCCGGACGCCTGCTCAACATCGACACAACGGGGACTCGGTGGATAGAAGACCAGGCCGATGGCATCGGCGCCT
>AZID01002676.1_pt1 | contig 9059 bp, 9 predicted proteins | sample 359051 | NCBI WGS metagenome assembly AZID01 (sample SAMN02429712, study PRJNA222660) | marine sediment metagenome | biome: Sediment sample; isolation source: sample MGS-BIZ from oil contaminated site at the Bizerte lagoon located in... | place: Tunisia: Bizerte Lagoon | collected 2012-09-08 | depth...
TTGTTGTCGGTCAGCGTGCCGTGATCCATCACCTGCAGCAGCAGGTTGAACACATCAGGATGCGCTTTCTCGATCTCGTCCAGCAACAACACCGCATGCGGGTGTTTGTTGATCTCCTCGGTCAGCAGGCCGCCCTGATCGAATCCGACATAACCGGGCGGCGCCCCGATCAGGCGTGACACCGTATGCCGTTCCATGTATTCGGACATATCGAACCGAACGAGCTGCATCCCGAGCACGCGCGCCAGCTGGCGGGTGACCTCGGTCTTGCCCACCCCGGTCGGTCCGGCAAACAGGAAAGAGCCGACCGGTTTGCGGTCGGTACCCAGGCCGGAGCGGTTCATGCGTATTGCCGCTGACAGCGCCTCGATCGCGGGGTCCTGACCGAACACCACCATCTGCAGGTCGCGGGTCAGGTTCTTGAGCGACTCGGTATCGCTTGCCGAGACCTTGCGTGGCGGGATGCGCGCGATCTTGGCCACGACCGCCTCGACCTCATTGACACCCACCGTCTTCTTGCGCCTCGAGGGCGGCAGAAGCTGGTTTGCCGCACCGGCCTCATCGATCACGTCGATCGCCTTGTCCGGCAAGTGCCGGTCGTTGATGAACTTGTCTGCCAGTTCGGCGGCGATGCGCAGTGCGCGTGCGGAATATTTGACCTGATGATGGTCCTCGAAGCGCGTCTTCAATCCCTTGAGGATCTGCACGGTTTCCTCCACCGTCGGCTCCTCGATGTCGACCTTCTGAAAACGACGCGCCAGGGCACGGTCCTTCTCGAAGATGCCACGATACTCCTGGTAGGTGGTGGAACCGATACAGCGCAGTTCACCGGAAGCCAGCATCGGCTTGATCAGGTTGGACGCATCCATGACCCCACCGGAGGCCGCGCCTGCACCGATGATGGTATGGATCTCGTCAATGAAGAGAATCGCGTCCGGCATGGCCTTGAGTTCGGCCAGGACCGCCTTGAGCCGTTTCTCGAAGTCCCCGCGATACTTGGTGCCCGCCACCAGTCCGCCCAGATCCAGGGCATACAGGACACAGGGGGAAAGCACGTCCGGCACCTCTGCGTCGACAATGCGTTTGGCCAATCCCTCTGCGATCGCGGTTTTGCCCACGCCGGCCTCGCCCACCAGAAGCGGGTTGTTCTTACGCCGACGGCAAAGAATCTGGACGGTGCGTTCCACCTCAGGCTGGCGACCGATCAGCGGGTCGATCCGACCCGCTTGTGCCGCCTCGTTGAGGTTGCTGGCATAGGTATCCAGGGCGCTGGCAGGCGCCTCTGCCCCCTCCGTATGCGACGGCATATCACCGTCCTGATGGCCCTGATCCGATTCACTGGGCACCTTGGAAATACCATGTGAAATGAAATTCACCACGTCCAGACGGGCGACATCCTGCTTTTCCAGGAAATAGACCGCCTGGGAATCCTGCTCACTGAAAATCGCAACCAGTACATTGGCACCGGTCACCTCGGTTTTCTCGGAGGACTGGACATGAAAGACCGCGCGCTGCAGGACACGCTGGAACCCCAGGGTGGGCTGGGTCTCACGCTCATCGTCCGCCGGTATGCGCGGCGTCGTTTCATCGAGAAACTCGACCAGGTCCTGGCGCAGGGTGGGAATGTCCACGCCGCAAGCCCTGAGCACTTCGGCCGCAGCCGGGTTGTCCAGCAAGGCGAGCAGCAGGTGCTCGATGGTCATGAACTCATGCTGGTGCTCCCGCGCATCGCGGAAGGCCTGATTCAGCGTGAATTCGAGTTCTTTGCTCAACATGGGCAACTACCGTTCTTTAGACTGATCCTGGAAAAGAGACCGTTCAGTTGGTGAAAAAATCCCTATGCCTCTTCCATGTCGCACAACAGCGGATGCTGATTGGCGCGGGCAAACTCGTTCACCTGTGAAACCTTGGTTTCCGCCACGTCCCGGGTGAACACACCGCAGACACCAACGCCGCGGGTATGCACATGCAACATCACGCGTGTTGCCTTTTCCCGGTCCATACTAAAGAAATGCTCCAGCACGTGGACCACAAATTCCATGGGAGTGTAGTCATCATTCAACAGAATGACCTTGTACAACGGGGGCCGTTTCAGTTTGGGGCGTGCCGGTTCTACCGCAAGCCCACCTTCGTCGTGGTGTTGGTCGTTATCGTTGCTCATGCTGTAGCGACTTCATACAAGCTTCAGAACCCCTATTCTGAACCAAGCGCGGACTCTTGCAAACGCAGGATTTGAAGGGCGATTGAATCACAGGGGAAGACACCGCACTGCCTGCGCGGACAAAGCAATTAAGCATATTAGAATCTCTAAATCTATTTAAAATACAACAACTTGTTTGACCCATGATGGGCAATGGCTATACTCTCTCCAGCGATGTCGCCACAAAAATGCCGTGGGTAAATAAGAAAACGATACCAGGCCGCGACATCCAGGCTGCAAATCCCATTGGAGGAAGTAGAGATGGTTACCGGAGTAGTTAAGTGGTTCAACAATGCAAAGGGTTATGGTTTCGTTACGCCTGACGAAGGCGATCAGGACATCTTCGTGCATTTCAGCGCGATTGAGATGGACGGATACCGTACTCTCAAAGAGGGTCAGCGGGTTGAGTTCGAGGTGGAGCAAGGGCCGAAAGGCCTGCATGCGCTCAAGCTGCATTCCGCACAAATGAGCTTGTGATGCTGTCCCCCCTGCCCGGGTAAAGACAACGCATAACAAAGCCCGCCATTTGGCGGGCTTTGTTTTCCTGGGATCTCAGACGATCACATTTTTGTGATCATCGCGTCTCCAAAGGCGGAACAGCTGAGCAACTCCGCCCCTTCCATCAGACGTTCGAAGTCGTAGGTGACGGTCTTGGCGCTGATCGCATCACCCATGGCCTTGATGATCAGATCGGCCGCCTCGGTCCACCCCATGTGACGCAGCATCATCTCTGCGGAGAGAATCAGCGACCCAGGGTTGACCTTGTCCTGACCCGCATACTTGGGCGCGGTGCCATGCGTGGCCTCGAACATGGCCACGGTATCCGAGAGGTTGGCGCCGGGCGCGATGCCGATGCCGCCCACCTGTGCCGCGAGCGCATCCGAGACATAGTCGCCGTTCAGGTTGAGCGTGGCGATGACGTCGTACTCCCTGGGACGCAATAAAATCTGCTGCAGGAAAGCGTCTGCGATCACATCCTTGACCGTGATCTCGTTACCGGTCTTCGGGTTCTTGAAGGTACACCAGGGACCGCCATCCAGTTCGACCGCACCGAATTCCTCCTTCGCGAGCTCGTAGCCCCATTCCTTGAAGGCACCCTCGGTGAACTTCATGATATTGCCCTTGTGCACCAGGGTGACCGAGGCACGATCATTGTCGATCGCGTACTGAATCGCCTTGCGCACCAGCCGCTTGGTCCCTTCACTGGAAACCGGCTTGACCCCGATACCCGAGGTTTCCGGGAAACGGATCTTGGTCACGCCCATCTCTTGCTGCAGGAAGTCGATGACCTTTTTCGCCTCATCGCTGCCGGACAGCCATTCGATGCCCGCATAGATATCCTCCGAGTTCTCCCGGAAGATGACCATATCGGTGTATTCCGGGTGTTGCAGGGGACTCGGTGTCCCGTCGAAATAGCGCACCGGGCGCAGGCACACGTACAGGTCGAGTTCCTGGCGCAGGCTCACGTTGAGCGAGCGGATGCCGCCCCCGACCGGCGTCGTCAGCGGCCCCTTGATGGACACGACATAGTCTTTGACCGCCTGCAGGGTCTCCTCCGGGAGCCATACACCCTCGCCATATACCTGCGTGGACTTCTCGCCCGCAAAGATCTCCATCCAGGCGATCCGACGCGAATCCCCGTAGGCCTTCTTCACAGCGGCATCCACCACCTTCTGCATGACCGGGGTGATATCCACGCCGATACCGTCCCCCTCGATGAATGGGATGATGGGGTTGTCCGGAACGTTCAGTGAATTGTCCGGGTTGACGGTAATTTGCTGTCCGCTGGACGGGACCTGTATCTTGTCGAATGCCATGCTGTTAACTTCCGTTCGGGGTTGCTCTTAAAGCGCTGCATTTTATCACCTTCCACACATCCACCGACCATGGCCCGCCTGGTACTCTTCAACAAGCCTTTCAACGTGCTCAGCCAGTTCACCGATGCCGCGGGACGCACCACCCTCGCGGACCACATCGACCTGCCCGGCGTATACCCCGCCGGCCGCCTCGACCGCGACAGCGAAGGACTGCTGCTGCTGACTGACAACGGTGCGCTGGCACATGAACTCACGCATCCCCGCAAAAATACCTGGAAGACCTACTGGGCACAGGTCGAGGGCGATATCGATGAATCCGCCCTGGCGGCGCTGCGCACCGGGTTGCAGCTGAAAGACGGCCCCACCCTGCCCGCACGTGCACGGCGCCTGTCTTCCCCGCCCGATATCTGGCCGCGTGATCCGCCGATCCGCTTTCGCGCCAATATCCCCACCTGCTGGATCGAACTTCAGATCCACGAAGGCAGGAACCGCCAGGTACGCCGAATGACCGCCGCCGTCGGGTTCCCCACCCTTCGCCTGGTGCGCGCAGGTATTGGTGACTGGACAATCGCAGGGATCGCGCCGGGCCACTTCCGGGTTATCGAGGTGCCTGCACCATCGCACCCGCGTGCGAAGAAACGCCGTTACCTGCCACGCAGAAAACGTGCTTCGGGCTAGAATGCGCGCATGAGATGGCATCCCCGAGTCACTGTCGCTGCAGTCATTGTCGATCCGAGCGGTCGGCATCTTTTGGTGGAGGAACGTCCGGAAGACCGCTTGGTGCTCAACCAGCCTGCCGGGCACCTCGAGGATGGCGAGTCCCTGCTCGAGGCCGTCGTGCGCGAGGTGCGCGAGGAAACCTGCCGCGCGTTTACGCCATCCGCGCTACTCGGTGTCTATCGCTGGCGACCCGCGGCTGAGGCCGACACCTTTCTCCGTTTCTGTTTTCTCGGTGAGGCCGGCGAGCCACTGCCCGGCGTGACACGGGATCCCGATATCCTGGCGACGCATTGGCTCCATCCGGAGGCACTCGGCCGCAACGCGCCGCCGGCGCGCAGCCCCCTGGTGAGCGAGTGCATGCGTGATGCCTTGCAAGGCAAGCGCTATCCGCTCGAATTGCTTTGCGACCTGACCCCACACGATGTCTGAATCCCAAACCCAGGCGCAGGTCATCGTTGGCTTGTCCGGCGGTGTCGACTCCTCGGTGGCCGCACTGCAGCTGCTGCAATCGGGTTACCGTGTGCGCGGGCTTTTCATGAAGAACTGGGAAGAGGATGACAGTCAGGAGTACTGCGCCGCGGCGGAAGACCTTGCTGACGCGCAAGCGGTCGCGGATCGGCTTGGCATTGAACTGCTGACGGTCAACTTCTCTTGCGAGTACTGGGATCGGGTGTTCGCGTATTTTCTGGCCGAATACCGCGCCGGGCGCACGCCGAATCCGGATGTGCTGTGTAACCGTGAAATCAAATTCAAGGCCTTTCTCGATCATGCGCTGACATTGGGGGCGGATTTCATCGCCACCGGTCACTACGCCGGGCTCAGGCGCCTGGATGGGGAGACCCAACTGCTACGGGCGAAAGACGAGAACAAGGATCAGACCTATTTCCTCTACATGCTGGGGCAGAGAGCCCTGCAGCATGCGCTCTTTCCGCTCGACACACTCACCAAGACCGAGGTCAGGGCACTGGCCCGCAAAGCGGGATTGGCAAACCACGAGAAAAAAGACAGCACCGGCATCTGCTTCATCGGCGAGCGTCGCTTTCGCGACTTCCTGTCCCGATATCTGCCGGCCAACCCGGGGCCGATCGAAACGACGCAAGGGGAAGTGCTTGGCCAACATCAGGGGCTCATGTATTACACCATTGGGCAGCGTCAGGGCCTGGGTATCGGCGGCAAACGCAGGCATGATGAACGTCCCTGGTTCGTGCTGAAAAAGGACCTGGAGAGCAACACCCTGCTGGTCGGACAGGGCCATGACCATCCCGATCTCATGCGTGAGGCACTCGACGCGGGCCAGTTGCACTGGATTGCCGGTAAACCCCCTTCCGCCTCATTCCGTGCACAGGCCCGCTGTCGCCATCGCCAGCCCCTGCAGGATTGTGAGATTCATCTCGAGGGAAGCCATGCGAAGGTCACTTTCGAGCACCTGCAAAGGGCGATCACCCCGGGGCAGTCCGTCGTTTTCTACCAGGATGAAGTCTGCCTGGGCGGAGGAATAATCGAGTGAGCAGTACGCATGACGACCGCGATCGGACAATCGCTCTGGCAGGTGTTTTTCAGGCCGCCCGGCTGGCGCATGATCTGGCACGGGATGGCCGCTGTGACGCGTCGGCAGCGAATCACACGCTCGACTCGCTGTTCGAGTTCGAGCCCGATTCCGTCGAATCTGTATACGGGGGTCTGGACGGAGTCGTCCAGGGACTGCGAACACTACTGAGCCAGATCAGTGGACCCGGAGAGCGGAACCTCGAGATTGCTCGCTACTTCATCGCTATGGTTCACCATGGAGACAAACTCCTGGCGGACAAAAGCCGGCTCTCTGAACTGGGACATGAACTCGAGGTATTGCAGGAAAAAAGCACGCTCTTCGAACTCGGGGATTTTTCCCGCAGTGCCCAGCTTGCCAGGCTGTACACCGAACATATCAGCCCGATTGAGCCCCGCATCATGGTCCGCGGCGAACCGCTCTACCTGCAGAACCCCAAGATCGCGGAACAAATCCGTAGCCTGCTGTTGGCCGGGATCCGCGCTGCGGTACTGTGGCGCCAGTGTCAGGGGAAACGCTGGCAACTGCTCCTCAAGCAGCGAAAAATAAGCGATATTGCACGCCATCTGCTCGATTCGATTGCGCAGGAAGACATTACTTGAACCTTCAGCCGCTGCGGCTGTCCCTTATCCAGTTCCAACACGACCCTACGAGGATCATTCATGAAAGCACGTTTACCTCTTTCCATTCTGTCCGTTGTCAGTGCAATCGCTCTGCTTGGCTGTGCCGAACAGGACAGCACGTCCGCGGAGAAGGCCGAGAGCACCCCACCACCAGCGGCAACGGCGGCGCCCACCCCTGCTCCGGCTGAAGAGAAAAGCCTGAGCGACAAAGCCAAGGACCTGGCAGCTGACGCCAAGGACCTCAGTGGCGAAGCCTGGTCTGCGACCAAGGAAGAGGCGGGCAACCTGGTCCTGAGCGGCAAAGACGCTATCGGCGATGCCACGGATGCGACTGCCGATGCGGTCGATGCAGTCAAGGAAAAGGGAGCTGACATGTACGGTGCAGTCCGCGAGAAAGGCGCCGAGGCCTACGGCAGCGTAAAAGAGAAGGCAACAGACGCACTCGATGCTGCAAAAGAGAAACTGCAGCCCGAGGCGCCTGAACAGCCACAGGCGCCGGCCCTGCCGACCGAGATCTGATCCAGCATGCGTGTATCCGGCTGCCGGCCGGGTACACCATCCGCCGGTTTTCCCCTTCTCCAACGCCAATCCGAAGGCGTTAACGCCCCGCTCCCCTGTATAATTCCTGGTCTTTTCCGGCCAATCGGCCCTTTCCCGATCACGGAGTCACAGGTATGCAATTGAGTACCCTTTCCGCGGTGTCGCCCATTGACGGTCGCTACGGCGGCAAGACCGAGGCACTGCGCCCCATCTTCAGCGAATACGGCCTGATCACTCAACGCGTCACGGTCGAGGTGCGCTGGCTGCAGGCGCTTTCGCGGCATCCCGTGATCGCAGAGGTGCCGGCCTTTTCAGCCGAAGCGAATGCGCGCCTGGAGCGGATTGTTTCCGGTTTCGATGAAGCCGATGCACAGCGCATCAAACAGATCGAGCGCACCACCAATCACGATGTGAAGGCGGTCGAGTACTTTCTGAAGGAGCAGATCGCGGGCAACAGCGAACTCGAGGCCGTCAGCGAGTTCATCCACTTTGCGTGCACATCCGAGGACATCAACAACCTCTCACATGCCCTGATGCTCAAGGCGGGGCGTGAGACGGTATTGCTGCCGCACATCGACGCGATCATCGATGATATCCGTGCATTGGCGCATGCGCATGCCGACAAGCCGATGCTCTCACGCACTCACGGGCAGCCCGCCTCTCCCACCACATTGGGCAAGGAGATGGCGAATGTGGTGCATCGCCTGAAACGCCAGCGGGAACAGATCGCGTCCGTCGATCTTCTGGGGAAGATCAACGGTGCCGTCGGCAACTACAACGCGCATCTGTCCGCCTATCCGGACGTCGACTGGCCGTCTTTCGCGCAGGAATTCGTGCAATCCCTGGGGTTGGCCTGGAATCCCTACACCATTCAGATCGAGCCACATGACTACATGGCGGAACTCTTCGATGCGGTGGCGCGCAGCAACAATGTACTGATCGACTTCACGCGTGACGTCTGGAGCTATATCTCGCTCGGCTACTTCAAGCAGAAAACGATTGCCGGTGAGGTCGGATCATCGACCATGCCACACAAGGTCAACCCGATCGATTTCGAGAACGGGGAAGGCAATCTGGGACTGGCCAATGCCCTGTTCGATCATTTGGCCATGAAACTGCCGGTCTCGCGCTGGCAGCGCGACCTGACCGACTCAACCGTGCTGCGCAATATGGGCGTCGGTTTCGCCTATACCCTGATCGCGCTGCAGTCGATTCAGCGGGGTATCGGAAAACTCGAGGTCGATCAAGAGCGCCTTGCGGATGACCTGCTACACAACTGGGAAGTGCTGGCGGAACCGATTCAGACCGTCATGCGTCGTTATGGCATCGAGAAGCCCTATGAAAAGCTCAAGGAGCTCACTCGCGGCCATCGTATCGACCAGGCCGGCATACAGGCGTTTGTCGACAGCCTGGACCTGCCCGAAGAGGCCAGGACCGCACTGGGTTCGCTGACGCCTCTGAGCTACATCGGTAATGCCGCGCAACAAGCCCGGGACATCTGACCCACCTGCCTGCAACGAAAAGGAGCCGGACTCGATTGGCAAGGCCGGCTCCGATTGCTCTGCCTGAACTTGCTATGCAACTGACAGTAAAAAACCGGCTGACGCCGGTTT
>AZID01003157.1_pt1 | contig 9035 bp, 6 predicted proteins | sample 359051 | NCBI WGS metagenome assembly AZID01 (sample SAMN02429712, study PRJNA222660) | marine sediment metagenome | biome: Sediment sample; isolation source: sample MGS-BIZ from oil contaminated site at the Bizerte lagoon located in... | place: Tunisia: Bizerte Lagoon | collected 2012-09-08 | depth...
AGACCGGTACCGGCAAGACCGCGGCCTTCCTCCTGGCCACCCTGCACCTGCTCGATTGCGAGCCTGCAGACGAAAGGCGCCGGGCCAACCAGCCCCGCGCGCTGATGCTTGCCCCGACACGCGAACTGGCGATCCAGATCCACAAGGACGCGTGTGTGCTTGCCTCGCATACCGGACACCATGTGCGCGTGGTCTACGGGGGTACCGGTTACGAGCAGCAGAGGAAAGCGCTGGAGGAAGGCGTCGATATCCTGATCGGGACGCCTGGCAGACTGATCGATTATTTCAAGCAGCACATTTTTGACCTGCGAGCCATCCAGGTCCTGGTGCTGGACGAGGCCGACCGCATGTTCGACCTCGGCTTCATCAAGGACATTCGCTTCCTGCTTCGCCGCTGTACCCACCCGGACGAGCGCCTGAGCATGTTGTTCTCCGCCACGCTCTCCTACCGCGTGCTCGAACTCGCCTACGAGCATATGAACAACCCCCGGAAGGTGGTCATCGAGCCCGAGCAGGTCACCGCCGACCGGGTGCGTGAAGTCGGTTACATGGTGGCGAACGAAGAAAAGATCCCGCTTCTGATCGGCCTGCTCAACGGTCTCGAGGACGCACGCTCGATCGTGTTCATCAATACCAAGCGCGAGGCCGACAAGGTGTGGGGCTTCCTCGAGGGCAATGGGCACAAGGCGGCCATCCTCTCCGGTGACGTGCCGCAGAAGAAACGCGAAAAGCTGTTGCAACAGTTTTCCGAAAACGAGGTTTCGGTGCTGGTCGCAACCGATGTGGCCGCGCGCGGACTGCATATCCCCGGCGTCACGCATGTCTTCAATTACGATCTGCCGGATGACGCCGAAGACTATGTGCACCGTATCGGGCGCACCGCGAGGGCCGGAGCCGAGGGTGATGCCGTTTCCTTCGTGTGCGAAACCTACGCCTTCTCATTGCCCGATATCGAGGCCTTCATCGGGCACAAGGTCCCTATCCAGTCGGTCCGCAACGACATGCTGGAACAGGTCGATCCGGCCAGCCGGGTTCGGATCGAGCGCAAGAAGCGACCCCCACGCGGACGCGGCGATGGACACAAACACTCTCAGGGAAAACCGCGCAAGCGGCATCATTCCGGCGGGCGAGGCGGAAGCCGGTCCAAAGTTTAGCCTGCTGTCGAATATTCACAGGCAAAAGACTGAAAAAACGCTATATTTTCAAGCTGAGGCGCGCATAAGATACCGCGGTCAGGTGCACGTGCGGGAGCGCCCCAAGCCGGTTTCCAGTGGTCCTGCGCGGAAGCGGTCCCGCATACCATAGGGGAACCTGAAGCGCGCCGAGTCGATGTGAGCGCAGTGTGCGCATCCCACCTGCCTTCTCAAGAGCCACGCGACTGGGGGGAAATGAAACCCTACACCAGAATACTGCAGCGTATCGGGCTTGGTAGCTACAGGGGACGCTATCTGTGGCTCACTTTGTCTCTCAGTGTTCTCTTGGTCGTGGTTGCCATCAAGGCGCAGGACACGGTGCGTGAGAGCGCCAAACAAGCGACCCGACAAGCCACCCTGCACGCCTCCCAAATCAGCAACCTGACCGAAGCGGAACAGCAACTGCACCGGCTGAAGCAGGCCCTGCTCGCATTTGTCCTGGATCCGGGGCAAGAAGGGGCCTCGCCGATATCCGCGATCACCCGGGAAATGCAAGGCAGTCTCGCCCGGCTCACCGCACAAGCCCTGGCCGACCATCCCGATTACAGCGAGACCCTGAATGCACTCCGTTCAGACAGCGTAGAACTGGCGCAATGGGTTGAAAAACTGGTCGCCGTGCGCCTGGACCCGGGCCAGTGGGTGCCGGCCAGCCGCACCATGCGCGAACAGCTGGTACCGCAGACAGAGATGGCGTCCGGCACCCTGCAGGGAATCGACACCCTCCTGGCCGATGTCCCCGACAGCGACCATCTGCGCATGAAAGCCGCGCTGCTGCGTGTCCATTGGGCCCATGTCGTGGGTGAAATGCGCCTGATGATCGCCAACCGCTTCGGCGCCTTCTCCATGGACTCCGAACGCGGCATCCAGTCGCGCGCCCAGAATCTCGAAATCCAACTGCAGCGATTCCAGCGCGAGTTGAATGCGTTTATCCGCCAGGCGAATGAACGGGAACTCGCCATCGTGCTGGATGAATTGCTGCTTCTGCAGGAGGTGGTTTCAGCCTGGGCCCGAGGGTATCAGCGTCTGCGCGTGCTGATCACCCGCGAAGGGTGGCGTCAGGACCTGGTGCTCCTGAACGGACACATCGCCCCCCTGATCGACCGGATGTCGCAACACCTTGCCGCTTCGCGCCTGCACCTCGAAGCCAACACGCGCGGCCAATTGCTCACCCTGTTGGGCCGGGCCGAGTCGCTGGCGAGCGATATTGGCTGGCTCACGCTGGTACTGATCATGCTCTTCGGTTTCGGCTATCTTGCCTACAAGCGCTGGCTGCTGCACCCGATCGAACACATCTCCGAACAACTGCAACGCGAGGGTCGCGGCGAGGGACAGGTTGCCACCATACTGCCGGCCGTTTTGGAAACGCGCCAACTGATGCAGTCGTTCAGTGATATGCATGCACAGGTGCGGGCACGTGAACGTCGCCTGGATTACATGGCCTACCATGACCCGCTGACCGGCCTGCCCAACCGCGTGCTGTTTCACGAACGGCTCAACGATGCCCTGCACAATGAACTCCCGCGGGGACATGATGTCGGGGTGCTGTTCATGGACCTGGATCGTTTCAAACAGATCAACGACACCCACGGCCACCTGATCGGCGACAAGCTGCTGATCGAGGTCGCGCGCCGGCTGCGTTCAGTCTTCCGCAGTGAGGATCTGGTGGCACGCCTCAGCGGTGACGAGTTCGCCGTGCTCCTGCAACGTTTTGGTCAGGCGCACGAGTTGTCCCTGCTGGCGCAGAAGGCCATCGATGCGCTCGCCAACCCCTATGACATCGACGCGGCCAGTTTTCGCAGCAGCGTTTCGGTCGGCATGAGCATTGCGCCCCTGAACGGAAGCACTGCCGATCGACTCATCCAGCAGGCCGATACCGCGATGTACCACGCCAAGGCCAGCGGTCGTTCCAAGTACGCCCAGTTCACCTCTGACATGCTGGAGCAGTCAGTCGCCCAGCTGGCCCTCGAGAATGACCTGCACAAGGCGTTCGCGGAGCGACAGTTTGAGCTCTTCTCCCAACCGGTCCTGGATTGTTCCTCCCTGGCACCCTACGCATACGAGTGTCTGATCCGCTGGCAGCATCCCAAGCGTGGGCTACTGCTACCCGCCGACTTCCTCAGCACCATCGAGGATATGGGCTTGATTCGCGACATGACCGACTGGATCCTGGATCAGCTGGAGGAAACCCGCGCGACCCTGGACACGGCCTACAGCATCAATCTGTCGGCGCAGCAGTTGGGAGATGCCGGTTTTCTCTCGCACCTGCAGAATCGAATCCAGAAAGGCGAGATCAAGGCGCGTAACCTGATCATCGAGATCACCGAGGATACCCTCAGCGACGACCTCGACCGGATCACCCTGCAACTCGCGGACCTGCAGGCCATCGGTGTGCGCATCGCACTGGATGACTTCGGCACCGGGCAATCATCACTCAGCCATTTGCGTGCGTTTCCCTTCGACACGGTCAAGATCGACCGCAGCTTCGTGCGTGATATCGCGGACGGTGAACAGGATGCCAACCTCATCCGCGCCATCATCCGCCTGGCCCACACCCTGGGAATGGAAGTGGTCGCAGAAGGGGTCGAGACCAAGGAACAGCACGCCTTCCTGCGAACCGAAGGCTGCGACCTGGTGCAGGGCTTCCTGCTCGGGCACCCGGCGCCACTGCGGGACGACCCCGACAACATTCTGAACTTTTCGCTCAAGCCCTGTTGAACTTCGGGGGCATACCCGATACAAAAACGGGGCCGTATCGGCCCCGTTTCGTTTGGCAGCGGGCTAAGGCTCAACCGTTGCTGTCTTCCGCATGGTAGGCAACCACGCGCTCGACCTCGTTCTTCGAGCCCAGTATGACCGGCACCCGCTGGTGCAGCTCCCTGGGCGCGACTTCCATGATGCGCTCACGCCCCGTGCTGGAGGCACCGCCGGCCTGCTCGACAACGAAACTCATCGGATTCGCCTCGTACATCAGGCGCAGTTTTCCCTCGGTTCCCGAGGCCTTCATCTTGTCGTCGATGGGGTACATGAAGATACCGCCGCGGGTCAGGATGCGATGCACCTCGGCCACCATGGAGGCGATCCAGCGCATGTTGAAATCCTCGCCACGCGGCCCTTCCGTGCCCGCCATACACTCGTCCACGTAGCGCTTGACCGGCGCTTCCCAGAAACGCATGTTGGAGGCGTTGATCGCAAACTCGCGGGTATCCTCCGGAATCGTCATGTCCGGATGGGTGAGGATGAATTCACCGATATCCTGGTCCAGGGTGAAACCGTTCACGCCGTTGCCGGTGGTCAGGACCATCATGGTGGAGGGGCCGTACAGCGCATAGCCGGCAGCCACCTGATGCACGCCGGGCTGCTTGAAGGCCTCGAGGTTGGGGCACACGCGCTCGCCAGGGCAGCGCAGGATGGAAAAGATGGTGCCGACGGACACGTTCACATCGGTGTTCGAGCTGCCGTCCAGCGGGTCGAAGGTGAGCAGGTACTTGCCACGCGGGTACTGGCTCGGAATCTCGTAGATTTCGTCCATTTCCTCAGACGCCATGGCAGACAGATGGCCGGCCCACTCATTGGAGCGAAGGAACACCTCGTTGGTCAGGATATCCAGCTTCTTCTGCGTCTCCCCCTGCACGTTTTCCGATCCGGCGGAACCGAGCACGCCAATCAGCTCGCCCTTGTTGACCATGTTGGAGATTACCTTGCAGGCGGTCACGATATCGTTCAGCAGTGAGGTGAAATCACCGGTGGCGCCTTCGATCTTGCGCTGTTCCTCGATGATGAACTGGGTGATGGTGGTGCCGTTGTGCATGCTGCGCTCCTGAATCCGGTTGCTGGCCCCCAAGAGAAGGGAGGAATCGATTTTCGGGTCGCAGTATATTAGAACAGTTGAATATATCAATACGCTTGCATGTATCCGGAACCCTCTGTCACCGCGCCGTCGCAGTATCCCGCCACAGGCGCAAATCCGGAATGATCTCGTCGAATTCGCGGATGGACGCAAACGCCTCAACCTTACGCACCGGCTGCTGCCGGTCCGGGTGACTGATCGCAAGCACCCAGGCAATGCCGAAGTCGCGCGCGGCACGCAGCACACTCAGACTGTCGTCCACGAACAGGGTGCGCGCGGGATCGAAGGGCTCCTGCTCCCGCAGTCTGGGCCAGAACGCCGGATTCTCCTTCGCCAGTCCGATATCGTGTGAGCTGACCAGACTGTCGAGCCGGTCATGCAGGCGGGTTCGGTCCATCTTGAGCGCCAGGGACTTCTGATGCGCGTTGGTCACCAGGATTCTGCGCTTGCCTGCGGCGGCAAGCAGGTCGAGAAATTCGGGTACGTGTGGCAATACCGCGATGAGGTGATCGACCTCCTCTTTGAGCAAAGCGATATCCAGCCCGAGTTGATGCGTCCAATGGTCGATGCAGTACCACTCCAGGCTGCCTGCATAGGCCTGGTAGCGTGTCATGCACTCCGCCTTGGCCTCATCCAGACTCAAGCCGTTGCGTGCCGCGTAGCGCGCCGGTACGAATTCGAGCCAGAAATGGTTGTCGAAATGCAGGTCCAGCAGGGTCCCGTCCATATCCAGCAACACGGTGTCGATTTGGTCCCAATCCAACATGGCTTGCTCCAGGTTTCGGAAGGTGTACTCTAGCGAATTTACCCATTCTCATGTTTGCACAGGACCATCGGATGAATATCGAGCTGGAAGGTATCGTCGAGATCGCGAAACAGGCCGGCGCGGCCATCATGGAAATCTATTCGCGGGATTTCGACGTGGTCGAGAAGGATGACAAATCCCCGTTGACCGAGGCAGATCTGGCGGCCCATCGGGTGATCGTGGACGCATTGCAAAAGCTCGATCCGGGCGTGCCGATCCTGTCCGAGGAATCCGCCAAGATTCCGTTCGAGGAAAGGAGTCAGTGGCAACGCTACTGGCTGGTCGATCCGCTCGACGGCACACGCGAATTCATCAAGCGCAATGGGGAGTTCACGGTGAACATCGCCCTGATCGAATCAGGGCGCGCGGTCTGCGGTGCGGTGTACGTGCCGGCGCGCGATACCAGCTACTACGGATGCGTCGGCCAGGGCGCCTGGAAATCCGAAGGGAATGCACCCGCGGTAGCGATCAGCGTGGCCAGCGAACGCCATCATCCCCTGCGCATTGCCGGCAGTCGCTCGCATGCGGGTGACAGCCTGAAGCGCTTCCTGGAAAAGGTCGGGCCGCACGAGATCGTCAGCATGGGCAGTTCACTCAAGCTGTGTCTGGTCGCCGAAGGGGAGGCCGACATCTACCCCCGTCTGGGTCCCACCTCGGAATGGGATACCGCCGCCGCGCATGCGGTGGTCGAAGCCGCCGGTGGTACCGTGACCGACCTGGACATGCAGCCACTGCGTTACAACCACAAGGAATCGCTCTTGAATCCGTATTTCCTGGTTTTTGCGGATGGCAAGGAAAACTGGAGCGACTATCTTTCCTAGATGATCTCGAACTTCCGCTACTTACTCTGCGCCGTAGGCTTGTATCTCGGCTGCATGCCCGCGTTTGCCGAAACTGACGACGACAGCTTCAGCTTCGATGACGCCCCGCTCGAGGACGTCATCAGCTACCCGTCGTGGTTCAAGGAGAGTCTGCTCGCGCTGGACGACGACCTCGAGGAGGCCTTGCAGGCAGACAAGGAAGGCATCATTGTCTACTTCGGCCAGAAGCGCTGCGCCTACTGCAAGAAACTGATGGACATCAACTTCCATCAGGACGACATCGTCGAATACACCCGCGAGCACTTCGACGTGATCGCCATCGACGTCTGGAGCCCGGAAGAGGTTTCGCTCCCCGACGGGAAGACCCTCACCGAGCGGGACTACGCGGCCACACTGGAAACCAACTTCACCCCCTCGCTGGTCTTCTACGATGCCGATGGTCGCGTGGCATTGCGTCTGCGCGGCTACTACCCACCCTACCAACACCGGGCTGCCATCGAGTATGTGGCCGACGGTCATTACAAACGCGAAACCTTCGCCGCCTACCTGGAGCGTGGCGACCCGACTCTGCACTTCGAGGCAGACGATCTGATCGAGGATCCGCTGTTCACCGCCCCCCCCTTTCATCTCGACCGCCGTTTCGGGGCAAGCGGGCTGCCGCTGCTTGTGATCTTCGAACAGGGCGAGTGCCACGCCTGCGAGGTGTTACACACCGAACCCATGCAGCAGGCGCCGATCCGCAAGTCACTGGGCGACTTCGAGGTTGTGCAACTCGACATGCACGCCGACACACCCGTGGTCACGCCCCGGGGCAAAGCAACCACCGCACGCGAATGGGCGCGCGAGTTGGAGCTTTTTTATGCCCCGACACTCATCTTCTTCGACGAGAAGGGAACCGAGATCATCCGCGTCGACTCGGTGGTGCAAATGGTGCGCCTCAGCAACGTGATCGAGTTCCTGCTGAGCAAGGCCTATCGGGAAGAACCCAACTTCCTGCGTTGGATGGCAAAAACGCGCGCAGCCGCCTTTGGGCTGGCCGCCCAGGATCAGCCGCAGAACCTGGACAGATAATCCTCATGGTTGCGACGCTGGCGTCGCAAGCGGTCCCCCTGAGAGGGCTTGTAACCGCGCCGCAAGCGGGCCTTTACCGCTTCAAGCCGGGTCTTGCGTTGCCAACAGCGGCGCGCCTGGGCTTGCTTGTCAGACCTCGCCCCCGATGGTTTCGCCGCGCGTGGTTTGGGTGCGGACTCGCCGGCGCGCTCGCGCAACCAACGACGTTCGCTGGCCCGCAGCCCGGCGCCGCTGGAATAGGCGCCATCCTTGACCACGACCGCCGTGCCGCCATCACACGGCCGGTCCTGGTAAACCGTGCCCTGGTCCGTGACGCATTTATGAATACCGGCCCCGACCGGAACCGACAAGACGCAAGTGGCGCAAAAAAGCGCTAAGCTGATTCGCATGCTCCCTCCCTGGAACTGAAATGCCATCAGATCGGTCAATTATAGGTCAGATCCGTCGCGATCCAAGCCCGCAAGCCAACGACCCGATGAACCGTCTCGAGACTGAGAACCGGCACCTGCGCGAGATGCTGCAAAACCTGACCCACGATGCCCGCTACAACGAGAGCGTCATGCGCCGCTTCCAGGAACGGGAAATTGCCCTGCTGGCCGCCCAGGATCTGCCGGACCTGATCCAGCGCCTGACCATCGGCCTGCGGGGTTCCTTCCGGCTGGAAACCGTCCGTTTGGTTCTGTTCGACCCGCACGGCGTACTCGAGGAACTGCTGAATGTCCTGGGTGTGGAAAGTAACAACATTCCCTACCTGTACATGGAGACGAATGTGCGCGCGGCCCTGCAACGTTATCCCGATGTGGAACATCCCTGGCTGGGCAAATGGGACAGCCGGCATCAGCCGGAGCCGGAACCCGGGCCACACCCGCGCAGCGAGGCCCTGCTGCCGCTGCGTCAGCCGGACGGAATCGCAGGCTTCCTGCACCTCGCGAGCCGCGACCCGAATCGCTTTCATGCGGGCCAGGGCGCCACGTTCCTGGAGCGACTCGCACGTATCGCGGCCCTTTGCCTGGAGAATGCGGTCAACCGCGAGCGCCTGCGCCTGAGCGGTCTGACCGATGGATTGACCGGCCTGTACAACCGACGCCATCTGGATGCCCGCCTGCGTGAAGAACTCATACGTGCGCAGCGGCACGGCCACACCCTCGGTTGCCTGTTCATCGATGCGGACCACTTCAAGCGTGTAAACGACGTACACGGTCATGCCGCCGGCGACCAGGTACTGCGGGTTCTGGCGAAGCGGATTCGCGAACAGCTGCGCGGATCGGACCTGGCCGCCCGTTACGGCGGGGGGGGGG
>AZID01000033.1_pt1 | contig 8836 bp, 8 predicted proteins | sample 359051 | NCBI WGS metagenome assembly AZID01 (sample SAMN02429712, study PRJNA222660) | marine sediment metagenome | biome: Sediment sample; isolation source: sample MGS-BIZ from oil contaminated site at the Bizerte lagoon located in... | place: Tunisia: Bizerte Lagoon | collected 2012-09-08 | depth...
TGAGCATCTTCAACATCTTCATCAGCCTGTTGCAGATCCTCGGAATCTTCGGTAACGACGAATAATTCCGCCTGACCAACAGACGGCTATTTGCCCCGGCCTCGCGCCGGGGTTTTCATTTCAGGTGAGTAAATATGGAATGGACGCAGATCCTCGGCGCAGTGGCCGGCATCATGATGCTGGTTTTTCTATGGCCCGCGTACAAGCACTGGAGTAAGAACAGCCCCAAGGCCGAGCAGGGCGACTGGGCCTCGGTGATCGTGGCCCTGGGGGCGGTGGTACTGTTGGTCCTGGTGCTGATCGCGATGGTCAGATGAGCAGTCACGCCTTCCCAGCCTGACGCGCCCCCTTCAGCACCTACTTTTATCCGGCAATCAGACCGGGGCGATCACTTCCATCCCGCGAAGGTAAGGTTGGAGTGCTTCTGGCACCCGGACACTGCCGTCCGCCTGTTGGTAGTTTTCCAGCACAGCCACCAGGGTACGGCCGACCGCCAGGCCGGAACCGTTGATCGTATGCAGGAGCTCCGGTTTGCCCGTCTCGGGATTGCGCCAGCGCGCCTGCAGGCGGCGGGCCTGGAAATCCACGAAATTGGAACAGGACGAGATCTCGCGATACTTGCCCTGCCCCGGCAACCAGACTTCCAGGTCGTAGGTCTTGGTCGAGGAAAAACCCAGGTCGCCGGTGCACAGAGTGACCAGGCGGTAAGGCAGGTTCAACTTCTGCAGGATCGCCTCGGCATGTCCGGTCAACTCCTCCAGCGCGGCGAAGGAGTCGTCCGGCCGGACCGCCTGTACCAGTTCGACCTTGTCAAACTGGTGCTGCCGGATCATGCCGCGCGTATCCCGCCCGTAGGCCCCGGCTTCCGAGCGGAAACAGGGGGTGTGCGCGACCCACCGCTTGGGCAGTTCGTCCGCGGTCACAATCTCATCCCGAATCAGGTTGGTGACCGGCACCTCGGCGGTCGGTATGAGATAGAAGTCGGTACCCTCGAGGTGGAACAGGTCCTCTTCAAACTTCGGGAGCTGTCCGGTTCCCTGCAGACTTTCCGCGTTCACGACGTAAGGCACATAGACCTCGGTGTAACCATGGTCCGCGGCATGCGTATCGAGCATGAACTGTGTCAACGCCCGATGCAGGCGCGCCAGCGCCCCGGACATGACCACGAAGCGTGAGCCGGTCAGCTTGGCCGCCAGGTCGAAATCGAGGCCCCCGAGCCTCTCACCGATATCCACATGATCCTTGGGCTCGAAATCGAAAGTCCGCGGCTCGCCCCAGCGACGCTCCTCGCGATTGTCCTCCTCATCCTTCCCATCGGGCACCGAGGCATGCGGCAGATTGGGGATACCCGAAACGATGTCCTGCAGGCTGGCCTGCACCTGTTGCAGTGCCTCCTCGGCCGCCTTGAGTTGGTCACCCAGATTCGCCACTTCGGCCAATAGCGGTTGAATATCCTCGCCTGCCGCCTTGGCCTTGCCGATCGACTTGGAACGCGTGTTGCGCTCGTTTTGCAGGGCTTGTGTCTTGACCTGGAGCGCCTTGCGCTCCTCCTCCAACTCAGCGATACCCGCGGTATCGAGTGCGTAGTCACGACGGGCTAGTTGTTGCGCGACCTCGTCGAGCTCGGTGCGCAGGCGTTTGGGATCGAGCATGGGGTTTTATTCCAGATTGACAGATGCCGGCCAGGTGATGACATGACCGGGTTTAACGATGGCTTTGAGGTCCTCCAGGATCGCCGCGACACGTTCGGGACGATCGAAGAATTCAATCACGATGGGAAGATCCAGGGAGACATCCAGGAGATGCGCCGTATGCACCCGGCCGGAACCTCCGAACCCCGCGACCCCACGAAAGGCGGTGACCCCGGCCACCGCCTCTTCGTCATGCAGGCGTGCCAGGAGATCGCGATACTTCCCGTCCTTCTCGCTGCAGTATATCCGTACCACGGTTACAGCTGACTGTGTCATTACAGAGACTCCCTATCCCACCTGTCTTGCCAGGAACATACCCAGCATGGCCGCGCCGATACAGGCGATCACGCTGACCAGCACATTCATCAGGGCGCGCAGGTAGAGCGCTTCCTGCATCAGCGCGAGCGTTTCAATCGAGAATGTCGAGAAAGTGGTAAAGGCGCCCAGCAGGCCGACCAGGGCGAATGCGCGCCACTCGGAGCCCGCCAGCAGGCGCTCCACCATGAGCACGTACAGAAACCCCATGAGCAGCGAACCCAGCACGTTCACCACCAGGGTGCCGTAGGGGAACCCGCGGCCGAGCAAGGCATACACGCCCGAGGACATCCAAAAACGCAGGACGGCCCCGAGCGCGCCACCCGCCCCGATTGCAAGCACCTGATTCACGCCCTGGTTCCCGAAACAAAAGCGGCATTCTAAAGCTATTTTTTGTTTTCGTCCGTTTCCGCAGCCGCCGCCGGGGCGGCGCGGTCGAGCGCTTCCAGATGCCTGAGTTTCTCGCCAATCTGGATCTCCAGACCGCGCGCGACCGGCTGATAGAAACGCATTCCCACCAAGGCGTCAGGCAGATAGGTCGCGCCGGCGGCATAGCCCTCCGGCTCGTCATGCGCATAGCGGTAACCCTGCCCGTAGTCGAGTTCCTGCATGAGTCGCGTGGGCGCATTGCGCAGGTGCAGCGGCACCTCGAGGGAACCGGACTCCCGCGCCACGCTCATCGCCTGCTTGAAGGCCTTGTACACCGCGTTGCTCTTGGCCGCACTGGCGAGATAAACCACCGCCTGTGCCAGTGCGAGTTCACCCTCGGGACTGCCCAGGCGGGTCTGCACATCCCAAGCGGCCAGAGCCACCTGCAGCCCGCGCGGATCGGCGTTGCCGATATCCTCGGATGCCATGCGCACCACCCGGCGGGCGACGTACAGTGGGTCGCAGCCGCCGTCCAGCATACGACACAACCAGTACAGGGCAGCATCCGGCGAGGAACCGCGTACCGATTTGTGCAACGCCGAGATCTGATCGTAAAAGGCCTCGCCACCCTTGTCGAAGCGGCGCACCTGACCCACCAGGATGTCATCGAGGGTCGCATCCGGAACCTTTCCGCCTTCTGCCAGGTCGCTGGCGATCTCGAGCAGGTTCAGAGCCCGCCGGGCATCGCCATCGGCTGCTTCGGAAAGAAGGTCGAGCTGGGCATCGCCCATCGTGAGTCCCATAGCACCCAGGCCACGCTCCCTGTCCTCAAGGGCGCGCCGCAGCAACTGCCTGATCGCGTCCGCCTGGAGCGACTTCAGCACGTATACGCGGGCACGCGAGAGCAGCGCATTGTTGAGCTCAAAAGAGGGGTTTTCGGTGGTCGCACCGACGAAGATGAAGGTGCCGTCCTCGACATGCGGCAGGAAGGCGTCCTGCTGCGACTTGTTGAAGCGATGCACCTCATCGATAAACAGCAGCGTGGGGCGGCCGTCCAGCGCATGCGTCTGTTTGGCCTGTTGTACCGCAGCACGGATCTCCTTCACGCCGGAGAGGACCGCGGAAAGCGTGATGAAGCGATGACCGGCATGGTTTGCCAGAAGGCGCGCCAGGGTGGTCTTGCCGGTGCCCGGTGGACCCCAGAGAATCATGGAATGCAGGTTGCCCGCGAGGATTGCATTCCGCAGCGGCTTGCCCTCACCCAGGATGTGTTCCTGGCCGACATATTCATCCAGGACCTGTGGACGCATCCGGTCCGCAAGCGGCTGTGAGCCGGAAACGCTGTCAGCGAAAAGGTCGTCGCTTCTCATGCCGGGTGATTGTAGTTCCTGGCCGCTCCGACTGTCGCGTGGGGATGCCTGTTCCCTTTTCTCCGGTCTCCCGCGATATGCGAGAATAGCCCGCTTTTACGGCCAGCAAGACCGCCATGCCCTTTCACCCATCGCTTTCCCCCAAACCAGGTCAATCGCAACACTGGGGTCGTTGCCTGGGTGCCGCACTCAGCCTCGCCTTGGCCAGCGCCGCGCGCGATCTGAAACAACCGTTGCTGCTGGTTACCGACGATGTCCAGAGCGCCTCGCGCTTCGCGGAGGAGCTGTCGTTTTTCCTGGATGGCAGCGACTTGCCGGTGGTCGTTTTCCCGGATTGGGAAACCCTGCCCTACGATGTGTTTTCCCCGCTCCCGGAACTGGTATCGCAACGGCTCGAAACCCTGCATCAACTGCGGCAGTTGCGCCAGGGGATCGTGGTCGCACCGGTTGCCACGCTGTTGCAGAGAATACTGCCCCCCTCCTTCCTCGAGGCCCACAGCCTCAAGCTCGAGACCGGTCAGCGGATCGACTTCGACGGGTTCCGCCGCCGCCTGGAGCAGGCAGGCTACGAAAACGTCTCCCAGGTCATGGCGCATGGTGAGTTCGCGGTGCGCGGTTCGCTCATCGACCTCTACCCGATGGGCAGCGAAGCACCGCTGCGTGTCGACCTGTTTGATGACGAAGTGGACTCGATCCGCACCTTCGACGTCGAAACGCAGCGCACCCTGGAGAAGATCGATCACTTTGCCATGCTCCCGGCGCGCGAGTTCCCGGTGGATGAGAACGCCATCAATGCTTTCCGGCGAGCCTGGCGGGAGTATTTCGATGGCGACCCGCAACGCAGCCTGATCTACCGCGATGTCAGCGAAGGGCAGATGCCGGGCGGTATCGAATATTACCTGCCGCTGTTCTTCGACCACACGGCTACCCTGTTCGACTACCTGCCAGCCGCAACCGTCATGGTTCAGGATGAAAACGCGGCGGAAATTGCACAACAGTTCATCAAAGAGGTGGAGAGCCGCTACCAACAACGTCGGCACGACATCGAAAGACCGCTGTTGTCACCATCCGACCTGTACCTGCCCCCGGAGGCGCTTGGCGAGCGCCTGCTTGGGTATGCCAATATCCTCTATCAGCCCTATGCGCACGAAACGGGGGACAATCTCGATGCCCGTCCCCTGCCTCCCCTCGCCCTGCATGCCAAGGCAACGGAACCGGCAGCGGCGCTGCGTCAGTTTCTGGACCAGCATACCGGGCGCATCCTGTTCGTAGCCGAGACCGCAGGGCGGCGCGAGGCACTGCGCGACACCCTGCGCGACCTACGGCTGAACCCAACCCTGGTCGATGGCTGGAATGAGTTCCTCACCCAGGACACCCGTCTGTGCATCACGGCGGCACCGGTCGAGACCGGCCTGTGGCTGCACGAACCCGATATCGCCGTCATTCCGGAGGCACTGCTGCTCGGAGAGCGCGTGCGCCAACAACGTCGGGTGCGCCGGGGTCCGGATGCCGACCAGGTGGTGCGCAACCTGGCCGAACTGCATATCGGGTCACCGGTGGTACACGAGGAACACGGCGTCGGACGCTATCTCGGGCTGCAGACCCTGGATGTTGCCAACCTGCCCCAGGAGTACCTCACGCTCGAGTATGCCAGGGGCGACAAGCTGTACGTGCCGGTCTCCTCGCTGAACCTGATCTCGCGTTACACCGGAGCCTCGCCCGAGAAAGCGCCCCTGCACCGTCTCGGCAGCGATCAGTGGGAAAAGGCCAAGCGCAAGGCGGCGGAAAAAGTTCACGACGTGGCTGCAGAACTGCTCGACATCTACGCTCGCCGGGAGGCCCGTCGGGGCACTGCCCTGCCACCACCCGGGGACGAATACCAGCAGTTCGCGAGCGAATTCGAGTTCGAGGAACCCCCGGACCAGGCAAGCGCCATTGCGGCGGTGGTTGCCGATATGACCGCCATCCAGCCGATGGACCGGGTGGTGTGTGGGGACGTGGGCTTCGGCAAGACCGAGGTCGCCATGCGCGCTGCCTTCATGGCGGCCAATGCCGGTAAACAGGTGGCGGTACTGGTGCCCACGACTCTGCTCGCGCAGCAGCACTACCAGAATTTCGCCGACCGGTTTGCGGATTGGCCGATAAAGGTGGCCGGTCTGTCGCGTTTCCGCTCCCAGAAAGAGGTCGGGGAAATCCTTCGGGGACTGGCGCAAGGCAACATTGACGTCGTGGTCGGCACCCATAAGGTTCTGGGCAAGGACATCCGTTTCAAGGACCTTGGCCTGGTGATCATCGACGAGGAGCACCGTTTCGGTGTGCGCCACAAGGAACGCCTGAAGTCGCTGCGTGCCGAGGTGGACATTCTCACCCTGACTGCGACGCCGATTCCGCGCACCCTCAATATGGCGATGTCGGGCATGCGCGATCTCTCCATCATCGCAACCCCACCGGCCGCCCGGCACCCCATCAAGACCTTCATCAGCCAGTGGAACGATGTCCAGATCACGGAAGCCTGCCAGCGTGAGCTGAGCCGGGGTGGCCAGGTGTATTTCCTGCACAACGAGGTCTCGAGCATCGAGAAGACGGCGGCCAGGGTTGCCGAACTGCTGCCGAATGCCCGGATCGAGTTTGCGCATGGACAGATGCGGGAGCGCGAGCTCGAACGCATCATGCGCGACTTCTATCACCAACGCTTCAACATCCTGGTCTGCACCACCATCGTGGAGTCCGGTATCGACGTGCCGAGCGCCAATACCATCATCATCGACCGGGCGGACAAACTCGGGCTGGCGCAGCTGCATCAGTTGCGTGGCCGGGTCGGACGCTCGCATCACCGCGCCTACGCCTATCTTCTCACCCCGCCACCGAAGGCGATGACGGCCGATGCGCGCAAGCGTCTGGAAGCGATCGAGGCACTCGAAGATCTCGGTGCCGGATTTACCCTGGCCACCCACGATCTCGAAATCCGCGGTGCGGGTGAGCTCCTCGGTGACGAGCAAAGCGGCCAGATCCACGAGATCGGCTTCACCCTCTACACCGAAATGCTGGAACAGGCGGTCAAGGCCATCCGCGAGGGACGCCAGCCGGAACTGGACCGTCCCCTGGACCATGGTACCGAGATCGATCTGCACATCCCGGCACTGCTCCCGGAGGATTACCTCCCGGACGTGCATATCCGCCTGATCCAGTACAAGCGCATCGCCTCGGCGGACTCGCCGGCGTCACTCAAGGAACTCATGGTGGAGATGATCGACCGCTTTGGCCTCTTGCCGGAGCCGGCCAAACGCCTGTTCGAGATCACCGGCATGAAACTCGCTATCGCTCACCTGGGCATCAAGAAAGTGGAGGCCGGCCCCAGGGATGGACGCATCCTTTTCGATGCAGAACCCAAGATCGACGCGGCGCGCCTGATCCAGCTGATCCAGACCCGGCCCAAGGAGTTCCGCCTGGATGGCCCGGACAGGTTGCGCTTTTTCGCAGACATGCAGGAACCCGAGGCACGCCTGGCGCAAACACGGGCGACGCTCGAGCAACTGACTGGGAATCCCGCCACGACCGGGGCAGAATAGCGGTCCAGACAACCACAGATGACGTCCATGAGATACCTCCGAACATCCCTCCTCGCTCTGGTGCTCACGTTCAGTCTTGCCACCGTGCAAGCGCAGAACGGCATTTACGATCTCGAGATCGTGATCTTCGAACAGCCGCAGGACGGTGACGATGAGGTATTTCCCGAGTCGCCCGAGCTCCCACGTCTGTCTCTCGCCCGGACGTCGCTGACCGGTGCGGGCAATGATGCGGCCAACGCAGGCATCCGGTTTCTACCGCTCGCAGAGGGCGAACTGGCGGCATCCGCTTACACCCTCAACCGCAAGGGCGCTTCGGTTTTGGCTCACCTGCGCTGGCGGCAGAACATTCCGAGATCGAGAAACAATCCCTGGGTCGGTATCCGCAAATCGCGATTGAACGGCATGGTGCGGCTGGACAGGGGCCGTTACATCCATCTGCATACCGATCTGATACTGCGCCAGGGAGACCGCAGCTACCGCATTCAGGAACGTGCCCGCGCCCGCAGTGGCGAGACCCATTACGTCGATCACCCCAAGCTCGGCATCCTGTTCCGCGCGGACCGCTACAAGAACCCCAACGCCGTTCCGGCAACACCCGCGACAGTCGAACCGCCATCGACACCGGCGAAAGACGACAATCCACCAGAACAAAGGGCGCCGACCGGGGAACTGCCACGCGCCATGCCGGACCCGACCTGAGCGGCCGGCGGCGCACAATCAGGTTAGCGGGGGCGGCTGAGCTGGGTTGCCACCAACCCTCCAAACAGGAACAGGAACCCGAACGGCACCGCCGTCATGAAGAACATGGCCAGATCGTCGTGGTCGAGGAACAGCAGGGTGAAACCGGTCACCATGCCGAAGACGGTCATGATCAGACCCGTCCATACGCCGATAACCCCTGCTTTGTGCATTACCAACCTCGTGAATAAGTGACACCCGGCAAGCGGATCAAATGTTCCTCCACCCGCCACCGTCAGGCGAATGGATACTATCCAAGCTCAGGCTTGGAACTCAATAGGTCGAATTTCGAAACGAACCGATCCCTGTACCTCAGGAGCCTGGAACATATCCCTGTGTGCCGTTAACTGACTCCGTTGTCGCATTGCTTGAATCCCTACCACCAGGTGAACCGAACGATCTGATATTTCCAGCGCCCCGGGGTGGCATGCTATCCGACATGTCCCTCAGCGCTGTAACCCGCCGCATGGACGTCGATGCAGTACCCCACGGGTTTCGCTCGACCTTCCGCGACTGGGCGGCGGAGACGACACGCTTTCCTCGCGAAGTATGTGAGATGGCCTTGGCGCACGTAGTGAGGGGCGTCGAGGGGGCATATCGACGGGGTGATCTGTTCGAGAAAAGACGTCGGCTGATGGATGCTTGGGCGCAGTACATTATGAAACATGAGCATCCCGACAACGTCACCAAATTGCAGATTGCTCAACGAAGTGGCTAACTGGCTCGTAACCGCCTATTCGCTGCATCATATCAGTCAGATGCCAGGACTTGACGGACATGCATA